>Ga0335083_10000522_pt1 | contig 58518 bp, 60 predicted proteins | sample Lox_Sample_42_FD_206716 | JGI IMG/M metagenome (GOLD analysis project Ga0335083, IMG submission 206716) | Soil microbial communities from Loxahatchee National Wildlife Refuge, Florida, United States - Lox_Sample_4.2 | ecosystem: Environmental > Terrestrial > Soil > Wetlands | place: USA...
GAAATCGAGATGTGGCTGCATGCGCAGGCGGCGAGCCTGGCGCCCGAGGCCGGCGTGAACGCCCTGTGGCTGTGGGGCGCCAACGGCGCGGCCGGGGAGGTGGCGCGCCACGCCGCGGCCGTTGAGCTTGCCGCCTTCGGCGCCGACGCCTATCTCGATGGCTTGTGGCATCTTTGCGGCGCGCGGGCGCGTGCGCTGCCGCCGGCGCTTGCCCCCGTTCTCGGTGAGCGCGCCGAGGCGGCGGTGCTCGCGCTGCGCGTCGCAGATGTTCTGCAGGAGTCCTGGCAGTTGGCTTTCCTTGAGGCGGTCCGCATGCTCGATGAGCGCTACCTGCAGCCGGCGCTGGCGGCGCTGCGCGCGCGCGAGCTCGGGCGGCTCACCCTGATCGGCAACGACCGCGTGCTGAGCGCCACGCGGCGCAGCCTCTGGCGGCTGTGGCGGGCGCGGCCGGCGGGCCTGGCGGGGCTCGCTTGAACCTGAGGATCGTGCGGCGCGCCACGGCGGCCGCGTCCCCGCCGCCGCTCACGCAGCTGCACCCGGTGCTGGCGCGTGTCTACGCCGCGCGCGGCGTGCGCTCGGCGGCGGAGCTCGATCACTCGCTCGAGCGGCTGCTGCCGGTGACGACGCTCGAGGGCATCGAGGCGGCCGCCGAGCTGCTGCTGCGGCACCGCGGCGGGCGCGTCCTCATCATCGGGGACTTCGATGCCGACGGCGCGACCAGCAGCGTCCTCATGGTGCGGGCGCTGCGCGGCTTCGGCTTTGCGGCGGTGGATTTCCTCGTGCCGAACCGCTTCGAGTTCGGCTACGGGCTGACCCCGGAGATCGTCGCGCTCGCCGCCCTGCGCGGCCCGAGTCTCATCGTCACGGTCGACAACGGCGTCTCCAGCCACGCCGGGGTGGCCGCGGCGCGTGCGCGCGGCATCGAGGTGCTCATCACCGACCACCACCTGCCCGGCGCCGAGCTGCCGGCGGCCAACGTCATCGTCAACCCGAACCTCGTCGGCAGCCGCTTCGGCAGCCGGAGCCTCGCCGGCGTCGGGGTCGCCTTCTACGTGCTCGCGGCGCTGCGCCGCCATCTGCAGGCGAGCGGGCTGCTCGCCGCTGATGCGCCGGGGGTGGCGCCGCTTTTGGACCTCGTGGCCCTGGGCACGGTCGCCGACGTGGTGCCGCTCGATGCCAACAACCGCGTGCTGGTCGCGCAGGGGCTGCGGCGCATCCGCGCGGGCCGCTGCGTGCCGGGCATCCGCGCGCTGCTGAACCTCGCCGGGCGCGCGAGCGAGTCCCTGACCGCCGCCGACCTCGCCTTCGGCGTGGCACCGCGGCTGAACGCCGCCGGGCGCCTCGATGACATGAGTATCGGCATCCGCTGCCTGCTCACCGACGATGAGGCCGAGGCGCGCGCGCTCGCCGCGCGGCTCGATGAGCTCAACGAGGAGCGCCGCGAGATCGAGGCGCGCATGCAGCAGGAAGCACTCGCCGCGGTGCGCGTGCTCGCCGATCCGGCTCCCGGAGCGCGCGAGCGCCACGGGGTGGTGCTGTTCGAGCCGAGCTGGCACCAGGGCGTGATCGGGCTCGTGGCGAGCCGCGTCAAGGAGCGCCTGCGCCGGCCGGTGGTGGCGTTCGCGCTCGCCGATGCGGACACGCTGCGCGGCTCGGCACGCTCGATCCCCGGCATCCATATCCGCGACGTGCTCGATGCGCTCGCGGCGCGCGAGCCGGACCTCATCAGCCGCTTTGGCGGGCACGCGATGGCGGCCGGGCTGACGCTGGCGCGCGCGCAGCTCGATCGCTTCGCGGCGGCCTTCGACGCCGAGGTGCGGCATCTGATGGCCGCGCTCGCCGGCGCCGACCAGGTGCAGACCGACGGCGAGCTCGGCGCCGAGGAGATCGCGCTCGATACCGCCCAGGCACTGCGCGCCGGGGGGCCCTGGGGCCAGGCCTTCCCCGAGCCGAGCTTCGATGGGCTCTTCAGCGTGCGCAGCGCGCGTCTGATCGGCGAGCGGCACCTGAAGCTGTGGGTCGAGGTGCCGCGCAGCGGCCGCGCTTTCGATGCCATCGCCTTCAATCACGTGGAGGCAGGCGCGCCGTTCGTGCCACCGGCGGGCCTGGTGCGGCTGGTGTACCGCCTCGAGGTGAACGAGTACCAGGGCGAGCGGCGCCTGCAGCTGCTCATCGACCACCTCTGGCCGGCCGCTACCTGAGGCGGGGGCGCGGGTGATAGCATCCAGCGCCCCGCCGCGCCCGGCATGCCTGCGCGGCGCCCTCGCACCAGGACCGTTATGGAAGTCAACCAGCTCAAGCGCCAGCTCAAGGACCTCGCCGAACGTCTCGTCTCGCTACGGGGGTTTCTTTGAGTACGACCGCAGGCGGGAGCGCCTCGAGGAAGTAGGCCGCGAGCTGGAGGACCCGGCCGTGTGGAGCAATCCCGCGCGCGCCCAGGAGCTCGGGCGCGAACGTGCGCGGCTCACGACCGACGTCGGCGAGCTCGACCGCGCCGCCAAGGGCATCGACGAGGCCACCGAGCTCCTCGAGCTCGCCGAGGCCGAGAACGACGAGGCGGCCGCACGCGACATCGAGCGCGACGCGCAGCGCCTCGAGGGCGACGTGCGCCATCTCGAGCTCAAGCGCATGTTCGCCGGGGAGATGGACGCCCACAACGCCTTTCTCGACATCCAGGCCGGCGCCGGCGGCACCGAGGCGCAGGACTGGGCGCAGATGCTGCTGCGCATGTACCTGCGCTGGGCGGCCGCGCGCGGTTTCAGCGCCGAGGTGATCGACTCGAACCCGGGCGAAGTGGCCGGCATCAAGAGCGCGACCGTGGCAGTGAAGGGCGAGTACGCCTACGGCTGGCTGCGCACCGAGACCGGCGTGCATCGCCTGGTGCGCAAGTCGCCCTTCGACTCCGGCAACCGCCGCCACACCTCCTTCGCCTCGGTGTTCGTCTCCCCCGAGGTGGACGATGACATCGAAATCGAGATAAACCCGGCGGACTTGAAGGTCGACGTGTACCGCTCCTCGGGCGCCGGCGGTCAGCACGTCAACAAGACCGAGTCGGCGGTGCGCATCACCCACCAGCCGAGCGGCATCGTGGTCGCCTGCCAGAACGAGCGCAGCCAGCACAAGAACCGCTCCACGGCCATGAAGATGCTGAAAGCCAAGCTCTACGAGCTCGAGGTCAACAAGCGCAACGCCGCCGCCAAGGTACTCGAGGACTCCAAGTCCGACGTCAGCTGGGGCAACCAGATCCGCTCCTACGTGCTCGACCAGTCGCGTATCAAGGACCTGCGCACCGGGGTGGAGGTCGGCAACACCACCGCGGTGCTCGACGGCGCGCTCGATCAGTTCATGGAGGCCTCGCTGAAGGCGGGCGTGTAGCAATGAGTGAGCAGAAGCAAGGTGGCGGCGAGGGTGGCGGCGATGAGAATAAGCTGATCGCCGAGCGGCGCGCCAAGCTCGGCGTGCTGCGCGCCGCGGGCATCGCCTACCCGAACGACTTTCGCCGCGACGTGCTCGCCGGGCAGCTGCACGCCGCATACGGCGAGCGCAGCCAGGAGTGGCTCGAGGCCAACCCGACGCGGGTCAAGGTCGGCGGCCGGCTGATGTTCAAGCGCCTCATGGGCAAGGCGAGCTTCGCCAAGATCGCCGACCGTACCGGGCAGATCCAGCTGTACCTGCAGGCCGAGACCCTCGGCGCCGCCTACGAGGCCTTCAAGGGCTTCGACGTCGGCGACACCATAGGCGCGAGCGGGCCGCTGTTTCGCACCAAGACCGGCGAGCTGTCGGTGCGCGTCGAGGCGCTGCGCATGCTGGTGAAGTCGCTGCGGCCGCTGCCGGACAAGTGGCACGGCCTCGCCGACACCGAGACGCGTTACCGCCAGCGCTACGTCGACCTGATCGTGAGCGAGGCGAGCCGCAACGTGTTCCGCACGCGCACGCGCATCGTGCGCTACCTGCGCGACTTCCTCGACGCCCTGGATTTCCTCGAGGTCGAGACGCCGATGATGCAGCCGATCCCGGGGGGCGCGGCGGCGCGACCGTTTCGCACCCACCACAACGCGCTCGACCTGGACATGTACCTGCGCATCGCCCCGGAGCTGTATCTCAAGCGCCTGATCGTCGGCGGCCTCGAGCGCGTCTACGAGATCAACCGCAACTTCCGCAACGAGGGGCTCTCCACGCAGCACAACCCCGAGTTCACGATGCTCGAGCTGTACCTGGCGTACGCCGACTATCGCGACCTCATGGACTGGGTCGAGAAGGCGATCCGCGGCCTCGCCGACACTCTCTACGGCACGCAGCAGCTCACCTACCAGGGCCGCGCCTACGATCTGGCCAAGCCCTTCCGTCGCCTCACCGTCGAGCAGGCGATCATCGAGCACAACCCCGGGATCGATCCGCTGTCGCTGCGCGATGTGACCTACCTGCGCAAGCGCTGCGAGCAGCTCGGCATCCCGTTCCGCCGCGAGGACGGGGCCGGGAAGCTGCAGATCGAGCTGTTCGAGAAGAGCGCCGAGAGCTCGCTCCTCGACCCGACCTTCGTGTACGCCTACCCGGCGGAGGTCTCGCCGCTGTCACGTCCGAACGACGCCGATCCCTTCGTCACCGACCGCTTCGAGTTCTTTCTCGCCGGGCGCGAGCTCGCCAACGGCTTCTCCGAGCTCAACGACCCGGAGGAGCAGGCGGCGCGCTTCCGCGCCCAGGTCGCCCGCAAGGAGCAGGGGGACGAGGAGGCGATGTTCTATGACGCCGACTATGTGCGCGCGCTCGAGTACGGCATGCCGCCGACCGCCGGACTGGGGGTCGGGATCGATCGCCTGGTGATGTTCTTCACCGACTCGCCCTCGATCCGCGACGTCATCCTCTTCCCGCACCTGCGCCCCGAGACTCTCTAGGCGCCCTTCACTCGGGCAGCGCGTAGGGCAGGGGCAGGGATTCGGCGGCCAGCGCCGCCGCGTCCGCCTCTGGCTCGGCCTCCGGCGCCGCTCCCGGCAGCGCGCACACCGCCAGGAACTCGCAGCGGCCGTCCGCATGGGTGGCCGCGCGCACCACCTGGAAGGTGCGCCCGTCGCCGAGCCGGCCGCGCTCCCCGGGCTGAAGTGCGGCGGGCTGCGTGCTCAGGAAGCGCTGCATGCGGCGCTTGACGCGGCCGCGGTAGTGGGCGCGCGCGATGACCTCCTGCCCGGTGTAGCAGCCCTTCTCGAAGTCGATGGCACCGAGCACGTCGAGGTTCAGCATCTGCGCCACGAAGGTCTCGCTGGTCGCGGCGTACACCTGCGGCGCACCGGCCGCGAGCGCGGCGAGGCGCCACTCGCGCAGCGCCGCCGGAGCCGTGGCGGCTGTGGTGGCCGTGGGGGCTCGCAGCCACAGCCGTCGCGCCGGTGTCAGTGTGAGCTGCACGCTCCAGCCAGCCTCCTCGCGGCGCACCTCGCCGACGGTTTCCCCGCCCGCGGTGAGCTCGCCCGTGACCTGCCACTGCGCGGAAGCATCCTCGAGCTTTACTTTGGCGCGCAGGATGAACCTGCCAAGCCGCTGCGCCACGTTCGCGAGCAGCTCACGCGGCAGCACCGCGAGGATCTCCTCGTCGCCGGCGCCGATCAGGCGCAAGAGCGCGAGCGTGCGGCCCTGCGGGTTGTGGTAGCCGGCGAGCAGTGAGCGCGAGGAGCTCAGCTGCTCGAGATCATTCGACAGCTGTCCCTGCAGGAATGCGCGCGCCTCCGGGCCGCGTGCACGCAGCACGCCCAGCTCGGGCAGTGGTACGGAATTCGCTCGCATGCGTATGAATTTGCGTCGCCGTTCGTGGCCGCGTCGCGTGAATTCTGGCAGACTAATCGGGTATGTCGACGCCCGCCAGCCACAGCCCGCCACCCGCAGCCGCCGACTCCACGACCCCGGGCCCGCGGCCCGCAACGCCCGCCCCCGTGGCGCCGGTGCGCGAGATCGGCGGCCCGGCCGGAGCTGAGCCGACGCGCTACGGCGACTGGGAGCGCAACGGGCGCTGTATCGATTTCTGACGGCCTATGCCGAATCGACCGCTGTCCCCGCACCTGTCGGTGTACCGCTTCAAGTACACCCTCACCACCTCGATTCTCAACCGCTTCACGGGGGCTGCGCTCTCCGGCGGACTCGCGCTCCTGGTGTTCTGGCTGATGGCCGTCGCCGACGGCGCCGGCGCGCAGCAGCGCGCCGAGCGGCTGCTCGGCGCCACGCCGCTGCGGGTGCTGTACGCGGCACTCATCTTCGCACTGGTCTACCACCTGCTCGCCGGCATCCGCCACCTGGTGTGGGACACCGGCCGCGGGCTCGAGCGCTCCCAGGCACGCCGCAGCGCCTGGCTCATCGGTGTGCTGAGCGTGCTCGGCACGCTCGCGATCCTCGCCGCGCTGTGTCACGGAGTGTCGCGGTGAGCCTGACCAGCCCGCTGCGGCAGGTGCTCGGGGCGGGCCCGGCACGCTCGGGCGTGCACCACTGGTGGCTGCAGCGGCTCACTTCGATCGCGCTCGTGCCGCTCGCCATCTGGTTCGTCGTCTCGCTGCTCGTGCTGCCGGCGCACGATCACCTCACCGTGGTGCACTGGATGGCCCAGAGCTGGACCGCGCTGCTGCTCATCCTCACCGTGGTGATCGGCGCCTGGCACTCGCAGCTCGGCCTGCAGGTCATCGTCGAGGACTACGTGCACGGCGCGGGCGCCAAGACCCTCACCCTGGTGCTGCTCGCCTTCCTGCACGTGCTGATTGCCACGGCCGGCGTGTTCGCGGTGCTGCGCGTCGCCTTCGGGGCGGCCGCGTGAGCGCCTACACCTTCGTCGACCACAGCTACGACGTCATCGTCATCGGCGCCGGGGGCTCCGGGCTGCGCGCCACGCTCGGGCTCGCCGCCGCCGGGCTCTCGACCGCCTGCATCACCAAGCTGTTCCCGACCCGCAGCCACACGGTGGCCGCCCAGGGCGGCATCTCGGCCGCGCTCGGCAACATGGGCGAGGATGACTGGCGCTGGCACATGTACGACACCGTCAAGGGATCGGACTGGCTCGGAGACCAGGACGCCATCGAGCTGATGTGCAAGGAGGCACCGGCCGCGGTCATCGAGCTCGAGCACTACGGGGTGCCGTTCTCGCGCACCGAGGCAGGCCGCATCTACCAGCGTCCCTTCGGCGGCATGACCACGCACTACGGCAAGGGCATCGCGCAGCGCACCTGTGCGGCCGCCGACCGCACCGGCCATGCCATGCTGCACACGCTCTACCAGCAGTCGGTGCGGCACGCCGCCACTTTCTTCGTCGAGTTCTTCGCCATCGACCTGATCATGGAGGACGGCGAGTGCCGCGGAGTGGTGGCGCTCGATCTCGCCACGGGCACGCTGCACCGCTTCCGCTCCCACATGACCATCCTCGCGACCGGTGGCTACGGGCGCGCCTACTTCACCTGCACCTCGGCGCATTCCTGCACCGGGGACGGCAACGCCATGGTGCTGCGCGCCGGGCTGCCGCTGCAGGACATGGAGTTCGTGCAGTTTCACCCGACCGGCATCTACGGCGCCGGCTGCCTGATCACGGAAGGGGCGCGCGGGGAGGGCGGCTACCTCACCAACGCGCGCGGCGAGCGCTTCATGGAGCGCTATGCGCCCAACGCCAAGGACCTGGCTTCGCGCGACGTCGTCAGCCGCGCCATGACGGTCGAGATCCGCGAGGGGCGCGGCATCGGCCCCGAGCACGACTACATCGAGCTGCACCTCGAGCACCTGGGTCCGGGCGTCATCCACGAGCGCCTGCCGGGCATCGCCGAGACCGCGCGCATCTTCGCCGGCGTGGACGTCACCCGCGAGCCGATCCCGGTGCAGCCGACGGTGCACTACAACATGGGCGGCATCCCCTGTAACTACCGCGGCGAGGTGATCAGCGCGCGCAACGGCGACCCGGAGGCCCTGGTCCCCGGGCTGATGGCGATCGGCGAGGCCGCGTGCGTCTCGGTGCACGGCGCCAACCGGCTCGGCAGCAACTCGCTGCTCGACCTGGTGGTGTTCGGTCGCGAGTCGGCCAGGCGCTGCGCCGAGCTCATCAAGCCCGGCAGCCGCCACCGGCCGCTGGCGGCGGACGCGGGCGAGGCGGCGCTGGCGCGCCTGGATCGGCTGCGCCACGCCAACGGCAGCCGCGGCACCGCGCAGCTGCGCGTCGAGATGCAGAAGACCATGCAGATCGATGCGGCGGTGTTTCGTACCGGGGAGACCCTCAACCAGGGGGTGCAGAAGCTCGCCGCGACCTTCGCCTCCTTTGCCGACGTGCGCGTCAGCGACCGCTCGCTCATCTGGAACTCCGATCTCATCGAGACGCTCGAGCTCGAGAACCTGCTGCTGCAGGCCACGGCCACCATCCACTCGGCGGCGAACCGCACCGAGAGCCGCGGCGCGCACGCGCGCGAGGACTTCCCGCAGCGCGATGACGTCAACTGGCTCAAGCACAGCCTCGCGTGGGTGGAGGGTCCCGGTGCGGTGCACTTCGCCTACCGCCCGGTGCACCTGAACACCCTGACGCGGGACGTCGAGACCATCCCGCCGAAGGCGCGCACGTACTAGAGGCACGAGGCAGACATGGCCGAATTCCGCCTGCCCGAGAACTCGCGCATCGTGCGCGGCGTGACGCACCCGGCGCCCGCAGGGGTGCGCGAGGCGCGCACGCTGCGCATCTACCGCTTCAATCCCGATTCCGGCGAGAACCCGCGCCTGGACACCTACACGCTCGACCTGAAGAGCTGCGGGCCGATGGTGCTCGATGCGCTCATCCAGCTGAAATCGACCGTGGATGCGACGCTCACCTTCCGGCGCTCCTGCCGCGAGGGCATCTGCGGTTCGTGCGCCATGAACATCAACGGCGTCAACCGCCTCGCCTGCACCACGGCGCTCGGGGAGCTGCGGGGCGAGATCCGCATCTACCCGCTGCCGCACATGCCGGTGGTGAAGGACCTGGTGCCGGATCTCACCAACTTCTACGCCCAGTACGCCGCCGTGAAGCCCTGGCTGCAGACGCGCACCCCGGCGCCACCGGACCGCGAGCGCCTGCAGAGCAAGGCCGAGCAGGAGAAGATCGACCGCCCGGCGGCCTGCATCCTGTGCGCCTGCTGCTCGACCGCCTGCCCGAGCTACTGGTGGAACAGCGAGCGCTTCCTCGGTCCCGCGGCGCTGCTCGCCGCCTACCGCTGGATCATCGACAGCCGCGACGAGGCGACCGGCGAGCGCCTGGATGCGCTCGAGGATCCTTTCCGGCTGTACCGCTGCCACACGATCATGAACTGCACGGACGCCTGCCCGAAGGACCTCAACCCCGCCCGTGCCATCGCCGAGATCAAGAAGCTGATGCTCGAGCGGCAGTCATAGATATATGAGTGACGCGGCACCTGCGAGCCCGCCGGGCGTCCCGGGAGCGACGCTGTGGCGCTGCCGCCGCGGCATGAAGGAGCTCGACCTGCTGCTCGAGCGCTTTGCGTGCGGACCGCTCGCGGTGGCCCCCGCTGCGGTGCGGGCCGAATTCGAGGCCCTGCTCACACTTCCTGATCCGCAGCTCGTGGCCTATCTGCTGGGGGGTGTCACGCCCGCCGGCGGCGCCCGGGCGGCCCTGGTGGCCCGGATTCGGGCTTATGTCGCCTGAGGCGAAAGGGGGCGCTATCCTCCCAGGCCCAGTCCCGCGGTGATGAGCGATGAACTTTTACGAGAACTTACAGTCTACCCAGCTCATTGCGCCGCGGCCTTCCTTGAGGGAGTAGAAGGCGCGCATGGGCGCCGATGCAAGTGATCTCAGTCTGGTCCGCCGCGTGCAGCGCGGGGACAAGGGGGCGTTTGATGCGCTGGTGCTCAAGTACCAGCACAAACTCGTCAAGCTGGTCATGCGCTACGTGCGCAATCCGGCGGAGGCCGAGGACATTGCCCAGGAAGCCTTCATCAAGGCCTATCGGGCCCTGCCGCAGTTCCGCGGCGACAGCGCCTTCTATACCTGGCTTTACCGGATTGCCATAAACACGGCTAAGAATGCCGTCGTGTCACGTGACCGCAGCCCGGTGGAATATGAGCTCGATCGCCACAGCAACGATGAGTCGTACGACATGCAAGGACGAATGAAGGATTCCGAGACCCCGGAGGGGCTCGTCCTGACGGACGAGATCCGCTCGACGGTCAACGCCGCGATCGACGCCCTGCCCGAGGACCTGCGCACCGCGATCGTGCTGCGCGAGCTCGAGGGACTGTCGTACGAGGAGATCGCCGCCGCCATGGACTGTCCGGTGGGCACGGTGCGCTCGCGCATCTTCCGCGCCCGCGAGGCGATCGACAAACGGCTGCGCGAGGTGTTCGAGGGCGGCCTGGGCCGAGCCGAGGAGCTGGGATGAACGAGGAACTCGACAGTCAGCTGTCCGCGATGTTCGACGACGAGCTGCCGCCGGCGGAGTGCGAGCTGCTGGCGCGGCGCTTGTCGCGCGATGAGCTCCTGAAGGCGCGCTGGGGGCGCTACGCGGTGGTGGGCGCGGTCATCCGCGCCGAACGCGGCGTGCGCCTGAACGCGCGCCTCGCCGGGCGCGTCAATGCCGCGATCAGCTCCGAGCCGGCGCTCGGCGAGGTCGGCGTCGCGGCACGCGCGCCGCGCGCGGCGCTGCGCTGGTGGCAGCCGGTCGCCGGCGCCGCGGTCGCCGCCGGGGTCGCGGCGGTCTCGGTGCTGTGGCTGCGCACCCAGGCGCCGCAGGCGCCCCTTGCAGCTGCGCGCGGCGAGGCGGCCAATGTCGAGGTCAGCTGCCTCGGCGCAGGCTGCGGCGGGCGCAGCTACGTCAACCCGCCGACGCCCTTGGTGCGGCCGATGGTGGTGCCGAGCACGCAGCTCGCCAACTACGTGGTGGCCCACAGCATGGTCGCCCCGCCAGTGGCACGGCGTAACCTGCTGTCGGCCTTCATGACCAGCGAGGCGGCGGCCGAGGCGCAAGAAAGCCAGGCTAATGTCCCGGCACCTGCGCATTAACGACACCTGGCTCGCGCTCGCCGTCGGCTGCCTCGCCGCCGGCGCGGTGCTGGCGGATGAGCCCGCGCAGTGGCTCGAGCGCATGAACAACGCGCTCAGCACCCGCAACTACGACGGCACCTACTCACACTGGCACGGCGGGGAGGTGGACATGATGCGCATCGTCCACCGCGTGCAGAATGGGGTGGTCTCCGAGCGGCTGGCCTCGCTTGATGGCTCGGGCAACGAGTTCATCCGCACCGGCTCGAGCGTCGCCTGCTACCTGCCCAAGCAGCGCACCGTGGTGGTCGAGCAGCGCGGCCAGAACGAGCCGCTGGTCGCCTTCCCGAAGGTGGACGAGCAGACCGCCGCCTTCTACGACATCCGCGAGGTGGCGCGCACGCGCTTCAACCGCCGCGACACGCACGTCATCACGGTGATGCCGCGCGATGAGTTCCGCTACGGCTACCGGCTGTGGATCGATGACTCGACCGCGATGCCGCTCAAGAGCCAGCTGTGCGATCCGCACGGGGCGGTCATCGAGCAGATCGTGTTCGCGAGCCTCACACTCTCCGCGCACATCCCCGATGCCGCCTTCAAGCCCGAGGTCTCCACCGAGGGCTTCACCTGGGTGCGCGGGCTGGTGCCCGCGCCGGCGCCGCCGGTGGACTTCAATGCCTGGAATGCCCTGCACCTGCCGCCCGGCTTTCACATCGTGGTGCGCTCGGCGCAGACCCTGCCCGGCTCGTCGCAGCCGGTCGGACACCTGGTCTACACCGACGGCGTGGCTTCGGTGTCGGTGTTCGTCGAGGTGCAGCAGGCGCCGCCGGCGGGCGCGGGCGATGCCGCCGCGGCCCCGCCGGTGGACGAGACCGCGACGCTCGGCGCGAGCTCGGCCTTCTCCACGGTCGTGGACGGGCACAAGATCACTGCCGTCGGCGAGGTGCCGCCGCGCACCGTGCACGACATCGCCACCCAGGTGCGGGCCCAGGGAGTGAGCCCGGTCGGCGCACGCGGACCCTAGCCCATGGGGGAGCTGCGCCTGACACTCGTGCAGCGCCACGAGTGCGAGCTGTGCGAGCAGATGCGGCAGGATCTTGAGCGCCTCGCACGCCGCCGCGCGCTGCCCCCGCTGGAGCTGATCGACGTCGACTCCGACCCGACTCTCCTGCGCCGCCATGGCCTCGAGGTGCCGGTCCTGCTCCTGTCGGGGACCGTCGTGTGCCGCCACCGCCTGGATGAGGGTGAGCTCGAGCGGCTGTTGCGCGAGCGCTGAGGGCGGGCGCCGCGCCCGCAAGCGGGTGCCTGGGGCACAAAAAAGCCGCACGGAACTGCGTAAGTGCCCGATTTTTCCCTATAATCCGCCCGCCCGCTTGACCCCTGGCGCGGCAGGCCACGCGTTCAGGACCCCCAAGGTTGCATGCGGCATATACGTAACTTCTCCATCATCGCGCACGTCGACCACGGTAAATCGACCCTCGCCGACCGCTTCATCCAGCTGTGCGGGGGGCTGGCGGACCGCGAGATGCAGGCCCAGGTGCTCGACTCGATGGAGCTCGAGCGCGAGCGCGGGATCACCATCAAGGCGCAGAGCGTCACGCTCTACTACGACGCCCGGGACGGTGTGCGCTACCAGCTGAACATGATCGACACGCCCGGCCACGTCGATTTCTCCTACGAGGTGTCGCGCTCGCTTGCCGCCTGCGACGGCGCGCTCCTGGTGGTGGATGCCTCCCAGGGGGTCGAGGCGCAGAGCGTCGCCAACTGCTACACCGCGATCGAGCAGGGCCTGGAGGTGCTGCCGGTCATCAACAAGATCGACCTGCCCTCGGCGGACCCCGAGCGTGTCACCCACGAGATCGAGGAGATCATCGGCATCGAGGCCACCGATGCCGCGCGCGTCAGCGCCAAGACGGGCGAGGGGGTCGCGGAGCTGCTCGAGCTGCTGATCCGCCGCATCCCGCCGCCCAAGGGCGATCCGGCCGCCCCGCTGCAGGCCCTCATCATCGACTCCTGGTTCGACAACTACGTCGGCGTCGTGTCGCTGGTGCGCGTGATGAACGGGAGCCTCAAGAGCGGCGAGAAGATCCGCGTGGTCTCCACCGGCCGCGCGCACCTCGCCGACCGCCTCGGGCGCTTCACGCCCAAGCCCGTGGTCGAGCGCGAGCTCGCCGCGGGCGACGTCGGCTTCGTGGTGGCGGGCATCAAGGAGATCGACGGCGCCCCGGTGGGCGACACCATCACCCTCGAGAATCGTCCGGCGCGCTCACCGCTGCCCGGCTTCAAGCAGATCAAGCCGCGGGTGTTCGCCGGGCTCTTTCCGGTGAATTCCGAGGACTACGAGAAATTCCGCGACGCGCTCGCCAAGCTGCGCCTGAATGACTCGGCGCTGCACTACGAGCCGGAGGTCTCGGGCGCACTGGGGTTCGGCTTCCGTTGCGGGTTCCTGGGGCTCCTGCACATGGACATCGTCCAGGAGCGCCTCGAGCGCGAGTACCAGCTGACGCTCGTGACCAGCGCGCCGACGGTGGTCTACGAGGTGCTGAAGACCGACACCAAGATCGAGTACGTCGACAATCCGGCGAAGCTGCCGCCGTTGAACGACATCGAGGAAATCCGCGAGCCGATCATCATCGCCAACATCCTCGTGCCGCCGGACCACGTCGGCGCCGTGCTCAAGCTGTGCAACGACAAGCGCGGTACGCAGAAGAAGATGCAGTACCTCGGCACCCAGGTGTCGCTGCAGTACGAGCTGCCGCTCGCGGAAGTGGTGCTCGACTTCTTCGACCGCCTGAAGTCGGTGAGCCGCGGCTACGCCTCCTTCGACTACGAGTTCAGCCACTTCGAGGCCGCCCCGCTGGTGAAGCTCGACATCCTCATCAACGGCGACAAGGTCGATGCGCTCTCGATCATCGTGCACCGCGAGAGTGCCTACCAGCGCGGCCGCGAGCTGGTCGACAAGATGCAGGAGCTGATCCCGCGGCAGATGTTCGAGGTCGCCGTGCAGGCGGCGATCGGCAGTGCCGTGATCGCGCGTGCCACGGTCAAGGCGCTGCGCAAGAACGTGCTCGCCAAGTGCTACGGCGGCGACGTCAGCCGCAAGCGCAAGCTCCTCGAGAAGCAGAAAGAAGGTAAGAAGCGCATGAAGCAGCTCGGCCACGTCGAGATCCCGCAGGAGGCATTCCTCGCCGTGCTGCAAGTGGGCCGCAAACACTAGAGAGACCTATGCTAGAGAGCCTGAAACCCCTGATCGACCTCCTGTCCTGGCTCGCCCTGCCGGTGAGCCTGATCTGCATCGTGGATGACTGGTTCCTGCGCCCGCGCCGCGCGCTCGGCGCGCCCCAGGGCGCCCCGGTGGTGCGCGACGCGCCGCTCATGAGCCTGCTGTACACCGTGCTGCCGGTGCTGATCATCGCCGCGGTGGTGCGCCTGCTGATCTCCGAGACGCTGGATTTTTCGGCCGTGCTGCTCGCCATCACCGTGGTCACCGGCGTCGTGTGGGGGATCGACGCCGCGCTGCTGCGCCCGCAGCGCGTCGCCGCCGCGCGCCTCGCCGGACGCGAGCCCGCGAGCGTCCCCGAGCCGGGCACGGTCGACTACGCGCGCAGCTTCTTCCCGGTGGCGCTCGTGGTGCTGCTGCTGCGCTCCTTCGTGTTCGAGCCCTTCCGCATCCCCTCCGACTCGATGATGCCGACGCTGCTCGACGGGGACTTCATCGTCGTCAACAAGTACGCCTACGGGCTGCGCCTGCCGGTCGTCAACACCAAGATCGTGCCGATCGGGGAGCCGCAGCGCGGCGACGTGGTCGTGTTCCGCTACCCGCCGAACCCCTCGGTCAACTTCATCAAGCGCCTGGTGGGGCTGCCGGGGGACCACGTCGAGGTGCGCGACAACCACATCTACATCAACGGCCAGCTGGTATCCGCGCAGCTCGCCCCGGAGCGCTTCAGCGACGGCTGCTACGTGAACTTCGCGCTGGCGCAGGAGCACCTCGGCAACCACGAACACCTGGCGATGTTCTGCCCGGTGGCGATCGACCGCGCCCCGGTACTGCCCTCCTGCCACCGCCGCCACATCGCCGGCTACGTCTGCGGGGATGAGGACGCGCCCGGGGCGGGGCGCATGCCGCCCTTCGACGGCGTGGTGCCGCCGGGGCACTACCTGATGATGGGTGACAACCGCGACAACAGCGAGGACGGACGCGCCTGGGGCTGGGTGCCGGAGGCCAACCTGGTCGGCAGGGCCACCCGGATCTGGTTCAATTGGGACCTGGGACGCACCGGGGGACCGATGTGGAGCCGCATCGGCGCACCCATTCCGTGACGGAGCGCACCGCGCCCGCTGACCGCGCGGTGTTACATATAGCGTGCTCGGGAGTTTAGCGATGCGGAACAGACAATCGGGCATCACATTCATCGGCTGGCTGATCCTGCTGACGCCGTTTGCGATCGTGATCTACGCGGGCATCCGCGTGGCGCCCCTGTACCTGAACTACATGAAGGTGGTGCGCGCCCTCGATGGCACGGCCGCCGAGATGCGTGCCGGGGGCGCCAGTCCGAGCACCATCCGCACCGCCATCGACAAGCACTTCGAGATCGACATGGTGGACTACCCGACCACCAAGGACCTGAAGATCACCCGTGACGGGGGCAGCTGGGTCGTCGAGTCCGCCTACTCGGCGCAGGCACCGCTCTTGGACAACGTCTCGATCAACATCGACTTCGACAAGACCGTCAAGATCAGCGGCAGCTCGGAATAGCCGCCCCGCGAAAGCCGGCTGGCGGCCGTGGCACCAAATCCTGACTCCGATTGGCCCGTGCGCTGGGTGCGCGAGCAGCTGGCGCACGAGCCGCGCGACCCGGCGCTGTTCCGGGCCGCGCTCACCCACCGCAGCGCCGCGGGAGCGAACAACGAGCGGCTCGAGTTCCTGGGTGATGCGGTGGTGAACTTCCTCATCGCGCACGCGCTCTACCGTGCCTACCCGAAGGCCTCGGAAGGGGACCTGAGCCGCCTGCGCGCCCGGCTGGTCAGCCGCGAGCCCCTCGCCGAGATCGCGGCAAGCCTCAAGGTCGGCGCGGCGCTGCAGCTCGGCTCGGGCGAGCTCAAGAGCGGGGGCTTTCGCCGCCAGTCGATCCTGGCGGATGCGCTCGAGGCGCTCATCGGGGCCATCTACCTGGACGCCGGACTGGCGGCGGTCGAGCCCCTCATCGAGCGGCTGTTCGCGCCGCGCATCGCCGCACTGCCTGAGCTGCAGGCGCTGAAGGACGCCAAGACCCGCCTGCAGGAGTACCTGCAGTCGCGCGCCCTGGCGCTGCCCCTGTACGCGGTCGAGGCCATCGAGGGGGAGGACCACGCACAGCGCTTCCGCGTCATCTGCGAGGTCGCGGCCCTGGGGCTCAAGGCCCACGGGGAGGGCACCAGCCGCCAGCGCGCCGAGCAGCAGGCCGCCGAGCGCATGCTCGAGACGCTCGGCGCCGGGAGCGTTTAGGATCCACCCATGGGCTCTCAAGACACAGCTGCGCACCGCAGCGGCTTTGCCGCGCTCGTCGGGCGGCCGAACGTCGGCAAGTCGACGCTGCTGAACGCGCTCATCGGCACCAAGCTCTCGATCGTCACCCCGCGCCCGCAGACCACCCGCCACCGCATTCTCGGCATCTACACCTGCGCTGAGGCGCAGATCGCCTTCGTCGATACGCCGGGGCTGCACCGCGAGGCGAGCCGCGCGCTCAACAAGGCCATGAACCGCACCGCGAGCGCCGCTCTCGAGGACGCGGACGTGGTGGTCCTGGTGCTCGAGGCCCTCAAGTGGACGGCCGAGGACGACCTGGTGCTCGCGCGCATCGCGCGTTCGGGGCGCGCCGCGATCGCGGCGGTGAACAAGATCGACCGCGTACGCCCGCGCGCGCGCCTGCTGCCCTACCTCAAGGAGCTCGCCGCGCGTCATCCCTTCCTCGAGGTAGTGCCGGTCTCGGCGCTCAAGTCCGACAACGTCGCCGACCTGCGGCGCACCATCGCCGCGCACCTGCCGCCCGCGCCGGCACTGTTTCCGGACGGGGAGCTCACCGACCGGAGCCTGGAATTCCGCATCGCCGAGCTGATCCGCGAGAAGCTCACCCTCGAGCTCAACCAGGAGGTGCCCTACGGCATCGCGGTCGAGGTCGAGCGGCTCGCCGAGGAGGACGGGCAGCTGCAGGTGGACGCCGCCATCTGGGTGGACCGCGAGGGGCAGAAGCCGATCGTGATCGGCGCCCGGGGGGAGCGGCTGAAGCGTGTCGGCCGCGACGCGCGGCTGCAGCTGAACGAGCTGCTCAAGCGGCGGCTGCACCTGAACCTGTGGGTCAAAGTGCGCGAGAATTGGGCCGACAACGCCCGTGCCCTGAAGGAGCTGGGACTGGAATGAAAGGCAGCCCGCGCCGCATCGAGCTCACCCTGGGCTACGTGCTGCACCACCGCCCGTGGCGCGACACGAGCCGCATCCTCGAGGCCCTGACCCGCGAGCACGGGCGCCTCACCCTGTTCGCGCGCGCCGTGCGCGGACCGAAGGCCCCGCTCGCCCCGCTGCTGCAGCCCTTTCAGCCGCTGCTGCTGTCCTGGAGCGGGCGCGGCGAGGCGCCGCAGCTGACCGGGGCCGAGCGCGCATCGAGCGTCGCAGCGCTGCCGCCGCCGCTGTTGCTCGGGGCGTTCTACCTCAACGAACTGATCCTGAAGCTCACCACGCGCCACGACCCGCTGCCGGAGCTCTTCGATGACTACCATGCCTCGCTCGCGGCGCTGCGCGCCGGGGCGGCGCTCGAGCCGGTGCTGCGGGTGTTCGAGAAGCGCCTGCTCGAGGTGCTCGGCTACGGTCTGAACCTGCGCACCGAGGCCGACGGCGCCACGCCCATCGACTCCGGGCGCTGCTATGGCTACCGCCCGGCCGCGGGCCTCACCTGCGCGCCGGCCGGCGCCGCCGGAGCCTTCGCCGGAGCCTCGCTGCTGGCGCTCGAGGCGGAGGACCTGAGCGATGCGCGCGCGCTCGAAGATGCCCGGCGGCTGCTGAAGGGCGCGCTCGATGCCTGTCTCGAGGGGCGCCCGCTTGCCACGCGGGCGGTGGCGCGCTCGATGGCCCGCAGGGCTGCGCCATGAGGGGCGGCCCCATCCATCTCGGGCTCAACATCGATCACGTGGCGACCCTGCGCCAGGTGCGCCGCGCGCGCCTGCCCGACCCGGTACACGCGGCGCTGCTCGCCGAGAGCTCGGGTGCCGACAGCATCACGCTGCACCTGCGCGAGGACCGCCGCCACATCCAGGACCGCGACGTGCGCATCCTGAAGGATCTGCTGCAGACGCGCATGAACCTCGAGATGGCGGTGACCGAGGAGATGCTCGCCATCGCCGCCGAGGTCGCGCCGGCTGACGTGTGCCTGGTGCCGGAGCGGCGCGCCGAGGTGACCACCGAGGGGGGGCTGGATGTGGCCGGCGATGCCCGCCGCATCGGCGCTGCGGTCGCGCGGCTCACCCAGGGCGGCATGCGCGTCTCGCTGTTCATCGATCCGGAGGCGCGGCAGGTCGAGGCCGCGGCCGCGATCGGCGCCCCGGTGATCGAGCTGCACACCGGCGCCTACGCCGAGGCGCAGGGCGCGGCCCAGGCGCAGCAGCTGGCGCGGCTGGATGCGGCCATGCGCTTCGCGCGCAGCCTCGGGCTCACGGTGCACGCCGGCCACGGCCTGAACTACCACAACGTGCAGCCGGTGGCGGCGCTTGCCGATATCGTCGAGCTCAACATCGGCCACGCGATCATCGCGCACGCGCTGTTCGTGGGGCTGCCCGCCGCGGTGCGCGAGATGAAGGACCTGATGCGGCAGGCGCGGGCGTGATCTACGGCATCGGGGTCGACGTGCTCGAGCTCGCGCGCATCGTGCACACGCTCGAGCAGTTCGGTGAGCGCTTCATCAATCACCTCCTCATGCCCGAGGAGGCCGAGCAGCTCAAGCGCACCCAGCGCCGCGAGCGCTTCGTCGCCATGCGCTTTGCCGCCAAGGAGGCGATCGTCAAGGCGATGGGCACCGGTTTCGCGCACGGGGTGTGGGTGCGCGACGTCGGGGTGGTGCAGAACGCCTGGGGCAAGCCCGAGGTGGTTTACTCCGCGCGCGGCGAGGCGCTGCGGCGCAAGCTCGGCATCGGCGAGGGCCACGTGACGCTCACCGATGAGGGCGGGCTCGTGGTCGCGGTCGCGGTGCTCATGAGGGCGCCGTGAACACTCTGGTTTTCGACATCGAGACGGTGCCGGACGTGGCCCTCGGCCGGCGCCTCTACAACCTTGCGGGCCTGAGTGATGCGCAGGTGGCGAAAGCGATGTTCGCGCTGCGCCGCCAGGGCACCGGCGGGGATTTCCTGCCGCTCGAGCAGCAGCGCGTGGTGGCCATCTCCTGCGTCCTGCGCAGCGCCGAGGCACTGACGGTATGGAGCCTCGGGGACGTGCAGACCCCGGAGGCCGAGCTCGTGCAGCGCTTCTTCGATGGCATCGAGAAGTACTCCCCCGAGCTCATCTCCTGGAACGGCTCGGGCTTTGACCTGCCGGTGCTCAGCTACCGGGCGCTGCTGCACGGGGTGACGGCGCCGCGCTACTGGGAGACCGGGGACGCGGATCCCGCGTTCCGCTACAACAACTACCTGAGCCGCTACCACTGGCGCCATACCGACCTCATGGACGTGCTGTCGGGGTTCCAGCCGCGGGCCCGTGCCTCGCTCGCCCACATGGCGACGCTGCTCGGCCTGCCGGGCAAGCTCGGCTTCGACGGCAGCCAGGTGTGGGACAGCTACCTCGCCGGGGACCTCGCGCGCATCCGCGCCTACTGTGAGACCGACGTCCTGAACACCTGGCTCATCTGGCTGCGCTTCGCGCAGCTGCGCGGCATTCTCAGCCGCGAGGCCCACGCGGCCGAGCTCGAGCGCGTACGCGCGTACCTGCGCAGCGCACGCGAGCCGCACTGGGGCGAGTTCCTGCGCGCCTGGGAGGGCGCCTCGTGAGCACTGCCGCGCGCCGCGCGCGCGAGCCGGCGCCGGCCGAGTCGGGCACCGTGAGCGGCCTCACCCACGAGGGCGAGGGCGTCGTGCACGGCGGCAAGACCGTGTTCGTGGCCGGGGCACTGCCGGGGGAAGTGATACGGTTCCGGCGTACCCGGAGGCGACGCCAGCACGATGAGGGCGAGCTCCTGGAGGTGCTCAGTGCCTCCCCCGAGCGGGTCACGCCCGGCTGCCCGCACTTTGGCACCTGCGGTGGCTGCGCGCTGCAGCACCTCGACCCCGGCGCGCAGCTCCTCGCCAAGGAGCGCGAGCTGCGCGAGGCACTCGCGCGCGTGGCGCGTGTCGCTCCGGCGCGCTGGCTGGCACCGCTGTCAGGCCCGGTGTGGGGTTACCGCCGCCGCGCGCGCCTCGGGGCACGCTACGTGCACAAGAAGGGCAAGACCGTGGTGGGCTTTCGCGAACGCGCCGCCCCCTACGTGGCGCAGCTGTCGCGCTGTCCGGTGCTGGCGGCGCCGGCGGGGGAGCTGATCGGACCGCTGGGCGAGCTCATCGATGAGCTCTCGGTGCGCGAGCAGCTGCCGCAGATCGAGGTGGCCGTGGGGGAGGAGGCCACCGCCTGCGTGCTGCGGGTGCTCGGCGAGCCCTCGGCCGAAGATCTCGTGCGGCTGCGCGCTTTCGCGGACCGCCACGGCGTGCGCTTCTACCTGCAGCGCTCGGGCCTGGACTCGATACGCCCGCTCGAGGAAGGTGGCGTGCCGCTCACCTATCGTCTCGAGCGCGAGCAGCTGACGTTCGAGTTCGAGCCCACCGACTTCATCCAGGTGAATGCGGCGGTCAACGCGGCGCTCGTGGCGCGCGCCCTCGAGCTGCTCGAGCTTACGGCCGATGCGCAGGTGCTCGATCTCTTCTGCGGCCTCGGCAACTTCACCCTGCCGCTCGCCCGCCACGCGGCCGGCGTGGTCGCGGTCGAGGGCGAGGCGGGGCTCATCGCGCGGGCGCGCGCCAACGCGCGCCGCAACGGCATCACCAACGCCGAGTTCCACGTCGCCGACCTCAGTGCCGATGTGTCAGCGGCCCCCTGGCTGCGCCGGCCCTACACGCACGTGCTGCTCGACCCGCCGCGCACCGGCGCGCGCGAGGTGCTCGGCGCGCTGGCCGCCGTGGCGCGCGCGCGGGTGTTGTATATTTCCTGCCATCCCGGAAGCCTGGCACGGGATCTGGGGCTGCTGGTGCACGAGCACGGCATGACGCTGGAGGCCGCCGGCGTGGTCGACATGTTTCCGCACACGACGCACGTGGAGTCGCTGGCGCTGCTGAGCGCCGCCCGATGAGCCTGGGTCCGCTGATGGTCGATGTCGCGGGCCTCAGCCTCACCCCCGAGGACCGCGAGATCCTGCGCCACCCGCTGGTGGGCGGCCTCATCCTCTTCAGCCGCAACTACAGCGATCCCGAGCAGCTCGCGCGTCTGGTCGCGGACGTCCACGCCCTGCGCTCGCCCGCCCTGATCGTCGCCGTCGACCAGGAGGGCGGGCGGGTGCAGCGCTTCCGCGAGGGCTTCACCCGGCTGCCACCCGCACGGCGCATCGGCCGCGAGTACGACCTGGATCAGCGCGCCGGGACGGCACTGGCACGCTCGATCGGCTGGCTGCTGGCCGCGGAGCTGCGCGCCCGGGGCGTGGACATCTCCCTCGCCCCCTGCGTCGACCTCGACTACGGGGTGAGCGAGGTGATCGGCGAGCGCTCCTTCCACGCCTCCCCGGAAGCCGTGACCCAGCTCGCCGGGGCCTGGATGCTCGGCATGCGCGAGGCCGGCATGGCGGCCACCGCCAAGCACTTCCCGGGACATGGGGCCGTGGTGGCCGACTCCCACCACGCCCTGCCGGTCGACCGCCGCCCCCTGGTCGACCTGACCCCCGAACTCACCCCCTACCGGCGGCTGATCGCCAACGGCCTGCCGGCCGTCATGGTGGCCCACATCCTGTTTCCGGCCGTGGATTCCCGCCCGGCCAGCCTCTCGGGTGTCTGGATTCGCGACGTGCTGCGCGGAGAGCTGCGGTTCCAGGGGGTAGTGTTCGCCGATGATCTGTCCATGAAGGGGGCTGCCGCCCACGGGGACATCGTCTCCCGGGCGCGGCAGGCCCTTGCGGCGGGCTGTGACATGCTACCGGTCTGCAACCATCGGCCGAGCGTCATCGAACTACTGGAGGGGCTCGACCTCGAGCCGCAGCCGGCCTCGAGCCTGCGCCTGGTGCGCCTGCACGGGCGCTCGGGCGCCCTGGATCCCGCCTCTCTCGCGGCCCTGCCCGAATGGCGTCAGGCCCGCGAGCTCATCGCCCGGGTGAGCGCGCCCCCGTCCCTGACACTCGATGCCGGGGAGGGCACCCCGACGTGAACAACTGGTCGGCCGATGCCTGGCGACGGGTGGTGGAGAGCTCCCCCGAGGGCATCGTCATCTGCGACGCCACGGCGAAGGATCACCCGGTGGTGTTCGCGAACGCCGCCTTCGCGCAGATGTGCGGCTACCCGGTGAGCGCCCTCATGGGCAGCAACCTGCGGGTGCTGCAGGGGACCGATCGCGACCAGGAGGCACGCGTGCGCCTCGCCGAGGCGGTGCAGAAGGGCACGCCGGCGCGGGTGCTGGTGCGCAACTACCGCCCCGACGGCTCGCTTTTCTGGAACGAGTGCGTGGTGCAGCCGGTGCACGGCGCCAAGGGCGAGCTCACGCACTTCCTCGGCTACCACCGCGACGCCAGCGAGCGCCTCAAGCAGGCCGAGCAGCGCAGCCCCGGGGGGCTGCCTTCGTGGCTGCGCGAGGACCGCCTCACCGGGCTGCACTCGCGCGCCTACTTCGAGGAGCTGCTGCAGCGGGACTGGGCGCTCGCGCAGCGCGACTCGCACGAGATCGGGCTCACGCTGTTCGATATCGATGACCTCGGCGCCTACAACGACAAGTTCGACCGCGCGGCCGGCGATGCCTGCATCCGCCGCGTGGCGCGCGTCATCGGGGCCTCTTACCGCCGCGGCGGGGACCTGGTCGGTCGCTGGGAAGGCGGCACCTTCGCGGTGCTCACTGAGGGCGAGGCCGCGGCGCGCGCCACCCACTACGCGCAGACCGTCGCGCAGCGCGTGCGCGACCTGCTCATGCACCACCCGACCGCCGGCGCCGGGCGCTACGTGACGGTGAGCGCGGCGATCGCGAGCCTCGTGCCGCCGCGCACGCTCGCGCTCGAGGGGCTGCTGCGCGCCTGCCAGGCCGCCATGAAGCGCGCCAAGAAGAACGGCAAGGATGCGATCGTGACCGCCGAGTCGGGCGACTTCAGCCCCTAGCGGGTGCGCTTTCCCCATCCGCTTTGGCGACGCCGCGCTCCCAGGTGAAGGGGTCGTCTTGACCTCGTGCGGCCGATTTGCTATAGAAATAATATGATAATTTATTTTCTAATGAAATGAGCCCGCCGAGCCGGGCCGCGCGGCCGGCGAGCGAGCCCGGGGCGGTGCTGGCGCGTGCCACGGTGCGCGCCGCGCGCCTGCTGGGCATGGCGCAGGGCGATCTCGCCGCGGTGATCGGCGTCAGCGCGGCGACGCTGTCGCGGCTCGCCGGCGGTCAGCGCCACCTCGAGGCCGGCACCAAGGCCTGGCAGCTGGCGGCGCTGTTCGTGCGGCTGTTCCGCTCGCTGGATGCCATCGTGGGCTCGGACGATGAGGCGGCGCGCAGCTGGCTGCGCAGCGACAACCACGCCCTCGGCGGCGTGCCGTTCGAGCTGATCCGCGAGCCGGCGGGGCTGGTGCGTACCGTTGACTACCTGGACGCCGCCCGAGCTCGCATCTGAGGCGCGCGCCTACGCGCGCACGCTGCACCGGGTGGTGGAGGCGCAGCACCTCGCCTCCACCATGCGCCTCGCCGACTCGCTCGAGGAGCAGCACAGGCTCGAGGCGCTGCTCGAGGAGAGCAAGCCGCGCGTCCCGGCCGAGGCGCAGCGCCTGCACTACCTGCTCGCCACCCCGTTCCGCTACCGCCCGCACACCGGCTCGCGCTTCCGCGCCGCCTTCGAGCCGGGCGTGTGGTACGGGGCCGAGGCGCTGCGCACCGCGCTCGCCGAGAAGAGCTACTGGCGGCTGCGTTTCCTGCTCGACTCGCCCGGCACCCCGGACCTGAAACCCGTGCCGCACACCGCCTTCGCGGCGAGCGTGCGCGCGGCCCGCACCCTCGACCTGACGCGCGCGCCGCTGGCGCGTGAGCGCGAGCGCTGGACGCAGCGCATGGACTACAGCGCCACGCAGGAGCTGGCGAGCGCGGCGCGCGAGGCCGCGATCCTCGCGATCCGCTATGAGTCGGTGCGCGACCCGCGCGCCGGCGCCTGCGTGGCGGTGCTGAGCCCGAAGGCCTTCGGCCGCAGCCGGCCGCACGGCGAGCACACCTGGTTCATCGCCGCGGCGCGCGCTCGGGTGCGCTGTGCGAGCGCGGACGGCGATCAGGCGCTCGAGTTCGCCGCGGCGCAGCTGCTCGGGGCGGCCTAGCGCCCCGCGGGGCGCGCGCCCTGCGCGGGGGTGACCAGCGCGATGACGCCGTAGGCGGGGTTGTCGTAGTAGTTGCGGTCGTAGAACTTCACGCGCCGGCTCTCGTTGATGGCGAACGGCGTACCGGGCGGGGCGTTCAGTCCGGGCGGCGGGGCGGGCATGGCGTAGTTGAGCGTCATGCCGAGGTGCAGGAACTGGCCGCGCTCGAGGAACACCGTGCCCGAGAGCCCCTCGACGTCGACGCCGAGGCGCTGCAGCGAGAACCCGGCGCGCGTGCCCCACGAGCTCGGCGTCTGCGACCACGCCACGTGCGCCACCGGCACGTAGGCGCCGCTCGAGCGCAGGCGGCTCTCGAGCTCCCCGAGCTGGTAGCTCGAGGCCGGCAGCAACGCCACGAAACGGCCGACCTGGGCGCTGCCGCTCGCGGCCTCGTCGCCCTCGATGTTGCGGGCGCTCGCGCCCTGCAGGCCCCAGTTCTCCGGGCTGCCGAGGCTGCCGGTAGCGCGAAATACGATCAGCTCGACGTTGTAGACGGGAGCGGGGGCCGCGGTGTCCTCGGCGGCGCCGCCGCGCAGCGGGGCGAGCAGCAGCAGGCCGAGGAGGGCGGCAGCGCACGGCCCGCGGCCGGCCAGGGTTGGGAGTGTCATGCCGGGCATTCTAATTCACCGCTGCCGGGGCGCCGAGGCGCTTCAGCAGCTCGCCGGCGTACTCGAAGCGCTGCGCCTCCGCCGGCAGCGAGCGCGTGATGCGCAGCTTCAGCGGGCCTTCGAGCCGGTACTCGCGCGGTGTCTTCTGGATGAGGCGCACCAGGGTGGCGGGGTCCACCGCGGCGCGCTCCTCGAAGGTGACCGTGCCACCCGTGGCGCCGAGGTCGAGGCGGCGCACGCCGCGCTCGCGCGCGGCGAGCTTCAGCCTGGTGATCTTGAGCAGGTTCTGCGCCGCCGGCGGCAGCGGCCCGAAGCGATCGTGGATCTCGGCGCTGAGCTCATCGAGCGCCGCGGCGTCGGCGGCGGCAGCGAGGCGCTTGTAGAGCGAGAGCCGCACGTGCACGTCGGCGACGTAGGCCGCGGGCAGGAACGCCGGCAGCCGCAGCTCCACCTCGGTGGCGGCCGCGAGCGGCTGCTCGAGGTCCGGCTCGCGGCCCGCCTTGAGCGCGCGCACCGCGTGATCGAGCATGTCCAGGTACATCGACAGGCCGATCTCGGTCATCTGGCCGCTCTGCTGCTCCCCGAGCAGCTCGCCCGCGCCGCGGATCTCCAGGTCATGGGTGGCGAGCACGAAGCCCGCGCCGAGCTCTTCCATCGACTCGATGGCCTCGAGGCGCTTGGCGGCATCGCGGGCGAGCGCCTGGCGCGGCGGCGCGATGAGATAGGCGTAGGCGCGGTGGTGCGAGCGGCCGACGCGGCCGCGCAGCTGGTGCAGCTGCGCGAGCCCCATCTGGTCGGCACGGTTGATCATTATGGTGTTCGCGGTGGGCACGTCGATCCCGCTCTCGATGATGGTGGTGCACACCAGCACGTTGAAGCGGCGGTGGTAGAAGTCCACCATCAGCTGCTCGAGATCGCGCTCGCGCATCTGCCCGTGCCCGACGCGCACCGTCGCCTCGGGCACCAGCGCCTGCACCTCGGCGGCGATCTTCTCGATGGTGCGCACCTCGTTGTGCACGAAGTACACCTGCCCGCCGCGGCGCAGCTCGCGCAGCGCCGCCTCGCGCAGCGTCGGCGCGTGCCACTCGATGAGGAAGGTCTTGATCGCCAGGCGCGCCGCCGGGGCGGTGGTGATGAGCGACAGGTCGCGCAGGCCGCCGAGCGCCATGTTGAGGGTGCGCGGGATCGGGGTGGCGGTGAGGGTGAGGACGTGCACGTTGGCGCGCAGCGCCTGCAGGCGCTGCTTGTCACGCACGCCGAAGCGGTGCTCCTCGTCGATGATCAGCAGTCCCAGGTCCTTGAAGCGCGCGTGGGCGTGCAGCAGGCGGTGGGTGGCGATGACGATGTCGACCTTGCCCTGCTCGAGGCCCGCGAGCACCGCCTGCGTCTCCTTCGAGCTGCCAAAGCGCGACAGCCCCTCGACGCGCACCGGCCAGTCGGCGAAGCGGTCGCGGAAGTTGGCGAGGTGCTGCTGCACGAGCAGCGTGGTCGGCGCCAGCACCGCCACCTGCTTGCCGGCCGCGCTCGCCACGAAGGCCGCGCGCATCGCCACCTCGGTCTTGCCGAAGCCGACATCGCCGCAGACGATGCGGTCCATGGGGCGCTCGCTCTTGAGGTCCTCGAGCACCTGCGCGATCGCCTGTGCCTGGTCCTCGGTCTCCTCGAAGGGAAAGGCGTTGGCGAAGCTGCGGTAGTCGAGCTCGTTCACGGCGAGCGCCAGCCCGGTCTGCGCCTTGCGCCGCGCGTACAGGTCGAGCAGCTCCGCGGCCACATCCCGGATCTGCTCGGCCGCGCGCCGCCGGGCGCGCGCCCACTGGTCGGTGCCGAGCTTGTGCAGCGGGGCGTGCTCGGGAGCGGAGCCGGTGTAGCGGCTCACCAGGTGCAGCTGCTGCACCGGCACGTAGACGCGGTCGCCGTCCCGGTACTCGAGCACCAGGAATTCCCCGGGCGCGCCGCCGATCTCCATCGCCATCAGGCCCTGGTAGCGCCCGACGCCGTACTCCTCGTGCACGACCGGGGCGCCGGGGTTGAGGTCGCGCAGGTCGCGCAGGATCGCCTCGGGGTCGGCGGCGCGCTTGCGGCGGCGCTCCTGCCGTGCGCGCGCCCCGAACAGCTGCGCCTCGGAGATGAGGGCGATGGCCGGCTCGCTGAGGGTGAGTCCCTCGAGATCGGGGGCGACGGTGAGGGCGAGTCGCGCGTTCGACTCGGTGAAGGCCCGCCAGCTGTTCAGCAGCGCCACCTCGTGGCCGTGGGCGCGCAGCATTTCCTGCAGCACCTCGCGCCGCCCGGCGGAGTCCGCCGCGAGCAGCACGCGCCCGGGGAAGCCTCGCAGGTAGGCCGCAAGCGGGGCGAGCGGCTCCTCGGCGCGCAGGTCCAGGCGCAGTTCGCGCGGGGCGCTGGTCGGGAAGTTGCGCACCCCGGGGGTGGCCCCGGCGAGCTCGGTATCGGCCTTGAAGGCATCCAGCTGCACCGAGGCGAAGGGCGCGAGCGCTGCGCTCACCTCCGCCGGGGCCACGAACAGCTCGGCGGGCGCGAGCACCGGGCGCTCGATGTCGTGGCGGCGCTCCTCGTAGCGTGCGCCGATGTCCGCCCAGGCCTTCTCGAGCGTCTGCGGCAGCGCCGCGTCCGCAACGATCACCGCCTCGCGCGGCAGGTAGTCAAAGAGCGTCGCGCTCGCATCGAAGAACAGTGGCTGGTAGAACTCGATGCCCGCCGGTGCGAGCCCCTCGCTCACGCCGCGGTAGATCGCCGATTTCGCCGGCTCGCCCTCGAAGCGCGTGCGGTAGCGGCGCCGGAACTCGCGTACCGCCTCGGCATCGAGCGGCACCTCGCGCGCCGGCAGCAGCCGCACCTCCTTGAGGGCATCGAGCGAGCGCTGCGTCTCGGGGTCGAAGCGGCGGATGGCCTCGATCTCCTCGTCGAACAGGTCGATGCGCAGCGGCGTGCTCGCACCCATGGGGAACACATCGAGGAGCGAGCCGCGCACCGCGAACTCCCCGGGGCTGACGACCTGGCTCACGCTGGCGTAGCCCGCCTCGGCGAGGCGGGCGCGGAAGGGCTCGAGACTGAGCGCCTGCCCGACCCGCAGGTCGAAGGCGCGTCCCTGCACGTAGGCGCGCGGCGGCAGGCGCTGCAGCAGCGTGTCGGCCGCGACGATCAGGCAGCCATGCTTCACCTGCGGCAGCTCGTAGAGCGTCTTCAGCCGCTCGGAGACGATGTCGGGGTGCGGGGAGAAGAGGTCGTAGGGCAGCACCTCCCAGTCCGGCAGGCGCAGCAGGGGCAGCGCCGGCCCGCCGAAAAAGCGCACCTCGGCGGTGAGGCGGTCGAGCTCGCGCGCCGCGTCCGCGATCACGACGTACAGCCGCCGGTCGGCGCGCACCGCTTCCGCCAGCGCGAGCGCCGCGGCGCTGCCGTAGAGCTGGTGCCAGCGCAGATGCGGCTGCGCGTTCGAGGGCAGCGGGGGGTTGAGCAGTGCCGTCATGGCAGGCGTAAGTCGCGGGCGCCTTCCCAAAAAGGGGCAAGCTTACCGCAAGGCGCGCCCGCGGCCGGGGGCGCGCGCTTCAGGCGGCGGCGGGCTCCGCGGGGACCTGCACGCGCCGCGACAGCGGCACGCAGTAGATGTCGATCGGGTGCGAGCGGCCGCGCAGCTGCAGGGGCGGGAGCGGGGTTGCGCCGATGTCCATGCCGCGCGCATCGAGTGAGCGCTTGAGCGAGCTCGAGAACAGCATCTCGCCGGCGCGGGCGCGCTGGCAGAGCCGGGAGGCGATGTTCACGGTGTCGCCGATGATGGTGTAGTTCATGTACGAGGCGGAGCCGACGTTGCCGGCGACCACGTCGCCCTCGTTGATGCCGATGCCGAGCCCGGCCTCGATGTGGTAGCGCTCTTTCCAGGAGTGGGACAGGGCGCCAAAGCTCTCGAGCATCTCGCGCGCCGCCTGTACCGCGCGCAGCGCGCTGTCGGCCTGCTCGAGCGGCACGCCGAAGCCGAGCATCAGGCAGTCGCCGGCCATGTGAAACACCGTCCCCTCGTGGCGGAAGGTGATCTCGGTGAGCAGCGAGAAGTACTCGTTCAAAAGCGGCACCACCAGCTGCGGCTCGAGCTGCTCGGAGATGCTGGTGAAGCCGCGCAGGTCCGCGAACAGCACCACCGCGTGGGCGCGCGCATCGGAGGTGGCGAGCAGCGTGTCGCGCAGCTGCGCGTCCTCGAGGATCTTGTCGGCGACGCGCGGGGAGACGTAACGGCGGAAGGTCTGGCGGAGGACCTCCTCGCGACGGCGTATTTCAGCCTCGAGCTGCGCCGCGGCGGTCTTTCTGCGCAGCGTGCCTGCGCGCACGAGGGCCTCGATGCGGGCCCTGAGAGCCTCATCCTGCGACACGTTCTCCCCAAGGAAATTATTCTCTTAAGGCCGAGACTACCATATCTACATTAAGTGTCTGCGGCGCCCGCGCCAGGGTCCTCCCCGCAGAGGCACTCTGGACTCAGTCGAGGCGGGATCAGTCGCTCAGGGAGGCGGCTGGCTCGGCGGCGGGCGGATCTGGGCCAGACGGCGCAGGCGATAGACGGTGAGCACGACGCCGACGGCGAGGAATACGCCGGCGAGCAAGAGGTCACCGCGCTGGAACTGGCGCCAGGCGATCGCCAGCCAGAAGAGCAGCAGAACGAGGGTGACCGCGGCGCCCATGCGCCTCGAGCCCGATGCCGGCTCAGCCGGCCGTGACGACCGCGTCGATGACGCGGTCCTTCTCGAAGAACACCGAGAAGCCGTTGTAGTCCCAGCGCGTGATCGGCGGCTGGCCGACCGTCGGGTGGCGGCTCACCGGGGCACCGAAGTGCTTCTCGACATCACCCATGGTGCTGCCGCGCTTGGGGCGCTCGAGGTTGGAGGGGACGACCTGGACCTGGTCATTGACCACGACGGTCTCGGCGCAGGCCGCCGTCGCGAGCGCACAGCCGATGACGAGCGCGGCAAGAGTTCGGGTCTGCATGCGACTCTCCCTGGAACTACTGCCGACTATAACACCGGGCTGAATCTGTCAAAGCCGGCGGCGCCGCGCGGCTGCCGCGATTTGTGACGTACGTCTGAAATCGCGGTCAACTGTGGTTAAATCGCGACGATGTTTCACCCGCTGCCGGTGTTCGTGGGGCTGCGCTACGTGCGCGCCCGCTCGCAGAAGTTCTTCGTGTCCTTCATCACCTGGGCCTCGCTCATCGGGGTGGGTGTCGGCGTCGCGGCCCTCATCGTCATCCTCTCGGTGATGAACGGCTTCGAGAGCGAGCTGCGCGAGCGGCTGCTGTCGCTCGGGGCGGCGGTGCGCGTCAACGCAGCCGCCGAGGCCCCGGCGCCGCAGGCCTGGGAGGAGGCCGCGCGGCGCATCGCCACCCTGCCGCAGGTCAAGGACGTGGCGCGCTACCTCGAGCTGCAGGCACTCGCCGTGCGCCAGCCCGACATGGTGCCGATCCTGCTGCGCGGTATCGACCCCGCAGCCCCCGCCAGCATCGCCGATCTCGGCAGCGCGCTCACCCAGGGGCACCTCGCGGACCTCGTAAGTGGCAGCGAGCGCGTCATCCTCGGCGCGGTCATCGCCGAGCGCCTCGGGCTCGCCCCCGGGGATGCGCTCACCGTGCTCGTGCCGACGGTGGGAGCCGATGGCACCCCGGCGCCGAAGCTGCGCGAGTTCACGGTCGCCGGCGTGTTCGAGGTGGGGCTGCAGGACCACGATGCTCTCCTGGTGTTCGCCGACCTCGATGACGTGCGCGCGCTCGGTGCCGAGGGCACGGCGCAGGAGGGGCTGCGGGTGCGCCTGCACGATGCGCTCGCCGCGCCTTCGGTCGCCGCCGCGGTGCGCCCGCTGCTGCCGCCGGGCTTCGTCGTGAGCGACTGGACCGCCGACAACGCCAACTACTTCCGTGCCATCCGCATCGAGAAGACCATGATGTCGCTCATCCTGCTGCTGATCGTGGCGGTGGCGGCCTTCAACATCGTGGCGATGCTGGTCATGGTGGTGACGGACAAGCGCACCGACATCGCCATCGTGCGCACCTTCGGGGCGAGTCCGCCGCGGGTCATGGGGATCTTCCTCACCCAGGGGCTGGTGATCGGCTGGCTCGGAGTCCTCACCGGCATCGTGCTCGGCGTCGGCATCGCCCTCAACGTCGACAGCATCGTGCCCTTCCTCGAGCGCACCTTCCGCTTCCAGTTCATGGACTCGGACGTCTACTACATCACCTCCATCCCCTCTGAGGTGCATTCCGGCCAGGTGCTGGCGATCGCGCTGGCGGCGCTCGCGCTCACCGCGCTCGCCACCGTCTACCCGGCGCTGCGTGCGGCGCGCACCGCGCCCGCCGAGGCGCTGCGCTATGAGTGAGCCGTGAGCGCCTACGAGTGGCTGATCGGCACGCGCTACCTGCGCTCGGGTCACCGGCGCGGCTTCGTCTCCTTCGTCGCGCTCATGTCGGTGTGCGGGCTGATGCTCGGGGTGGCGACGCTCGTGGTGGTGCTGTCGGTCATGAACGGCTTCGAGCGCGAGCTGCGCACCCGCATGCTCACGGTCACCTCGCACGCCACCATCACCGGGCTCGCCGGGCCGCTCGAGGACTGGCGGGGGCTGCAGGGCAAGCTCGCGCAGCGCCCCGGGGTGAGCGCGGTCGTACCCTACGTCGAGAGTCAGGCGCTCTTCGCCAGCGGCCGCCGCATGGCCGGCGCCAGCGTGCGCGGCGTGCTGCCCGCGCAGGAACGCCGCGCGACCGGGCTGGCGCAGCACCTGAGCGCGGGCACGCTCGAGGCGCTGCAGGGCGGCTCGTGGACGACGATCTTGGGCTCGGCGCTGGCGCGCGAGCTCGGGGTGCGGGTCGGCGACAGCGTGATCCTCATCGCCCCGGAGGGCAGCGCCACCCCGACCGGGGTCGTGCCGCGCATGCGCCGCTTCCGCGTCGCCGGCCTGTTCGAGTCGGGCATGTACGAGTTCGATCGCGGGCTCGCGCTCGTCAGCATGGCCGATGCGCAGGTGCTGTTCCGCACCGGCGCGGGGGTCACGGGCCTGCGCCTGGCGTTCGCCGACCCGCTGCGGGCCCCGGAGCTGGTGCGCGAGGCGGCCCTGGCACTCGGGGGGCCGGGCTTCTACGTCTCGGACTGGACCCAGGATCATGCCAACTTCTTCCGCTCGATCGAGATCACCAAGTCGATGATGTTCCTCATCCTGCTCATGATCGTCGCGGTGGCGGCCTTCAACATCGTGGCCACGCTGGTCATGATCGTGAAGGAGAAGCAGACCGACATCGCCATCCTGCGCACGCTCGGGGCCGCGCCGCGCAACGTGCTGCTCACCTTCGCCATCCAGGGCGTGCTGATCGGACTCGCCGGCACGCTTCTCGGGGCCGCACTCGGCGGCCTGCTTGCCCACAATCTCGAGGCGCTGGTCGCCGGCCTCGAGCGCCTGCTCGGTACGCAATTCCTGGATGCCAAGGTGTATTACATGAGCGACCTGCCCGCCTACGTCGAGTGGGCGGACGTGTTCAAGGTGTGTACGGTCGCCTTTCTCCTGTGCGTGCTGGCGACCATTTACCCGGCGTGGCGCGCCGCGCGCACCGCGCCCGCGGAGGCCCTGCGGCATGAATGACACGGTCCTGAGCGCCCGCGACGTCCACAAGAGCTTCCGCCAGGGGCCGATCGAGCTGCAGGTGCTCGAGGGGGTGCACCTCGAGGTCGCCGCGGGCGAGCGCGTCGCGATCGTCGGCGCCTCAGGTTCGGGCAAGACCACGCTGCTGCAGATCCTCGGGGGGCTGGATCGGCCGACCTGCGGTACGGTGGCGATCTGCGGCCGCGACATCCACGCCCTGAGCGAGCGCCAGCGCGGCGTGCTGCGCAACCAGGCGCTCGGCTTCGTCTACCAGTTCCACCACCTGCTGCCGGAGTTCTCGGCGCTGGAGAACGTCGCCATGCCGCTCTTGGTGCGGCGCGCGCCGGTGCGCGCCGCGCGCGCTGCGGCGCAGGCGCTGCTCGAGCGCGTCGGGCTCGGCGGGCGCCTCACGCATCGCCCGCACCAGCTCTCCGGGGGCGAGCGCCAGCGCGCCGCGGTGGCGCGCGCGCTCGTGACCGAGCCACCCCTGGTGCTCGCCGATGAGCCGACCGGCAATCTCGATGGCGCCAATGCCGAGAGTGTCTTCGCTCTCATGCTGGAACTGAACCGCGAACGCGCCACGAGCCTCGTCGTGGTGACGCACGACCTGAAGCTCGCCGGGCGCATGGAAAAGGTCTACGAGCTCGAGCGCGGCACGCTGCTCGCGCGCAGTTGAGAGCGGCTCAGGTGCGCGCGGCGGGGCGCGGGTGGCGCGCGCGGTAGCGGCTGAGCACCTGCCAGCGCCACAAGAGCTCGAGGGCGCACCAGCCGATCAGCCCGCACACGATCGCGCACACCAGGCAGCCGAGCAGGAACGGCTGCCACACCTCGCGCAGCCCGTGCGTGAACCAGTGCGGAGTGGCGCTGAAGCGGAAGTGCTGGCGCGGTCCGGGCAGCACCGCGGCCCCCACCCGATAGGCGAAGTAGTACACCGGCACGGCCGTGAAGGGATTGAGCAGGAAGGTCGTGGCGCAGATGACCGGGATGCTCAGGCGAAACAAGAGCGCGATCGAGACCGCGCTCAGCAGGTGCACGGGCAGCGGGATGAAGCAGATCGCCAGCCCCGCCCCGAACGCGTAGGTGACGCTGCGGCGGTGCAGGGTCCACAGCTGCGGATCGGCCAGGCGGTCACCGAACGGGCGCAGGAGCCAGTGGCCCCGCAGCGACGCAGGATCGGGGGCGTATTTTTGCAGGAACCGGCGCGGCATTCGAGCGGCGGACTCTAGCAGAAGGGGGTCGGCGGCGCGGTGCGCGCCCGCACGGGGGCTGTGAGGCAGTTACCTTGAGCCCTTGCGGCCCTTAGGTATGATGCCGCCTCGGCTTTTCGGTGCTTGGGGTCGCTTGGAATGTGGGAAATAGTGCGGGCCGGCGGCCCGCTGATGTGGCCGATCATCCTGTGCTCGATCACTGCCGCGGCGATCATCCTCGAGCGGCTGTGGACGCTGCAGGACAAGCGCGTGCTGCCGCAGGAGCTGCCGCAGCGCGTCTGGCAGCTGGTCGAGACCAATCAGGTGAACGACAAGGTGATCGCCGCCCTCGAGCAGAACTCCCCGCTCGGGCGGCTGCTGGCCACCGGGCTCGCCAACCGCCACCGGCCGCGCGAGATCCTCATGGAGCGCCTCGAGGACACCGGCCGGCACGTGGTCTATGAGCTCGAGCGCTTCCTGAACACCCTCGGCACCATCGCCGGCATCTCCCCGCTGCTCGGCCTGCTCGGCACGGTGACCGGCATCATCCGCGCCTTCAACGCCATCCAGGCCGGTGGCATGGGCGACCCGCGCGCGCTCTCCGGCGGCATCGCCGAGGCGCTGATCGCGACCGCCGCCGGGTTGTGCGTGGCGATTCCCTCGCTCATCGCCTACCGCTACTTCCGTGGCCGCGTCGAGGGCATCGTCATGGAGATGGAGAAGCACGCCATCCGCATGGCGGACGCGCTCGAGGCGCTCGAGGCGCGCCGCGAGCGCGCCGGCGGGCTCCCCGCGGCGCCGGTCGGGACCTCTGCCGCGGCGGCCTACGGCACCTGAGGCGGCGCGCGTGAATCTCAAGCCCCGCCGTCACGAAGAGCCGGAGATCAACGTCGTCTCGCTCATCGACGTGGTGCTGCTGCTGGTGGTGTTCTTCATCCTCTCCGCCAAGTTCACCAACGAGGGGCGGCTGCGCGTACACCTGCCGCAGGCGAGCGCGGTGCCCGCCGAGCGCAGCGCCGCGGAACCGCTGGTGGTGAGCGTGACGCAGTCGGGGAGCTATCTGGTCAACCAGCACGAGCTGATCAACTCCAGCCCCGAGACGCTGCGCGCGGCGCTCTTGAAGGAGGCCGGCACCAACCGCAGCGTCCGCGTGACGCTGCGCGCCGATGCGCGCGCCACGCACCAGTCGGTCATCACTGCCATGGACGTGCTCGGTCGCCTCGGCTTCGCCGAGGTGAACATCGCCACCGTCAAGGACGAGCCGGCGGGCAAGCCTTGAACGACACCCGCAGCGCGCGCGGTGCGAGTGCGCTGGTGCAGCGCTCGAGCGACAGTGCGCTGCACGCCTACCGGCGGCTGCTGCGCTACATCCGCCCCTATCGCGCGCGCTTCGTGCTCGGCATCTTCGGCGCCGTCCTGTTCGCGCTCACCAATACCAGCTTCGCCCTGTTCGCCAAGGTGTTCGGCGACGGCACCTTCACCCACCAGGACCCGCGCACCATCGTGTGGATACCGGTCGGACTGGTGGGCCTGTTCTTCCTGCGCGGCCTCGGGGATTTCACCCAGACCTACAACATGGGCTACGTCGGGCGGCGCATCGTCAACCAGATCCGCAGCGAGGTGTTCCGCCGCATCCTGATGCTGCCGGTCAGCTACTTCGACCGCAACTCCTCGGCGGCGCTGCTGTCGCGCCTCACCTACAACACCGAGCAGATCGGCCAGGCGACCACCGACTCGATCATCATCGTGGTGCGCACCACGCTCACCATCGTCGGCTCGATCGCCTTTCTCTTGTGGATGAACACGCGCCTGTCGCTGATCGCGCTCACCATGGGGCCGCTGGTCGGCTGGCTGGTGTCGATCATCAACCGCAAGTTCCGCCGCTACAGCCGCCGCATCCAGGACTCCATGGGCGACGTCACGCGCGTCGCCAAGGAGAGCTTCGAGGCGCCGCGCCTGGTCAAGGTCTACAACGCCGAGGAGCACGTCAACCGCCAGTTCGACGCGGTCAACAACCACAACTTCCGCTCCAACATGCGCCTGGTGCTCACCAAGGGGCTCTCCAACCCGGTGGTGCAGCTCTTGACCGCGATCGGGCTCGCGTTCGTGCTCTCGATCGCCATCGCCGACGCCATCCACGGCCGCATGAGCATGGGCGACCTGCTCGGCTTCTTCACCGCGCTGGTGAGCATCGCGCAGCCGCTGCGCGAGCTGGTCGGCGTCGCCGGCCCCCTGCAGCAGGGCATCGCCGCCGGCCAGAGCCTGTTCGAGCTGCTCGATGAGCCGGTCGAGCCGCAGGGCGGGGAGCTGCGGCCGCTGCGGGTGCGCGGCGAGGTCGAGTTCGCCGACGTTTCCTTCAGCTACGCCGCGGCGCCCGTGGCCGGCGCCCGGCCCCCCGACGGGCTGCGCGACACCGCGGCGCTGACGGAGGTGTCGCTGCGGGTGGCCGCCGGGGAGAGCCTCGCGATCGTCGGCCGCTCCGGCAGCGGCAAGTCGACGCTGGTCAACCTGCTGCCGCGCTTCTACGACGTCACCCGCGGCGCGGTGCGCATCGACGGCAGCGACGTGCGCGAGTATGAGCTGCGGAGCCTGCGCGAGCAGATCGCGGTGGTGAGTCAGGACGTGGTGCTCTTCAACGACACCATCCGCAACAACATCGCCTTCGGGCGCGACGTCCCGGATGCCGCCATCGAGCGCGCCGCCGAGGCCGCGCACATCCTCGAGTTCGTGCGCAGCCAGCCCGCGGGCCTCGATACCCTGGTCGGCGACCGCGGCATGCTGCTCTCGGGCGGCCAGCGCCAGCGCATCGCGATCGCGCGCGCGCTGCTGAAGGATGCGCCGATCCTGATACTGGACGAGGCGACTTCCGCGCTCGACACCGAGGCCGAGCGGCACATCCAGGCGGCGCTGCAGCAGCTGCTGCGCAACCGCACCACCTTCATCATCGCCCACCGCCTCTCCACCGTGGAGCAGGCCGACCGCATCATCGTGCTCGATGCCGGGCGCATCGCCGAGAGCGGCACGCACGCGCAGCTGCTCGCCTTCGGCGGCCTGTACGCCCAGCTGCACCGCCTGCAGTTCTCCGACTGAGCAGCCGATGAGCCAGTGGCTCACCGCGCCCTGGTACGCCGAGCGTGCGCGCCCCTCGCTGCTCACGCCGCTCAGCTGGCTCTACGGGGGCGTGGTGGCGCTGCGCCGCCGCGCCTACGCGGCCGGGTGGCTCACGAGCGTGCGCGTGCCGCAGGTGGTGATCATCGTCGGCAACCTCACCGTCGGCGGCAGCGGCAAGACGCCCCTCACGCTCTATCTGGTCGAGGCGCTGCGCGCCCAGGGACTGAAGGTCGGCATCCTCTCGCGCGGCTACGGCCGCAGCGGCTCCGCCGCGCTCGTGGTATCCGCCGACAGCGACTGGTGCGCGGTGGGCGATGAGCCGCTGCTGCTCGCGCGGCGCAGCGGCGCACCGACGGTCGTGGCGCGCGATCGCGTGGCCGGCGCGCGGCTGCTCGGCGAGCTCGGCGCGCAGGTCATCGTCTGCGACGACGGCCTGCAGCACCTGCGCCTCGCGCGCGACCTGCAGATCGTGGTCATCGACGGCACGCGCGGCTTCGGCAACGGGCGGCTGCTGCCGGCCGGCCCGTTGCGTGAGCCCGCGGCGCGCCTCGCCGCGGCGGATCTCGTGGTGCTGAACGGCGCCGCGCGCCACGCCTCGCTCGCGGCGCTGCCGGGTGGGGCACCGCTGCTCAACATGCAGCTGCGTGCCGGCCTCGCGCAGTCACTCGGCGGGGAGGGCGCACGGGGGCTGGCGAGCTTCGCCGGCAGCCCCGTGCACGCGGTGGCGGGCATAGGCAGCCCGGCGCGCTTCTTCGCCACGCTGCGTGCGGCGGGGCTCGAGCTCATCGAGCATCCCTTCCCCGACCACCACCCGCTCACGCCCGCGGAGCTTGATTTCGGCGATTCCCTGCCGGTCCTCATGACCGAGAAGGATGCCGTAAAATGTACCGGCTTTGCGCGTGCCGGCCTGTGGTACGTGCCGGTGGCGGCGCACCTCAGCGATGCGGACGCGCAGCAGCTGCTCAGGTGCGTGCAGGATCGGGTGCGCGCGGTAGCAACCCAGTCACGGAGCGGGTGAGCGCCGATGGAGTCGATGCTGGAATTTCTGGTCTGCCCGGTTTGCAAGGGACCGTTGCGCTATCACCGCGACGCGCAGGTGTTCGTGTGCCGCATGGACCGCCTCGCCTACTCGGTCAACGACGGGGTGCCGCGCATGCTCGAGGAAGACGCGCGGCAGCTGCCGGCCGACGACCCGCTGCTGGATCGCTGAAAGAGCAGGGGCGGCGCGCGTGTTCCGGGTCGTCATTCCTGCGCGCTACGACTCCACGCGCCTGCCCGGCAAGGCGCTGAGCGAGATCGCCGGCAAGCCGATGGTGCAGTGGGTCTACGAGCGCGCCCGGGCGGCCGGCGCGCGCGAGGTGCTGATCGCCACCGACGATGAGCTCATCATCAGCGCTGCGCACGCCTTCGGCGCGCCGGCCGAGCTCACCGCGCGCGAGCACGCCTCCGGCACCGACCGCATCGCCGAGGTGGCGCGCCGTCATCGCTGGGCCGAGGATGAGCTCATCGTCAACGTGCAGGGCGATGAGCCCTTGATCCCGGTCGCGCTCATCCGCCAGGTCGGCGCGCTGCTCGTAGAGCACCCGCAGGCCCACATCGGCACGCTCGCCACCGCCATCGAGTCCCTCGCCGAATTCACCGACCCGAATGCCGTCAAGGTGGTCACCGATGCCAGCGGGCGCGCGCTCTACTTCAGCCGTGCGCCGATTCCCTGCAACCGCGAGGCCGCGAGTGCCTCCGGGCCGCGCGATTTCAGCGGCGCGCGCCGCCACGTGGGCATCTACGCCTACCGCGTCGGCGCGCTGCTGCGCCTCGCGGCCCTGCCGCAGACGGCGCTGGAGGTGCGCGAGAAGCTCGAGCAGCTGCGCGCGCTCGAGCACGGACTTGCGATCCAGGTGGCCGATGCGCTCGAGCGTCCCGGCCCGGACGTGAACACGCTCGCAGATCTGGAACGTGTATCGGCCCTGCTGGCGCGGGCAGCCCCCGAAAGCCGCTAAGATTCCCCGGGCGTGAGGTGCGCGGGCGCCTGCCGGCGCCCGTCACATTTGCTGACAAGATCTCCCGCGGCGCGGGCTTGTTCCGGGTGCGCACCACCCCGATCAACGGTTTGGAACTCGCCCGCGGTCACGGGCGTCAAATTGACAGTCCCCGCGCGGGTTTAGGCGTGTCAACGGCCACTGGCGCGAGGCGTTTTTATCCTTACTGGCTGTGCATTGCGGCCGCTGGGACGTGTGGGAACATGAACCGCAACTTAACGATCCTGCGCAGCGCGCTCGGCGGCGCGATTCTCGCGGCCTCGCTGTACCTGGGCGGCTGCGCGACCGCGCCGCCTCATCCGGCGCCCGCGCCGCAGCCCGTGCAGCCGCCGCCGCCCCCGCCGAGTGAGGTGTTTGCCTACCCGCAGCGCGGCCAGACGCCGCAGCAGCAGGATCGCGATCACTACGAGTGCAGCGTGTGGGCCACGCAGCAGACGGGTTTTGATCCGAGCGCCCCGGGCGTGCCGCCGCACGAGCGCGTGCAGGTGGTTTCGGGGCCGCCCTCGGGCGCCGGCACGGCGGTCGGCGCCTTCACCGGCGCGGTGCTCGGCGCGGCGATTGCCGGCCCCTATCAGGCCGCGCCGGCGGCGATCGCCGGTGCCATCGTCGGCGGCGCCCTCGGTAACGCGGCCGACCAGGCGAACGCGCAGCAGACGCGCACCGTACTGGTCCAGGATCGCCGTGCGGTCGCGGCGCAGGAGCAGAAGGCGGCCAACTACCGCCGCGCGATCGGCGCGTGCCTGGATGCACGCGGCTACGCGGTGCGCTGAGTGAGAAGGAGTCAGGCCATGCGCACTCTGCGGAATGCAACCCTCGCACTGCTGCTCGCCGGTGCCGCGCTCGGCGCGGGCGCGCAGGTGCCCGATCACGGCCACGGCTACAACGCCGCGCACGCCACCGAGCACTACGACGCGCGCTACAGTCACAACCGCACCTACCCGGTGCACGGCGCCTACGTGAGCACGCTGCCGCACGCACCGCTCGTCATCACCCGCCCCGGCGCCAGCTACTACTACTCCGGCGGGGTGTGGTACCGCCCGTACGGTCCGCACTACGTGGTCGTGCCCGCGCCGATCGGCGTCTACGTGCCGGTGCTGCCGGCGTACTACACGACGGTGTGGGTCGGCGGGCTGCCGTACTACTACGCCAATGACACCTACTACAGCTGGAACCCGGCGCAGAACGGCTACCAGGTCGTCGACCCGCCGGCCGCTCAGGCGAGCGCCAGCACGCAGCCGCCGCCGAGCGATGACCTCTACATCTACCCGCAGAACGGGCAGTCCGACGCACAGCAGGCGAACGACAAGTACGACTGCCACCGCTGGGCCGCCGATCAGAGCGGCTTCGACCCGACCCAGTCCGGCGGCGGTGTGGCACCGGATCAGTCCGACGCCGGGCGCGACAACTACCAGCGCGCGCTGCGGGCCTGCCTCGAGGGTCGCGGCTACAGCGTGCGCTGAGGGTGCCCGCGGGCAAGCGCGCTCACGCGCAGTGCTCATCCAGGCTCACCGCACAGTGCGGGCAGCGCTCGGGCCGTCGCCAGAAATTCCATGCCGGATACATCGATACCCACGGGCTCATCGTCGCATCGCACTTCGGGCAGCGCGCCGTCACGCTGAGGTAGAGCCCGGCGCAGAAGGCGGCGGCGCCGCCGAGCACCGGCAGCAGCGAGCGCGCCCCGGCGCTGACGGAATCCGCCCAGCCGATCGCAAGTACCAGGAGCACGAGGCCACCGAGGTAGAGCGGCATCGCGATGAACATGCGGCGCCGGTAGTGCTGGCGGATGGTCGGGTACATACGCGCACCTCAGTCGCGGCGCCCCTCGAAGACCTGTGCGGCGGGTTCCCGGGCGCGGCGATTGCCCCATAAAATAAGCCCGCACGCACCCGGATTGCATGCTCGGTGGGGCGGGCGGCCCGTGCTGTCGCATCGGGCGCCCCCAAAAGGCCCTAAAATAGGCCCATGCGCATCCTCTTCGTCTGCCTGGGAAACATCTGCCGCTCCCCCACCGCCGAGGGCGTGCTGCGCGCACTCGCGGCGCGCGAGGCCCCGGACCTGCCGCTCGAGGTCGATTCCGCCGGCACGGCCGGCTACCACATCGGGGAGCCCCCCGATGCACGCACCCGCGCCGCCGCCGCGCGCCGTGGCTACAACCTCGAGCCGCTGCGGGCGCGCGTGGTGGAGCCGGCGGACTTCGAGCGCTTCGACCTGATTCTCGCCATGGACAGCGACAACCTGCAGGTGCTGCGCCGCCGTGCGCCGGCGGCTGCGCAGGAGCGGCTGCGGCTGTTCCTCGAGTTCGCCCCGCAGACGCAGGTCAGCGACGTGCCCGATCCGTACTACGGCGGGCCGAACGGCTTCGAGGAAGTGCTCGACCTGGTGGAGGCAGCCACGCGCGGGCTGCTGGCGCACCTGCGACAGCGGGCCCGCGCGGCTTAGGCGTTCCTACTCTTCCGGGCTGCCGGTGCCGGCGCCGTGATCCGTCGGCGTCGAGGACCACACCACGTAGGGCTTGTTCTCCGCGGGCGCGCCTTCCGGTCGCGGCGCGGGCTCGAAGTGCGCCAGCGGGGCGGGCTCGTGCGAGGGTGCCTCACGCGGCTCGGCGTGATACTCCCTGGGCTCATCGCGCAGCGCGTGACCGCCGTTGCCGCCGCCAGGCTCGTGGGCCACGCGCGGCAGCGAGGGCGCCTGTCCCTCGAATCCTGCGCCTTCGGAGGACGGTGCACCGGTTGAGGCGGGTGCTCCCTCGCCCCGCGAGCCGCCGCCACCACCGCGACGCCCGCGACGGCCGCGGCGCCGCCCACGGCGCTCACCGCGTTCACCACGTTCGCCCGGTCCACCGGGCAGACCCGGCGCAGCGCCGCTCTGTGGGATGCCGTTGGCGCTCTCCTGCTGCGGGGCGTCCTCACGGCCGCCGAGCTCGCGCGGCGGTGCGGACTCCGAGCGCACCGGCTGTTCTGCGCGCGGCGCCGCATTGCGCTCAGATGACTGGCGCTCGGGACGCCGGCCATGATCACGGTCCCGCTCACCCCGGCGATCGCGATCGCGGTCCCGGTCACGGTGATCGCGGCCGCGGTCGCGGCCTTCGCTGCGGCGGCCGTCGCGGTCGCGCCGCGCGCCTTCCGCCGAACGCGAGTGACGCGAGCGCTCACCGCGGCGACCCTCGTGCCGCGAGCCCTCCTCGCGCCGTGGGGCCCGGGTCGGCGCGGGGCTGCCCGCCTCGGCCACCGGCTCTGCCGCCGGCGACGGCTCGCCGGCCAGCAGGCGCTTGAAGCGCGACCAGAAGCCTCCGCCGTGGACAGCCGCGGTCGCGGCGAGCGCGGCGCTCGGCGCCGGCGCGGCCGGCTGCGGGGGTTGCGGGGCGGAGGTCGTGGGCATGATCGGTATGACTGCCGGGGGCTCCTGCACCGGCTTCTTGTCCTGCGCCGCGCCGGGCTCGGCCAGCTCGGGGGCGACGGGCATCAGGTAGGTCGCCTGCTTGTTCTCGGGCAGCTCGAGCTCGTCATCGCGCACGCGCCGGATCGAGTACTCGGGCGTCTGGATGTTCTCGTTCGGCACGATGATCAGCTCGGCGCTGCTCTTGTCCTCGAGCGTGCGCAGCCACTCGCGCTTCTCGTTGATCAGATAGGTGGCCACGGCGACCGGTACCTGCGCGATGACGCGCGCGGTGCGGTCCTTGCGCAGCTCCTCGCCGATCAGGCGCAGTACCGCGAGCGTCATCGACTCGACGCTGCGGATGCTGCCGATGCCGACGCAGCGCGGGCAGACGATGTGGCTGGACTCCCCGAGCGAGGGGCGCAGGCGCTGGCGTGACATCTCCAGCAGTCCAAAGCGTGACAGCCGTCCGATCTGGATGCGGGCGCGGTCCATTTTCATGGCATCGCGCAGGCGATCCTCGACCTCGCGCTGGTTCTTCGGCGACTCCATGTCGATGAAGTCGATGACGATCAGTCCGCCGATGTCACGGATGCGCAGCTGGCGGGCGATCTCGTCCGCCGCCTCGAGGTTGGTGTTGGTGGCGGTGGTCTCGATGTCGCTGCCGCGCGTGGCGCGCGCGGAGTTGATGTCGATCGACACCAGCGCCTCGGTGTAATCGACGACGATGCTGCCGCCGGAGGGCAGCTGCACCTTGTGCGCGTAGGCCGACTCGATCTGGCTCTCGATCTGAAAGCGCGTGAACAGCGGGATGTCGTCGCTGTAGAGCTTGAGCTTGCGCTGTGCGTCGGCCGGCATGAAGCGCTGCATGTACTCCTGGGCCTTCTGGAAGGCCGCGCTGTCATCCACCAGCACCTCGCCGATGTCATCGGAGAGGTAGTCGCGCATGGCGCGGGTGACCGCATCGCTCTCGCGGTAGACCAGGAAGGGGGCGGAGCGGTCCTTGGAGGCCGCGTCGATCTGCTCCCACTGGGTCTTGAGGTTGTCCAGGTCCCACTGCAGCTCCTCGACCGAGCGCCCGACGCCGGCGGTGCGCACGATCGCCCCCATGCCATCGGGGATCTGCAGCTGGTTCATGACCTCGCGCATCTGGTCGCGGTCCTCGCCCTCGATGCGGCGCGAGACCCCGCCAGCGCGGGGGTTGTTCGGCATGAGCACCAGGAAGCGGCCGGCGAGGCTGATGAAGGTCGTGAGCGCCGCCCCCTTGGTGCCGCGCTCCTCCTTCTCGACCTGGACCATGAGCTCCTGGCCCTCCTGGAGCAGCTCGCGGATGTTCATCCGGCCGCCCTGCGGCTGCTGGCGGAAATAGTCCTTGGAGACCTCCTTCAGGGGGAGGAAGCCGTGGCGCTGGGCGCCGTAGTCGACGAAGCAGGCTTCGAGCGAGGGCTCGACGCGCGAGATCTTGGCCTTGTAGATGTTCGCTTTTTTCTGTTCGCGGGAAGGTAACTCGATGCTCAGGTCAAACAGCTTCTGTCCATCAACCAGAGCGACGCGCAACTCCTCTTCCTGAGTTGCATTCACAAGCATTCTCTTCATGTGCCCCTACTGTGCGGTGAGGGGCCGGCAAGTACGCGGCGGGAGGCCGCAGGCGGCTAGGCCCGCGGCCGCGAAGATTCCTTAAACCGGGCGAATGAGAGCGAATCTCGTTCATCACGTCGTATGACCGCCTCAGTTACTGCGGCGGCTCTGGAAAGGAAACCTTCGGTGAACTCGACCGACGGCGCTGGCTGCGGAAGTCTCGATACAGGCGAGATTCAACGCAGCTGGCGCGATCTTGGCGGCCCAATGCGATGGCCTCGATTCATGAGGTCCAACTAAACGGGCGGCGGCACGAGGCCGCCACCACTGGCGCGTCCGCATCGCGGACGACCGGCGGAGTATACTACAGATTGTTGTAGAAACAATGTCTTACGGAAGAAGGCCCTACCAGACCGTGCCGGAAGCCCCCGAGCCGCGTTCCGCCGTCCAGCACATCGAGGTCACCGACGATGAGGCCGGACAGCGCCTGGACAACTACGTGCAGAAGCACCTGGGCGGGGTGCCGCGCTCGCGCGTCTACCGCGTGATCCGCAAGGGCGAGGTGCGGGTCAACGGCAAGCGGGCAGGGCCGGAGACGCGCCTGAACCCGAAGGACAAGGTACGGCTGCCGCCCGTGCGCCTCGCCCCCCAGAGCGAGCCGGGCCGCCCCCCGGGGGACCTCGTAGCCCGCATCACCGCGGCCATCGTGCACCAGGATGAGCGGCTGTTGGTGGTCGACAAGCCCGCCGGGATCGCCGTGCATGGCGGCAGCGGGGTGAGCTTCGGCGTGATCGAGGCGCTGCGGGCGGGGCGTCCCGAGGAGTACTTCGAGCTCGCGCACCGGCTCGACCGTGACACCAGCGGCGTGCTGATCGTGGCGCGCCGGGGCTCGGCGCTGCGCGAGTTGCATGCGCTGCTGCGTGAGGAGGGCTTCGAGAAGCGCTACCTGGCGCTCCTCAAGGGCCACTGGAACCTCGGCACCAAGCGCATCGATGCGCCGCTGCGCACCGACACGCGCGTCGGCGGGGAGCGCACCGTGCGCGTCGCCCAAGGCGGCAAGCCCTCCGTCAGCACGTTTCGTCCGGTGCAGTTCTTCGGCAAGACCGCGACTCTCATGGAGGTGACGCTGGAGACCGGCCGCACCCACCAGATCCGCGTGCACGCGGCCCATGCCGGCCACCCGGTGGCGGGGGACGAGAAGTACGGCGACGCCGAGTTCAACGCGACACTGCACGCACTCGGTCTCAGGCGCATGTTCCTGCACGCGAGCAGCGTCAGCTTTCAGTGGCCCAAGGGCGCGGAGTTCAGCATCAACACGCCGCTGCCTCCTGAGCTCGCCCAGGTGCTCGAGCGGCTCGGCGCGCAAAAAAGCGCGCCGAAGCGCGGCGCTAGGGCAACTCGAACCCCGCCGCGCGCAGCGCGCCCGCGAGCCAGATGAGCGGCAGCCCGATGAGGGCGGTCGGATCCTCGGTCTCGAGCCGCTCGAAGAGCGCGCTGCCGAGGGCTTCGGCCTTGAAGCCCCCGGCGCAGTCGTAGGGCTCATCGCGCGCCACGTAGCGAGCGATCTCGGCGGGGCGAAGCGTGCGGAAGTGCACCGTGGTCGTGTCGAGGTGCACGGCGTGCACCCCCGAATCGAGCCCGATCAGCGCGCAGGCGGTGTAGAAGTGCGCGCTGCTTCCCGAGAGGCGCGTCAGCTGCTCGCGCGCGCCGGCGGCATCGCCTGGCTTGTCGAGCACCGCCCCGGCGCTGCTCGCCACCTGATCGCTCCCGATCACCAGTGTCCGCGGGGCGCGCGCGGCCACCGCCTGCGCCTTCTCGAGCGCGAGCCGCATCGCGCGGTCCATGGGCAGCTCCGCGGCGCGGGCATCCTCGCGGATGCCCGGGGCGGCGATGTCGAAGGGCAGGCCGAAGCGCTCGAGCAGCGCGCGGCGGTAGCGGGAGGTCGAGGCGAGCACCAGCGGTGGCGGCGCACTCATGCGGCCACCGGAATCGCCTTCGAGAAACAAGGGGTTAGCGCCAAAACCGGCTTTGACTTAGACAGACTCGATACCTATTATACGCGCCCCATGTCGCCGCCCTGGTCCAGGCCGCTCGAGGTCGACCGGCTGGCCGATGGCGGAGCCGACGTCGACTTTGCTATCCCGCTCGCCGAGCTCTCCGGCTTGCGTCCCGACGGCTCGGGCGTGACGGGCGAGGTCACCGGGCGGGCGCACTTCCGGCGCGAACAGGGGTTCGCGGTGGCGCAGCTGAGCTTTGCCGGCCGCGCGCTGCTTGCGTGCCAGCGCTGCCTCAGGCCGCTGGAGGTCCCGCTGGACGTGCACGTCAGGGTGGCGCTGCTTGCGAGCGAGGAACAGTCTGCGCGTGTGCCGCCGGAGCTGGAGCCGGTGCTCGCTGCGGGGGGCCGCGTCAGCCTGGGGGCGCTCGTCACGGAGGAGCTGCTGCTGAGCCTGCCGATCGTGCCCCTGCACGCCACGGCGAGCTGCGCGGCGCGCCCGGAGGAGAGCGCGCCGGCGCCGCCTGAGGAGACGCACCGCCCGTTCGCGCAGCTGGCGGAGCTGATGAAGCGCAAGTGAAACCGAATTCGATGAGGAGCTGATATCCATGCCCGTTCAAAAAAGCCGCAAGACGCCCTCGCGCCGCGGAATGCACCGCTCGCACGACGGGCTCGCGAAGCCTGCGCTGTCCAATGACCCGCAGTCCGGCGAGACGCACCTGCGTCATCGCATCACGCCCGATGGTTTCTACCGTGGCCGGCGCGTGATCGAGAAGCCGGCCGAGAGCGAAGACAAGGAATAGCCCTCCCGCGCCGGACCTGAAGGGCCTGCGTGCAGCCGATCGCGATCGACGTGATGAGCGGCGACCACGAGCCGCGCGAATACGTTGCCGGCGCGCTGCGCGCGCTGGCCGACGACCCGGAGCTGCGCGTGCTGCTCGTCGGCGAGGCGGCGCTGGTGAATGCGGCCCTGGCCTCGCTCCCGCCGGCGCGGCGTGAGCGTGCCGAGGCCATCCCCACCACCCAGGTGGTCACCATGGAGGAGAAGCCGCGCGAGGCGATCCGGCGCAAGAAGGACTCCTCCATGCGTATCGCCATCGACCTCGTGCACGAGGGCCGCGCCGCCGCCGCGGTGAGCGCCGGCAACACCGGCGCGCTGACCGCGATCGCGCACTTCGTGCTGAAGACGCTCCCCGGGGTCGAGCGCGCCGCCATCATCTCCGCCATTCCCGCCGCGCACGGGCTCACGCAGATGCTCGACCTCGGCGCCAACACCAAGGCGACTCCGGAGCAGCTGGCGCAGTTCGCCGCCATGGGCGCGATCATCGCCCGCGACGTGACCGGCATCGCCAGCCCCCGCATCGGGCTTTTGAACATCGGCGAGGAGGACATGAAGGGCCACGAGGGCGTGCAGGCCGCGCACGCGCTGATCGCCGCCTCCGGGCTCAACTACGTGGGCTTCGTCGAGGGCGATGACATCTTCTCCGGCGACGTCGACGTGGTGGTGACCGACGGCTTTACGGGCAACGTGGCGCTGAAGACCATGGAGGGCGTCGCCGGGCTGATCGCCAATCGAATGCGCGAGGAGTTCCAGGCCGGCTTCTTCGAGCGCCTGGCCGGCCTGCTGGCGCGCCCGGTGCTGCGACGAGCGGCCGCGAGCCTCGACCCGCGCCGCTACAACGGCGCCTGCATGGTCGGGCTTGCCGGGATCGTGGTAAAAAGCCACGGTCGAGCCGACGGTCTGGCCTTCGCGCGTGCCATCGGCACGGCTACGCTCGCCGTGCGGCGCGACCTCACCGGGCACATAGCGCAGGCCTTGCACGCGCAGGGGAGCAGCAGTTGATCTACTCGCGCATCACCGGGACGGGCTCCTACCTGCCCGAGCGCATCGTGACCAACGCCGAGCTGGAGAAGCTCGTCGATACCACCGATGAGTGGATCCGCACCCGCACCGGCATCGAGCGGCGCCATATCGCCGCGGCCGGCGAGACCACCGTGGATCTCGGCGAGCAGGCCGCGCGGCGCGCGCTCGAGGCCGCGGGCGTCTCGCCCGCCGAGGTCGACTTCATCGCCTTCGGCACGACTACCCCGGATCTGATCTTTCCCAACTGCGGCGTACTGCTGCAGGAGCGCCTGGGGTGCGTCGGCTCGCCTGCCTTCAGTGTCGAGACCGCCTGCGCGGGCTTCATGTATGCGCTGTCGATCGCCGACAAGTACGTGCGCTGCGGGGAGGCGAAGCGTGCGCTCGTGATCGGCGCGGAGACCCTCTCGCGCATCACCGACTGGAAGGACCGGGCCACCGCGGTGCTGTTCGCCGACGGGGCGGGCGCGGTGGTGCTCGAGCCCGCCGAGAGCGCCGGGTTGCTCTCGACGCACCTGCACGCCGACGGGCGCTACCACGAGATGCTCTACTGCGCCAGCGGGGTCTCACGCGGCATGCAGCCGCAGCTGGCCATCAGCATGGCGGGCAAGGAAGTCTTCAAGATCGCCGTCACCAAGCTCGGCAGCGTCGTCGATGAGACCCTCGCGGCCAACGGCCTCGACCGCACCGCGATCGACTGGCTGGTGCCGCACCAGGCCAATATCCGCATCATCCAGGCCACTGCCAGCAAGCTCGAGATGCCCCTCGAGCGCGTCATCGTCACGGTGGCCGACCACGGCAACACCTCGGCCGCCTCGGTGCCACTCGCCCTCGATGTCGGCGTGCGCGACGGGCGCATCAAGCGCGGCGATCTGCTGCTGCTCGAGGCTTTCGGGGGCGGCTTCACCTGGGGTTCGGCGCTGGTGCGCTACTAGCGCGTCTCGCCTGCAGCGCCCCCCAAAAAGAAAACGCCGCGCAGCTGCGCGGCGTTTTGTTTTGATCGACGCGGTGCGTCGATTACTTGGAGACCGAACGCTTGAACATGCGGTCGATCTTCTCGTTCGTCGCATCACAGCACGACTGGCTGGCATGGGCCGCGGCCAGAGCCTGGTTCGCAGTGCTCTGCGCACCGCTGGCAGCCTGACCGGCCGAAGCTGCGGCGCTGTTGGCCGAGTCCGCAGCGCTCTTGGCGGATGCCGTATCGCTCTGCACCTTCGCCACCTGAGCCTTCAGATCATCGATCTGCGCCTGGATGGGCTTGAGATCCGTACAGCCAGCCAGACCAACCACTGCCACGACAGCCGCCGCCGTCACAACGCTCGCGCACTTCATAAACGTCCCCTTGAGTTGTTGATTCGGGAGTCCTGAATAACTGAAGCGACTCCGGTGGGCAAGTTCCGCCGTCGTTCGCCACACGCAACTGCATCAAATTTGACGCTCGAATGCAACTCTAACACGCAACCTTGTCTTTGCTACGCGACAGTTGCGCAAACGCGGTTACAACGTGTCAGACACCGCGCACTGGCACGCGCGCGCGCAGCGAGCGCTGCGATTTGCTGCGTGGCGAGAGACTCATGTTTGCCAAGCAAGCGATGGCAATCGTTGCGGATTTTTTGGGCTCGCGCGCGGCACCGTGTTGAGAAGGCGCGGCGCGAGCGTGTGCGTGCTCTTATCCGGTGCAACCTTGGCGCGAGCTTGAGGATGCAGCGCGCGGACAACCGTTGCTGACAGCTCGTCAGAATCCAATATTCAAGGAATCCTTGCCGCGCCCCCGAATCTGGATATAATCACAGTTACTGTATATATAGACAGGAAGCGGTCCATGTCCGACCTCACTCCCCGCCAGGCAGAGATTCTCAGGCTCATCCAGCGCTTCATCGGTGAGACCGGCATGCCGCCGACACGGGCCGAGATCGCCCAGGAGCTCGGCTTTCGCTCCGCGAATGCGGCCGAGGAGCACCTGCGGGCGCTGGCCCGCAAGGGCGTCATCGCCCTCGTACCGGGCACCTCGCGGGGTATCCAGCTGAAGGACACCATCCGCGAGCAGATCGGGTTGCCGCTCATCGGCCGGGTGGCCGCCGGCAAGCCGATCTTTGCCGAGGAGAACTTCGAAGCCCGCCTGCAGATCGACCCGTCCGTCTTCCATCCCCGGCCGCACTACCTGCTGAAGGTGATCGGCATGAGCATGAAGGATGCGGGGATCCTCGATGGCGACCTGGTGGCGGTGCACCGCACCTCCGAGGTGCGCAGCCGCCAGATCGTGGTGGCACGGCTGGAGAACGAGGTCACCGTCAAGCGCTACCGCCAGGAAGGCTCGATCGTGTGGCTGCTGCCCGAGAACCCGGCGTTCGAGCCGATCCGGGTGGACCTCAAGGAGGAACCGCTCCTCATCGAGGGCATCGTTGTCGGCGTCGTGCGCCGCGGCCGCTCCGCCGAGCTCATGTGAGCGAGCGCCACCGGCGCACTGCTTCTTCCCTCACGAGGTTTTTGGTCTGAACACGTCTGGGCCACGATGGACGCCCCCAAGATTGCTCGCCTGCTCGAGCATCCGGCCATCTGGCGCGGTCGAAGCGCCGCACGCCTCGCGGTGCTGCCGAGCGGCTTTGCGGCACTCGATGCCGAGCTGCCCGGCGGCGGCTGGCCACGCCACGGGCTGATCGAAGTCCTCATCCCGCGCTTCGGCGGTGGCGAGCTCTCGCTGCTGCTGCCAGCGCTCGCAGCCCTCACCCAGGGCGCCGGCGCCCGCTGGTGCGTGTGGGTCTCTCCACCCCTCATGCCCTTCGCACCGGCACTGGCGGCGCGCGGCGTGGTGCTCGATCGCGTGGCGGTGGTGGGCGGGGAGCGGCCGCTGTGGGCCTTCGAGCAGGTGCTCGGCTCGGGCGCCTGCGAGGCCGCGCTCGCCTGGAGCCGGCAGCTGCGGCCACGCGATATCCGCCGCCTGCAGCTTGCCGCGGCGCGCGGCCGCACGCTCGGGGTGCTGTTCCGGCCCAGGCGCGCGGCGCGCGAGAGCTCACCGGCCGCTCTGCGCCTGAGCGTGGTACCCGCCGGGGAGGGGCTCGAGGTGAGCCTGCTCAAGGGCCGCGGCGCCCGTGGGGTGGTGCACCTCGGGAGCCTCGCACCGTGAGCCGCCTGATCCGCCAGGCCGTGCCCCTGGCCGGGACACACGGGCCCGCGGCATCCCCGCAGCCACGCCGCCCGGCCACTCTCAGCCTCGCGCTCGAGCCAGCGGCCGCGGCGTCGAGCGAGGAGCTGTGGGCGGGGCTTTACCTGCCGGGCATCAGCGCCGCCATGCTGCCCGAGCTTGCCCGGCGCGCCCAGCGCTTCACGCCACGCGTGAGCCTCGAGCCTCCCGATGGCCTGCTGCTCGAAGTGCGCGGCAGCTTGGAGCTGTTCGGGGGCACCAGCGCGCTCGCTGAGGCGCTGCAGAGCAGGTGCGCACGGCTGCAGCTGCAGGCGCACCTCGCGCTGGCCCCCACGCCGCTCGCCGCTCTCGCGGCGGCACGCGCGGGCCGCGACTTCACCGTCACTACCCGCGCGCAGCTCACAGGCGGGCTTGCGCCGCTGCCGCTGGCCACGCTGCGCTGGCCGCCGCCGCTGCTCGAGCGCCTCAAGCGCCTCGGCGTGCGCACCGTGGGTGCGGCGCTGCGCCTGCCGCGCGCCGGCTTTGCGCGGCGCTTCGGGCGCGCGGCGCTCGATGACCTCGACCGCCTCACCGGGCGGGTGCGCGAGGTGCGCGCGCCGTTTCAGGCGCCGGAGTGCTTCCGGGGCCGCCGCGAGCTCGCGGCCGAGCTCGCGGACCACGCGCAGCTGCTGCACGAGCTCGGCGTGCTGCTCGGGGAGCTCGAGGCGTTCCTCGAGCCTCGCCAGCTCGGAGTCATGCGGCTCGAATGCCGCCTGCTGCACCGGCAGGGCGCGGTGACCCCCTGCGAGCTGAAGCTCGCCGCGCCGGCCGCCGATGCCGGTGAGCTCGCGGCGCTGCTCACCGAGACGCTGCGGCGGCTCGAGCTGCCCCAGCCGGTGCGCGCGCTCGAGCTGCACGCGCCGACGCTGCTGCCGCTCACTCCGCTCGTGCCGGCACTGTGGCAGCCGGGCGAGCACGGCGGGGGCGCGAGCCCGCAGTCGCAATGGCTCATCGAGCGGCTGCGCGCGCACCTGGGGGAGGCGGCGATCCACGGACTTGCGCTCCTCGATGATCACCGGCCCGAGAGCGCCTGGACGCTCGCGCCGCCGCCGGCCGCCAGCGGCCGGGGCAGGGCGCGTGCGCCTGCGGCCGCAGGCGCACCGCGGCCGCTGTGGCTGCTTAAGGCGCCGCAGCCGCTGAGCGAGCGCGCGGGCCTGCCGCGGCGGCGCGGCGCACTCAGGCTCGTGAGCGAGCCCGAGCGCATCGAGGGCGGCTGGTGGGACGGCCGCGACGTCGCGCGCGATTACTACACCGCGCTCGATGCCCACGGGGTGCGGCTGTGGGTATTCCGCGAGCGTCGCGCCCCGCACGGCTGGTTCCTGCACGGCCTGTTCGGGTGAGCACGGTGGGTGAGCGCTCGCCGCGTGCCTACGCGGAGCTGCACTGCCTCTCCAACTTCACCTTCCTGCGCGGGGCCTCGCACCCGCACGAGCTCATCGAGCAGGCAGTGACCCTCGGCTACGAGGCCCTCGCGCTGACGGACGAGTGCTCGGTCGCGGGCGTGGTGCGCGCGCACATGGCCGCCAGGCAGCGGCCGCTGAAGCTCATCATCGGCTCCGAGTTTCGCCTGGAGTGCGGGCTGAAGTTCGTGGCGCTCGCCATCGACCGCGGCGGCTACGCACGGCTGTGCCGCCTCATCAGCCGCGCGCGCCGCGCCGCCGCCAAGGGCAGCTACCGCCTCACGCGTGCGGATCTCGAGGAGCTGCCGCCGCAGCAGTGCTTCATCCTGTGGGTGCCGGGAGCGAGGCCGCAGGAGGGGCAGCTGCGCTGGCTGGCGGAGCTCTGCGGGGAGCGGCTGCGCATCGCCACAGAGCTCCTGCGCGCCGGGGCGGACGGCGCGCACCTGCGCGCGCTGGATGAGCTCGCGCAGCGTTGCCGTGTGCCGCTCGTGGCCGCGGGCGACGTGCACATGCACGTGCGTGCGCGGCGGCGCCTGCAGGATGCGCTCACCGCCATCCGCCTCGGTGTGCCCCTGAGCGAAGTGGGCTCGCAGCTGTATGCCAACGGCGAGCGCTACCTGCGCGAGCCCGAGCGCCTGGCGCGCCTGTACCCGCGGCCGCTCCTGGATGAGACGCTCGCGATCGCGCGCGCCTGCCACTTCAGCCTCGAGGAGCTCAGGTACGAGTACCCGCGCGAGCTCGTGCCGGAGGGGGAGAGCGCGGCGGGCTACCTCAGGCGCCTCACCGAGGCGGGCGCCCGCTGGCGCTGGCCGGAAGGGGTGCCGCCGGCGGAGCGCACCGCCATCGAGCACGAGCTCGCCCTCATCGCCGAGCTCAGCTACGAGCCCTACTTCCTCACCGTGCACGACGTGGTCGCCTTCGCCCGCAGCCGCGGCATCCTTTGCCAGGGACGCGGCTCGGCCGCCAACTCACGCGTGTGCTACTGCCTCGGCATCACCTCCGTGGACCCGGCGCGCGGGGCGGCGATGCTGTTCGAGCGCTTCATCTCGCGCGAGCGCCACGAGCCGCCCGACATCGACATCGACTTCGAGCACGAGCGGCGCGAGGAGGTGCTGCAGTACGTGTACGCCAAGTATGGCCGCGAGCGCGCCGCGCTCGCGGCCACCGTCATCATGTACCGCCCGCGCAGCGCGCTGCGCGACCTCGCCAAGGTGTTCGGGCTGAGCGCGGCCGAGGGCGCGCGCCTGGCGAAGGTCATGCAGTGGTGGGACGGCAGCGCCGCCATGGCCGAGCGGCTCGGCGCGGCGGGCTTCGACGTCGCGGCCCCCTGGCTCGAACGCCTGCTGCCGCTCGCCCAGGAGCTGGTGGCCTTCCCCGGCTTCCCGCGCCACCTCTCGCAGCACGTCGGCGGCTTCGTGATCGCGCGCGACCTGCTCGAGGAGCTGGTGCCGGTCGAGAACGCCGCCATGAGCGAGCGCACCGTGGTGCAGTGGGACAAGGACGACCTGAACGACCTCGGGCTGCTCAAGGTCGACCTGCTGGCGCTCGGCATGCTGAGCGCGCTGCGGCGCGCGTTCGAGCTGGTGAACAGCTTCCGCGGCACCCGGCACGCCCTCGGCACGCTGCCGGCGGAGGACCCCGAGGTCTACGACATGGTGTGCCGTGCCGACACGGTCGGGGTATTCCAGATCGAGTCGCGTGCGCAGATGGCGATGCTGCCGCGCCTGAAGCCGCGCTGCTATTACGACCTCGTCATCGAGGTCGCCATCGTGCGTCCCGGCCCCATCCAGGGCGACATGGTGCACCCGTACCTGCGGCGCAGGAGCGGCGCCGAGCCGGTCGATTACCCGGGCGAGGAGGTGCGCGAGGTCCTGTATCGCACCCTCGGGGTGCCGATCTTCCAGGAGCAGGTGATGCAGATCGCGATCGTCGCCGCCGGCTTCAGCGCCGGGGAGGCGGATGCGCTGCGGCGCGCGATGGGAGCCTGGAAGCGCACCGGGGGCCTGGACCCCTTCCGTGAGCGGCTGCTGCAGGGCATGCGGGCGCGCGGCTACCCCGAGGAGTTCGCGCAGCGCATCTACCAGCAGATGCTCGGCTTCGGCGAGTACGGCTTCCCACAATGCGTCGTGGGCGAAACCCGGGTCATCGATGCGGACTGCGGGCGCTGGGTCAGCATCGATGACGTGGTGGCGGGGCGGTGCCGGCTCCAGACCACGCTGGCATGCGATGAGAACCTGCGCCTGCGTCCCCGCCGCGTCATCGCAGTCAGGTCGAGCGGCACCAAGCCCGTGTGGCGCCTGCGCACGGCGCTCGGTCATACGATCACGGCCACGGCGGAGCACCCGTTTCTGGCGTTCGCGGGGTGGCGTGCTCTCGGCACCCTGCGGGTTGGCGACTACCTCGCATCCGCTCGCTCACTGCCGCTATGCGGCCGTCGACGCCGGCCACCGGCTTACAGAAATGGCCGCATGCCACGCGACCTCATTCCCGCCGAAGTTCGCACGCTGGTGCGCCGCGAACGAGAGCGGGCGGGACTGTCTTGGCATGAGCTCGAGGGCTTGACGGGCCTCAGCATGCGCAGACTGGCCGCGCGCGGCGGACGAAAAACTGGTTTTCGCCGCTTGGTGATAGCGCGCCTGGCAGCCGCGTTACGCTCTGCCGAGCTGGCGCGGCTCGCTTCTTCCGACCTCTACTGGGACCGCGTGGTGGCCATCGAGAAGCTCGGGCCCGCGGCGACTTACGACCTGCAGATCGAGGGTGATCACAACTTCCTGGCCAACCACCTCGTGGTCCATAACTCGCATGCCATGAGTTTCGCGCTCTTGGTGTACGACTCGGCGTGGCTGAAATGCCACGAACCGGCCGCCTTCACCTGTGCGCTGCTCAACAGCCAGCCGATGGGCTTCTACGCCCCCGCGCAGCTGGTGCGTGATGCGCGTGCCCACGGTGTCGAGGTGCGGGCGGTGGATGCCTGTCGCAGCGAGTGGGACTCGAGCCTGGAGCGCCGCGCGGACGGCGCACCGGCGCTGCGCCTCGGGCTGCGCCTGGTGAAGGGCCTGAGCGAGGTGGGCGCGCGGCGGCTGCTCGCCGCGCGCGCGCAGCGCGCGTTCGCGAGCGTGCAGGACGTGCGCGAGCGTGGCCTGCTCGGTCGCGGCGACCTCGAGTGCCTCGCTGCCGCCGGCGCCTTTGCGGCCTTGAGTGGCCACCGGCACCTCGCCTTCTGGGAGGTGGCCGGCACCGAGCCGCCGCTGCCCCTGGGGCTTACCGATGCCGGCAGCGCCGAGCTCACCGAGGGGCTGCCGCTGCTGCCGGCGCCGACTGAGGGCGAGGCCATCGTCGCCGACTATGCCGCCCTCGGGCTCACCCTCGGGCGTCATCCGCTCGCATTGCTGCGGGCGCGGTTGCGCGGCGCCGCGCTGCAGTCATCCGCGGAGCTGCGGGCCGCGCCCGACGGGGCGCGGGTGCGTACGGCCGGGATCGTGCTCATGCGCCAGCGTCCGGCGACCGCGAGCGGGGTCACCTTCGTCACGCTCGAGGACGAGAGCGGGCAGGTGAACGTCATCGTCTGGGAGCGCGTCGGCCACGAGCAGCGCGCGGCACTGCTGGACTCGCGCCTGCTCGAGGTGCACGGGCAGCTGCAGCAGCAGGAGGGGGTCTCGCACCTGATCGCGCACCGCCTCATCGACCGCACGCCGCTGCTCGGGGAGCTGCTGACGCGCTCGCGCGACTTTCATTGATGCAGCGCGCCGCGCGCCCACCGGCGCGGCGCCGGGGGGCGGGGGGTGGCTAGCGGCGGGGCGGGCGGCGGCGGGGGTTGCCGCCCTCGCCCTCGAGGCCGATCTCGTAGTCCTCGAAGTCGCTGGTGAGCTCGGCGGTGTTCTTCTCTTCCATCAGCCGCTCGAGGCGCCGCCAGGCCGGGTCGCCGGCCTTCTGGCCGCGGCGCTTGGCAAGGTCGAGCTCCTTGTTGACCTCGTCCAGATCGACGTCGCCGTCCTCGATGGCGGCTTCGTCGGCCTCGTCGTCCTCATATTCGTCGGATTCCGGCTTCTCGCTCATACGAGTCACGGTCCCGCGGGGAGCAGACGGCGCGAACTTAAATCAGATGTGGCGGCGACTGCAATCCTGGGGCGGGGCTTTGTGAAGCGGTGCCGGTTTGACCCCCGCTGGCGCGCTCTGGCGGGGCCTCAATGTATGAGATTGTTCATCTGGAAGATCGGCAGCAGCATCGCGAACACGATCCCCATGACGAACAGGCCCATGAGGATGATGAGCAGCGGGCCGAGCAGGCCCACCATGGCCGCGAGCAGGCCATCGAGCTCGCGCTCCTGGCTGATGGCGGCGCGCTCGAGCATGGCGTCGAGCTGGCCCGAGGACTCGCCGCTGGAGATCAGGTGGATGGTCATCGGCGGAAACAGGCGATGGGTGGCGAGCGAGCGGCCGATCGGGGCGCCCTCGCGCACGCGCGCCGCGGCATCGGTCACCGCATCGCGCATCGGCAGGTTGGTCACCACTTCACCGGAGATGCGCATCGCCTCGAGCACCGGCACGGCGCTGCCGGAGAGGATGCTGAAGGTGCGGGTGAAGCGCGCGGTGTTGAAGCCGCGCACCAGCTTGCCGAGGATCGGCACCCGCAGCTGCCAGCTCTGGAACACCCGCTTGGCGGCCGGGTCGCGCTGCCAGCGGCGGAAGGCGAGGAAGGCGAGCACCAGGGCGATCAGCACGTAGACGCCGTAGACGCGGAAGAAGTCGCTGGTGCCGATCAGGAGACGCGTGATCAGCGGCAGCTGCGCCTTGGTGGACTCGAACACCGAGACCACCTTCGGCACCACGAACACCAGGAGGAACGAGACGATCACGAAGCACATGACCGTGAGCACGATCGGGTAGAGCAGCGCGGCGAGGATCTTCTGGCGGATCTGCTCGCGGCTCTCGGTGTAGTCGGCGAGCCGCTCGAGCACGCTGTCCAGGTGCCCGGCCTGCTCGCCGGCGGCTACCGTGGCGCGGTAGATCTCCGGGAACACGCGCGGGAACTCGGCGAAGCCCGCCGCGAGCGGGTGGCCCTCCATCACCTTGGCGCGCACGCCGAGTACGATCGACTGCACGCGCGGCTTCTCGGTCTGCTGCGAGACGGCGAGCAGGGATTCCTCGAGCGGCAGTCCCGCGCGCACCAGGGTCGCGAGCTGGCGGGTGAACAGCGCCAGGTCCGCGGCCGAGACGCGCCGCAGCAGGCTGAAGGAGCGCTGGCGCTTGGCCTCGCGCTGCGCCACCTCGGCGACCGTGACCGGCAGCAGCTGCTGCTCGCGCAGCTGCTGGCGGATCTGGCGCGGGGTGTCGCCCTCGAGGATGCCCTTGCGCTCGTGGCCGCCGGCATCGAGGGCGGTGTATTCGAACGCGCCCACCGCGGCTTCCTAGTCCTCGCGCGTGACGCGCAGGATCTCTTCCAGGGTGGTCTCGCCGCGCAGCACGCGGGCGCGGCCGTCGTCGCGGATCGAGGGCGTGGAGAGGCGGGCGTGGCGCTCGATGTCGTGCTCGGAAGCACCGTCGTGGATCATGGTGCGCATGGTGTCATCGACCACGATGAGCTCGTAGATGCCCGAGCGGCCGCGGTAGCCGCCGGTCGGGTCGCGGCCGGGGCGGTAGAGCGTCGGGGAGGGCTCGTCCGAGCGCAGGTTGAGGAGCCGCCGCTCGTACTCTCCGGCAGTGAAGGGCTGCTTGGTGTCCGGGGACAGCACGCGCACCAGGCGCTGCGCCAGCACCCCGATCAGGCTCGAGGACAGGAGGAAGGGCTCGATGCCCATGTCGCGCAGGCGCGTGATGGCGCCGGCGGCGGTGTTGGTGTGGAGCGTGGAGAGCACCAGGTGGCCGGTGAGGCTCGCCTGGACGGCGATCTGCGCGGTCTCGAGGTCGCGGATCTCGCCGATCAGCACCACGTCCGGGTCCTGGCGCAGGATGGCGCGCAGCCCGCGCGCGAAGGTCATCTCCACCTTGGTGTTGACCTGGGTCTGGCCGATGCCGTCGATGTAGTACTCGATCGGGTCCTCG
>Ga0335083_10000523_pt1 | contig 58498 bp, 57 predicted proteins | sample Lox_Sample_42_FD_206716 | JGI IMG/M metagenome (GOLD analysis project Ga0335083, IMG submission 206716) | Soil microbial communities from Loxahatchee National Wildlife Refuge, Florida, United States - Lox_Sample_4.2 | ecosystem: Environmental > Terrestrial > Soil > Wetlands | place: USA...
ATCAGCTCGACCTGAGGCCGGAAGCCCATATCGAGCATCCGGTCGGCCTCGTCGAGCACCAGGATCGCGATCGCATCGAGCGAGATCAGACGCCGCCGGACGAGGTCGCTCAGGCGACCCGGCGTGGCAACGACGATGTGGGCGCCGCGTAGCCGCTTCGCCTGGGAGGCGACGGGGGCTCCGCCATAGGCGGCGCCGGCGCGTATCCCGCGCGGAGCGCCGAGCAGCGACAGTTCCTGCGTCACCTGCAGCGCGAGCTCGCGGGTGGGGACAAGCACGAGCGCGGCCGGAGCGTGCTCGCCTGCCGAGAGGCGCTCGACGAGCGGCAGTCCGAAGGCGAGCGTCTTGCCGGAGCCCGTAGGCGCCTGGCCGAGTACGTCGCGGCCGGCGAGCGCGTCGGGAAGGACGAGCGTCTGGATGCGGAAGGGCTCGACGATGCCGCGGGCGGCGAGCGCATGCTCGACCTCCGCGCTCACGCCGAGCGAGGCAAAACTCTGAGACATACGGTGTTCGACTCCTTTTCGGATTCGAGAAGCAAGAGCTCGAATCCGGGAGGAACGAGAACCTGAATCTCACCAGACGACCCACTGCCGTCCGTGGATGCACGGTAGCAGCGCCAGAGATCCCGACTCCTCCTCAGGGAGACCGCAGGCCACGGCAGCCAGGGTCGCCAGGCAACCACGGCTCGGCCGCCGCGTCGACGTAGCTGACCTCGGGCACAGCTGCGCCGCCCTCAGGCGCTCGGCCGCTAGCGGCGTGCCGGAAGCAAGCTGGCGGCGTAGTAGCTCCGGAGCCAACGTTCGTAGGCGTTGTCGTCGAGGCCGGCGTGTTCGGTGAGCGTGCGGTACGTCCCCCAGTCGAGCGCGACCCAGAAGATCGACTCCACGTGATCGCGGCGCAGCCGAGCGCGGCGGCCACGTTTCCGCAGGAGCGTGTCGGTCGCCCAACCTACGCCGTATGCGCGGTTGTCGTTCATCTGCCGCCAAAGCGTCTCGACGGCAGGGTCCGCAGCTACCGCTTGCTCGACCACGGAGGCAATGCGGGCCGAACGTGCATTGATGGCACGGAGGTGGCGAGCATGGAGACGCAGCATCTCCGCTGCATCGTCAGCGCCCTCCATCATGCGAACACTCTCCCGCCCCGCGATTGGTAGCGCCTCGAGATCGCCGCGGATCGCATAGGCGACCGCCCCTTGCAGGAGCGCTGCCTTCGTGCCGAACACGGCCTCGATCGTCTTCTGCGAGACACCGGCTGCCTTTCCGATCTCGCGCACGGTCACCGCGGCCCAGCCCCTGCGCTCGAAGGCGTCGCGCGCCGCGGCGACGACGGCGAGCTGCCGCCGGGCCGCCGCCGCCCGCCTACCGCTCGAGTCATAGCGTCGTTTCTCGAGGTTGTCAGGCCGGGTCATATTTGTTAGGGTCGAACCCTTATCAATTTAGCTGGCGTCCAGGACGGCAATGAGGAGGTACTCCTGCTGAGGAAGCGCAGCGCCACGCTGACAAAACGCGTCCCCGAGAGTGCTTGCCTTCGCCAGCGCGTCCGGCGGGACGCGACTCGACGGGGCGCACCATCGGTGGTGCATTCGGATCGGAGAGGAAGGGATGAAACGGCTCGCTCAATTCGCGCTCGCCGCGCTAGCTCTCGCAGCGCTGCTGGCAGGCCGCTCGACCGCCGCCGGTAACGCCTGGACCGTCGCGCCCGTTTCCAGCGGACTCGACAACCCGCGCGGACTGGTCTTCGAGGCCCACAGGACGCTGGTCGTAGCCGAAGCCGGTCACGGAGGGGACAGCTGCAATCCGTCGCCCGGCGGCACGTTCTGCATCGGGCTGACCTCCCAGATCTCGCAGGTCGATCTTTCGACGGGCACGCATACGCCGCTCGTGACCGGCCTCTACTCGCGCTCGGTCGCAACCGAAGGCATCACCGGCATCGACGGGATCGCGACCTGGGGCGGCGGCCGTCTCGCGGGCGTGATCACCTCCTACCCGCAGGAGCTCGACAGCTGGAGTTGCGCCGGCCAGCCCGACGACTGCGCAAGCACGCTCGCGGCGGCGCGCGAGCAGGCAGGCCAGCTGATCCAGTTCACGGCCGGCGGCAACTGGAAGAGGGTCGCCGGCGTCGGCTCGCACGACTACCAGTGGGCACTGGCCAACCACCACGCCTACTCGACCGAGCCCGCCAACGCCAACCCCTACGGCATCTACGCCCTGCCGGGCGGCGCCCTGGTCGCCGACGCGGGCGCCAACACGCTCGACGCCGTGCTCGGGGACAGGCTGACCTGGATCATCTCGGCGTTCCCGCCCCCGGCGCCCGGAGGCTTTCCGGCCGACACCGTCCCGACCTGCGTCACCTTCTCGCGCGGAAGCCTGTACGGAGCCTCCCTCTCCGGCCACCTGTGGAAGCTCGGCGGCGGCTTCATCCCCACCGACGTGCCGGTCGAAGACGGGAATGGCAAGAGCCTCATCCACCACGTCACCGGCTGTACCTCAGACCCCAAGACCGGAGCCATCTACCTCGTCGACATGTGGGGCACCCCAGGACCACCCGTCCCCGCCGGCCCGCAGAGCACTGCCGGCACCGGCTCGGTCGTCGAACTGGCCCGTAACGGCACCGCGACCGTCCTCGCGAGCGGCCTCAACTTCCCGAACGGGATCGCCCTTGCGACCGACGGGTCCCTCTACGTCACCGTCGACAGCACCTGCCCCGCCACCGGCTCGCCCTTCCCGTACTGCGCGGCCGGCGGGCAAATCATCCACCTCCAGCCGTGACGCGGGCTCGCGGCGCCTGATCGTCTCGGCAAACTCGATTCCGGCCTCGACCGATCGGCGCACAGGGCACGACTCCGCGACCTTGGCCAGCCGCCGCAGCTGCTCGTCCGTGAGCTCGCCGTCGAGTTCGATCCGGACCTCGAACCGCCGTGGCGTCGAGCGGTGGTCATAGTCGACCGCAACCGAAACATTCCCCAGCTCCCAGCCCTTGGTGCGCGCGTACATGACCAGCGTCGTCGAAACGCACGAAGCGAGCGCGGCAGGAAGGAGCTCATGCGGAGCCGGCGCGCTGCCCTCGCCGCCCAGGTGCACCGGCTCGTCGGTGATCAGACGATGCTTGCCGTCGATCACCACCTCCTGCCGGAGGGTTCCGCGAATCGAGCGGGCTGTCGCTGTGAGCCCCATAGTCTCTCCACAGCGTCGCTCGGCCGAGCACGTAGCGCATCGGTGGCCGCGCGCAACGCGACTTACGGACTACTACGCATGCGGATCCCGCCCCTCAGCTATGCCGTCACGAGCAGCCGGACGGCGAGCAGAGCAAGCGCCGCAGCCAGCAGCAGCTGAATCGTCCGGCCGCTCAGACGAAGCGAGACGTGGGCGCCGAGTTGAGCGCCGGCCACGACGCCGACGGAGAGGGCGGCTGCGCGGCGGAGGCCGTGGCCGTGTTCGAAGCTGCCTGTGACCAGGTGGGTGATGGTGCCCGTGCCGGCCATGATCGCGAGGACGAAGTGCGAGGTGGCGGTGGCTATGTGCGTGGGGAAGCCGAGTGCACTGACGAGCAATGGGACGTGGATGATCCCGCCGCCGATCCCGAGGAAGCTGGAGACGAATCCGACACCAAGGCTGTAGACGGCACCGCGGGCGAGGGGCACGTGGTAGTGGTAGTGCTCGCCGCGCGCATCGACGAGATCTCGCTCGACCGTTCGCCCCCTGAGATGCGGGTGCAGGACGCGCTTCTCGCCGAGCATCAGCCAGACGGCGAGCACTGCGAGGACAGCGCCCGTGATCGGGTCGAAGACCGCTCGGCTGACGTGGGCCACGAGCAGCGCGCCGCCGATCGCGCCGGGGATCGTGGCAGCTCCGAAGACGATCCCGCTGCGGTAGTCGGTCCGCCGCTGCCGCCTGTAGGCCACGCTTCCCGAGGCGGCGTTGAAGAAGACGACCATCAGGCTGATCGCCGTCAGCGTCTTCGCCGGCTCGTGCGGGTAGAGCAGGAGCAGGATCGGGGTGAGGATGAAGCCGCCACCTGCGCCGACGAGCGTCCCGAAGGCTCCTACGCCGAAGCCGAGGAGCCCCAGCAGCACGGCAACCGTCGGTGTGAAGGCCACGCCCCGCTTCTTATCAGGGCTTACTCAGCGGCCGCTTCAGACGAAGGGTTCTGATCGTTGTTCTGCCTATCGAGCGACGAAAGCCCCGCGTTAGCAGGGCTTTCGTGACGTAGGCCGCACCATGTCCAGTTCTGTCAGGCCGCCTCCTCGAGCGCGGGCGTCAGCTCGCGCGTGGTTTCCTCGCTTGCCGTGGTTGCGGCCGCGCCTGGCTCGATCATGATCGCGCTGATCACTGCCGCGAGCGCTGCGAGGGCGGCGAGGACGTAGAAGGCGATCTGGAAGCCGTGCGTGAGTGCCGCGCCGTCGAGCGGCCCGATGCCGGGGTGTCCGCTCACGTAGTGGCTCGTGTAGGTGGTGGCGATCGTCGTGGCGATGGCGACTCCGATCGCCCCGCCGATCTGCTGATTCGTGTTCAGGAGACCGGAGGCGACGCCGGCGTCGTCCGGCCGTACTCCGGTGAGCGCCCCGATCGACATCGGCACGAAGGCGAACGCCAGGCCGATTCCGCTCAGGATGAAGGCCGGGAACAGGTTGGAGAAGTACGTTCCGTGCACCGGCAGTTGCGCGTAGAGGACGAGGCCGGCGGCCGACAGGGCCATGCCCACGGCAAGGATGAGGCGGATGCCGACCCGCGTGACGAGTGCCTGCGAGACGACCGAGAAGCCGATGATCGCCAGGGTGAGTGCGATGTAGGCGACTCCTGTCTTCAGGGCGGAGTAGTGCAGCACCTGCTGCATGTAGAGGGTGAGCAGGAAGAACTGCGAGAAGATCGCGGCCCCCATCAGCAGGGCATTGATGTTCGACGCCGTCAACGTGCGCAGGCGGAAGATGCGCAGCGGCAGCAGAGGTGCCGGTGAGCGCATCTCGATCACCACGAAGGCGATGACGAGCGCGGCTGAGGCGACCAGCAGCCCGATCGTCTCGGTCGTGGCCCAGCCGTGCTGACTCGCGTGCGTGAGCGCGTAGACGAGCAGCATCAGGCCGCCGGTGATCGAAGCGGCGCCCGCGGCGTCGAAGTGGCGGTGGTCGAGGTCGGCGCGGCTCTCCTGCAGGAGCAGCGGGCTGACCGCGAGCACGGCCAGGCCGACGGGGACGTTGATGAAGAAGATCCACGACCAGCTGAGCGCACTCGTGAGCGCCCCGCCGAGGAGCACACCGGCTGCTCCGCCGCTCCCCGAGGCGGCGCCCCAGATTCCGAGCGCCACGTTGCGGTCGCGCCCCTCCTTGAATGTCGTGGTCAGGATCGACAGTGCCGCCGGCGCGAGCAGCGCTGCGCCGAGCCCCTGCAGACCTCGGAAGACGATCAGCGAGGCCGACGACCAGGCGAGGCCGTCCAGCAGCGAGAAGATCGTGAACACGGCGAGACCCGCCATGAACACGCGCCGGCGGCCGAGCAGGTCGGCCATGCGGCCGCCGAGCAGGAGCACGCCTCCAAAGAGAATCGCATAGGCGGTGATCACCCATTGCAGGCTGTCTTCGCTGAAGTGGAGGTCGTTCTTGATCGTCGGCAGCGCGACGTTCACGATCGCCACATCGAGCACGACCATGAACTGGGCCACGACGAGCACGGACAGGATCAGCCAGCGCCGCCTGTCTCCTTCCCGGATATCCGGGGCGGTTGCCATACTTTGACTGCTCATTCGTGTTCTCCCCATATCGTGGACTTACTCCACGGTCTACCACATCCACGATAGGCTGCGCTACACTTCACGTGTAAAGATATGGAGACACCGTCCGTGGACAGCGCCGTCGCAACGAACCCGTGCTTCCCACGCGAGCTCGTCGAGAGCCCCGCTTTTCTCCTGGCGCGGCTCGGTGTGGCGCTCAAGGCGCGCGCATTCGAGGAGTTCGAGCAGATCGGCTTCAGCCCGTACCACTACAGCGTCTTGGCGCTGCTCGACGAAGGCGCACGCGAGACGCAGGCGACCATCGCCGATGCCCTCAAGCTCGACCGCAGCATGCTCGTCGGCATCCTCGACACACTCGAGGAGAAGGAGCTGATCGAGCGACGCCGCGACGCGACCGATCGCCGCCGCCACCTCGTGAGCCTCACCTCTCCCGGCAGGCGGCAGCTGGCTCGCTTCCGGACGATCGTCCAGAGGACCGAGGAGGAGTTCCTGGCGCCACTCGACGCCGACGCACGCGCGGCTCTCCACGCCATCCTGCTCACGCTGGCCGAGAGCACCGACTCCCGCTTCGTGCTCGACGGGACGGTCGATCCCGCGACCGCCCTGACCGCGGCCGCGCAGTAGACGACCGGTGGCCGGGAGCAGCCCCTCGCCGAAGGTGAACCTCTTCGCTGACTTCACGGGTCGGCTGGACATCGCCGGCGCTCTGGGATCGGTGGACACCGCGATGTACCTCTACGACGTCGAACCGGGCGAGTCGCTCCCGTATCACTACGAGTTCGTCGACGAGTGGCTTCTCGTGGTCGACGGCACGGTCGCCGTGCGCACACCTGACGGTGATTGCGAGCTGCACCGTGGCGACTTCGTCCGCTATCCGGCGGGTCCCGCAGGGGCGCACCAGATCGCGAATCGAAGCGACCGGACGGCCAGACTTCTGCTCTTCTCGAAGGCCTCGGTCCCGGCCGTTTCGGTCTATCCCGACACCGACGTGATCGGCGTCTGGCCCGATGACGACACGGAGTACTACTTCAAGCGCGAGACGGCTGTCCCCCGCGACGTCGACTGACATGTCCGAACGAACGGCGTCTCGGCGCGAGATCGAGGTCGACTCGAGCGGCGTACGGCTCGCAGGGACGCTCTGGACGCCGGCCGGTCGGGTGGGTGCCGGCCTGCTCATGCATCCCGGCTCCGGGCCGTCGAACCGGGACAACGACGTGCTCTTCCCGCCGATCAGGGAGCACCTGCTCGATGCGGGAATCGCCGTGTGCTCCTTCGACAAGCGCGGGGTCGGCGGCTCCGGCGGGAGCTGGCTGGAAGCCGGGATCGCCGAGCAGGCCGACGATCTCCTCGCCGGGCTCGCGGCCTTCGAGTCCGAGACCGATCGCGGCCTCCCAATCGGCTTGTTCGGGCACAGCCAGGGCGGCTGGGTCGTCGTCGAGGCGGCCGGCCGAGGCGTGCCGGTCGCGTTCGTGATCACGAGCTCGGGGCCTGGTGTGTCCCCCGCGCGGCAGGAGCGCTACTCCCTGGCCAACAAGCTTGCGGACGGCGAGGCAGCCGAAGCGCTCGCAACGTACGACGCCGTGGTGGCCGTGATGCTCGAGTGCCCCACGCTCGACGAGGGAGTGGCGCAACTCGAAGCGGCGGGCGTTCCGTACCGCGAGCTCCCGGGCCTGCAGCTCATGTTCGAGCACGAGGCGATCTGGTGCTTGAGCGCCGCGATCTTCGGCTACGACCCTGCGCCGGCGCTGTCCCGGATCACGGCGCCGGTCCTCGCCGTCCTGGGTGGCGCCGACGAGGTGACACCGCCCGAGGGGAGCGTCGTCGCGTTCCGCGCCTCCGTGCGGCCCGAGCTCCTCCAGGTGGAGGTCTTCCCGGAAGGCGACCACCGCCTCCACCACGGTGACCCGCCGCGCTTCGTCGACGGCTACCTCGACCGCATCGCCGCGTTCGTGACCTCGTGCGGACGTGTCTTGTAGACCAGGAGCGGATGGCTCAAGATCCAGCCGTGAACACGCGTCTCGACCGGCTTGGCATGGCGCTGTTCGCCGCCGCGCTCGTGCTGCTCTTCGCGTCGGCGCAGCCTCCCAGCTCGGCTGCGGCAGATGCCGCGTGGGGACCGGGGATCGTGGCCGCATTGCCCGCGCCGACGGACGGGCCTACCGCCGTCACCTCGATCTCGTGCCCCTCGGCCGGCAATTGCAGTGCGGTCGGCTCGGGGGGGCTGCTGCTGACCCAGGCGGGCGGCAAGTGGTCGGTCGGCGTCGAGGCGAAGCTCCCCGCCGACGCCGCAACGACGAACCCGAACGTCTCCATCAATTCGGTGTCTTGCGCCTCGGCGGGAAACTGCACGGCGGTGGGCCACTACGTGGACAGTTCTCTCTACTACGCCCAGGGGCTGCTACTGACGGAGACCAACGGCACGTGGGCTACGGGCGTCGAGGCGCCATTGCCCGGGAACGCCGTGCGCGGCTTCGTCGACCTCTCGTCGGTCTCGTGCCCATCGGCAGGCAATTGCAGCGCAGTCGGCTCCTACGACGACGGCTTGGGCTTGGGGATCCTTCTGCTGCGCGAAACGGCGGGCACCTGGACGGGGTTCGAGGCGTCCTTGCCAGCGGACGCCGGAGCCAACGCCTACGGCTACCTCGACTCCGTCTCCTGCGCCTCGGCAGGGAACTGCGCGGCCGTGGGTACCTACTATCCGGAACCAGGGGACGAGCCCACCTCTGAAGGTCTGATGGTGATCGAGACCGCGGGCACCTGGGGAGCCGGTGTCGCGGCGCCGTTGCCCGCGAACGCCAGGACGTACGACCAGGGAGCCGGAATCAGCTCGGTGTCGTGCCCCTCGCCCGGGAATTGCAGCGCGGTCGGCGGCTACTTCGACAGCTCGTCCAGGGGCGAAGGGCTGCTACTGACCGAGACCGGCGGGAACTGGGCGACCGGTGTAGAGGCCCCGCTGCCTGCGAACGCCTGGACCGGGCCGTCCGGTTCCTCGGGCCGGCCGAACGTCTCACTCAACTCGGTCTCCTGCGTCTCGCCGGGGACCTGCGCAGCCGTGGGCGACTACGTCGACAGCTCCGACAACGGCCACGGCGTGCTCCTGTCCGAGACCGGTGGAACCTGGGCGACCGGGATCGAGGCGGCGCCACCCGCCACCCTTGCCGCGGTCTCGTGCGCATCAGCGGGCGACTGCGGCGCCGTGGGGACATCGTGCTCCGGCACCTGCATCCCCGGTGGCGTGCTCACCGACGACGACACGGGTGGCGGCGACACGGGTGGTAGTGGTGAGGCGCTGCTGTTCACCGAGACCGATGGGAGCTGGACGACGGGCGTCGAGCCGTCCTTGCCCGCGGACGCCGCGGGCGGCGCCGACCTTGCGTCGGTCTCATGCCCCTCGGCCGGCAATTGCGGCGCCGCCGGCTCCTACTCCGCGGGCTCGGGGACAGAGGGCCTGCTGATCGGCGGCGCGCCGCCCCTGGTGACGCTCGACGTCTCGACGAACGGCCCCGGGGCGGTCTCCAGCTCTCCGGCCGGGATCGGCTGCGGAACAGCCTGCTCGCACGCTTACCCGGCCGGAACCTCGGTCACCCTGGCTGCGACACCCGGCGCCGGATCGGCCTTCCGGGGCTGGTCGGCGGCCTGCACCGGCGAGTCCGCCTGTCCGGTCGTGATCGATGCCAACCACACCCCGATCACAGCCACCTTCGACCTGGTGCCGAAGGCGTGCATCGTGCCGAGGGTGAGGGGGAAGACGGTGACGGCGGCCAGACGTTCCATCACAGCAGCGGCATGTGCAGTCCGCAGCGTGAGGCGGGCCGCCTCCCACACGATCGCGAGAGGCCGCGTCATCTCGGAGCGCCCCGAGCCCGGCACCCGGCTCATGCACGGAGCCAAGGTCAACCTCGTCGTGTCGGCAGGCGCTCGGGCGAAGGTCAAGCTCGAAGCCAGACGCGGACCGAAGACCGCCAGGTTGCCGAGCCTCGGCGCGATTCTGCCCCGTCGAGTTCCGCCCTTCATCGCGTACGACGGTCCGGACGGGATCTGGCTGATCAAGCCCAACGGGTCCGACGCGCATCAGATCGGCCCACCCGGCGCATCCGACCCGGAGTGGTCACCGGACGCCGCCAAGATCCTCTTCAATGCACCGATCCCCGAGGACGGGCCGGGTATCGAGGGCACCTGGACCATGAACGCCGACGGCGGTGATCAGCGCCTGATCCGTCAGGACAACTTCCCGGGGGTGCACCCCGGACCAGGCTTCGGCGACTTCCAGTGGTCTCCCGACGGCAAGCAGATCATGTTCGAGAGAGGCGAGAGCATCGAGATCTCGAACGGCGACGGCTCCGATGCCCGGACCGTCGCCGGTGGTGAGAACCCGTCGTTCTCGCCCGACGGCAAGTACATTGCCTTCGACGCGATCGGACCCACCACCCCGCAGCACATCTATCTGATCGAGCCGGACGGGACTGGTCGGCAGCGGATCACTTACGGAAGCGGAGAGTCGTCGCCGAGCTGGTCGCCGGACGGCACGCGCCTCGTCTACGAGTGCCTCCCCGACGCGGTGACCGACCAGATGCAGGCCGTCTGCGAGACCTCCAGGAAGCATCCTACTCGGCGCATTCTCTACACCGAGTCCGGAGACGCTCTCGAATACCCGGCCTGGTCGCCGCACGGCGATCGCCTTGTCTACGCCTGCCGCCGGGACGCCCTCGGCGAGCCTCACGCGGTCTGTGAGATCAACCCGCACCACCCGACGCCGTACGTCCTCTACGACAACTACAAGATCGCCCTCACGAATCCGACCTGGAACACGGACGGAAGCGCCATCCTCGTCACGGTCGAGGAACCGACCGACGCGTCGCCACAACTCGGCCTGCTCTCGTTCTCGGGAAACCCACTTCGACTGATCGGCAGCGGCAGCGAGCCGGACTGGTAGCCCGGCAACCGCTGCTCAGCCGGTGCCCACGGCAACGGCGGCGCGCGCGAAGCGGACGACTGCTCGCTTTGACAGGACGCCCGCCGGCAGCTCGACCACGAAGGACGTCGATCTGGGCAGAACGTGATTCGCCCAGCCGACGACGCTCCCCGGCTCCCGGGCCAGGCGCCGGAGGCGCAACCCGACGAGCTCGGCGAACCGTCGTTCCACCGCGACCTGCCCTCCCGACTCGTCCACCACATCGAGATGCTGGTGGAACCAGATCGAGACCCGTGGGCGAAGGCGTCGGATCAGCCGATACGCGATACGGCTCTCCGGCTCCGAGAGCGGGCGCGAGCCCGAGTAGAAGGTCTTTCTCAGCATCTGCCAGTGGTAGGGGAAGTTCCGGTTGAGGTCGACGCCGTGCGCGTTCCCCCGAGTCCCTGCGGCCACCCCGTCCGGATTGAGCACCGGGACGATCCAGAGATCGAGATTCGTGGGCGTCATCCGCTCGAGACGCCGGGCGACGGCGATCCCCGCGGGCTCGTTCCCGTGGATGCAACCCACCACGAGCTCGCGCCGAGAGCTGGCAGGGTTGCCGACCTCATGGGCAACGATCGGCCTTCCCTCGACCGAACGCCCGAGCAGAACCTCTCTGGCGCCGTTGCTGACGACGAGAGCGACGTCGGCGCCGCTCTCCAATCGCTTGTGCGGTTTCGGCTTCTGTGAGATCACGTGCCCCTTCTTCACCTGCTCCGAGAAGACGCGCGTGATCTTCCCTACCCGGCAGTTGCCGGCCTCGACCGCGCGCTCCGCAGCGCTCAACGCCTGGCCTGAGACCTGCGGCACGACACAGAGCTCCTCGAAGGTCGCCGTAACCGACTCCGCCGCGCTCATCGTCACCAGGCAGCTGCCGGCGCCGGCGCAGCCCGCACCGGACCAGCCGGCAAACAGTGAGTTTCGCGCGGCCATCGCTGTCAGCGTGACTTCGGTCCCGCTCGGGAAGACGGCAGAGCAGGTGGAACCACAGTCGATGGCGCGCGGCGAGCTCGTCACCGTCCCCGAGCCGCTGCCGGCCTTCGAGACCGAGAGGGGATAGTCGTTCGGGGGGACCAGGACGAAGGTCGCCGTCACCGCCTCTGCCGCGCTCATCGTCACGACGCAGCTGTCGACGCCCGAGCAGCCCCCTCCCGACCAGCCCGCAAAGAACGACCCCGACCCGGCAGTCGCCGTCAGCGTCACCTGCGTCCCGCTCGCAAAGTCGTGCGAACAGGTCGAGCCGCAGTCGATGCCGGCAGGCGAGCTCGTCGCGGTTCCCGCCCCGCTTCCCGCCAACGCCACCGTCAGCGTGTACGCACTGCCGGCCGCGGCACCGGACGCCAGAACCAACATGCACACCGCGCTGCCCACGAGCGCCGGCCAATGCGGCCTCATCGCCGCGCGAGCAGCCGCGCCCCGACTGCGGGGATCTGGGCCCGCGCGATCGCGTCTTCTTCCTGGTGCCGCAGAGCCTCGCCCAGATTCCAGCGGTAGAGGTAAGGGCCGTAGAGCGGTGCGCCGAACCGGAAGTACGGCTCGAGCGCGGCGAGGATCCGCTCGAGCGGGTGCAGGTGCGCCCGATGCTCGCGGACGAGCTCCTGCACGCCGGCGTGCTCCTCGCCTCCGAGCGCGCGCCGCTGCCGCAACCACCACTCGGCCGCGCGCTCGTCGAACGCGGCGACGTCGAACTCGTCGACCAGCAGCACGGCGTCTGGGCTCAACAGCTGCGCGAGGAACGTGATCGAGTCGTCGAGCGGCTCGACATGGTGGAGCGACGTGACCGCGAGCGCCGCGTCGAACGACCCGGGTGGTTCGTCCAGCTCGTGGAGCGAGACGCGACGGACATCTGCTCCGCGAGGCTCCGGGTCGATCGCGAGCACCTCGTAGCCGGCTTCGGCAAGCGCACGGGCGAGCGCGCCGTCGCCGGCACCGATCTCCAGCAGGCGCGCCGGCGGCGCCGGTAGGTTCGCGCGCACGAAGGCCAACGGTTCGGTGGCGAGCATCAGGCCTCGACCTTATTCGTCGGCGATGATCCGGTCGCGATGGTCACGCCCGACGAGGTCCGCGCGGTCGCGCAGATGCTTCCCCGCAGCTACGAGGTCTTCGTACGCGGCCAGATCAAGTACAGGGTCGGGCAAATCGTGTGGCTCGCGCTCTCCAAGGACGGCGAGCGCATGGGTTGCGGCTTCCCCAAGGAGTTGCGAGAGGCGGTAGTCGAGGCCGAGCCTGACAAGTTCCAGCTACCGGGAGAAGGCGACATGCGGTTCAACTGGATCCATGTCCGGCTCGACGCGATCGACGTCGACCAGATGCGCGACCTCGTCGAGGAGGCGTGGTCGCGAGCGGTGCCGCTCTATGTTGCGCAGGAGTACGGCCGGACGCAGGGTTACAGCGGCTAGTTCGCGGTGGACTTGATCATCACGGGGACCGTGTCCTTGCCGTCGATCTCGTAATAGATGCCGGGAAAGGTCTGGAACTGCCCGCTGACGTTGTGGTGCAGATGCGATTCGTCGAGCTTCAACGCGCCCCAGCCCGTGTCCACGACGTCGAAGATCGCGCCGCCGCCCTCTCTGGCGTGGTTGTCGTTCATCGCGGTGCCGGCGACGAGCACGTTGTCGTTCTTGCCGTCGAGATAGATCGCGCCGCCGCTACCGCCTCCCCGCGTGCCGCCCGCGGCCGGGTTGGCTCCCCAGCCGATCGCCTTGTTGGCGATGAAACGGCTGTTGAGGATGTTCCACTGGACGGAGATGCTGCTCAGCGCCCCGCCGTTCGAGCAGCGGCCGCCCCGGAACGTGTCGTTGGTGATGTAGACGGGGCGGTTCTTGTACTGGGCCAGAGCGCGGATCGCGCCGCCGCCGAGATCGGGGCCGTACGTGTAGCAGCGGTTGTCGACGAAGCGGGAGTTGACCGCCTTGAACTGCCCGCCCTCGATGTAGATCGCCCCGCCTCCGTCGACGCCTCCGTACCAGCACTTCGGCGCGTTGGCGGTGCACGTCGCCTGCTGCGTCCGGTCATTCCCGTGGGCGAAGGTGATGTTCTGCACGACGACGCGCGGATACGGCTGGTCGACGCAATCGTCGGTCGACCAGGTGCCCGCGCAGGTATCCGAATAGAGGATCCGGCGCTTGCCGGCTCCGCTCAGGGTCACGAGGCCGCCGCCGTCCAGCACGACCAGGTGTCGGGTCTTGACCACGCGGGCAGTCGAGCGCATGACGATCGTGACCGGCTTCGGGCCGCAGTTGAACGTGATGATGCCGCCGGCGGCAACGGCGCGTACCACCGCGGCCGACGTGCAACTCGCCGGTCGGCCGTCGCCGACCACGCGGTCCGGATGCCTCGTGTTGAACGCCCGGCCCGCCGGCGGCACCGGGAAGTGCCCCTTGGGGTTGCCGAAGTTGGGCACCCCAGAGGGAGCGCTCGCGACCGCCGCAGTCGTCGCCCCCGAAGCGAGAGCCGCTGCTGCCGACATCGCAGCGAGGCCGATCGTTAGCTTCGTGAAGCGCTCCATCGATACAGGGTGATCATCGACCTGGACGGCAGCGGCTTGAGACCTGATCCCTCCGACGCGTCTTCGTCGACGATCTTCCCTACTCGAGCGGCGAGACCAGGTGAAGGGGGCCGGGGACCCGGCGGAAGCGAAACGCCGAAGGTCCCCGGGCGCGCGGACTGACCCCTCCGACCAATCCGCAGCTGCCCCGCCAGGGTGCTTGCCACGCCCAAGAGCCGTATGACACATCCGGGGCATATGGCCCGCCCACCGTTGTGCGGCCCGGCGGAGCGCCCCGGAGAGGGGCGCTCCACAACTGACGCGGCGAGCCGCTAGGCGGGTAGCACGGGCGGCTCGCGCTTGCGCGCGACGCCGAATCCCGCCGCCGAGATGAGAAGGGCTGCACCCGCGGCGACGCCGGCGAGCTCGCCCCTCGAGAGGCCGGCGCTGCCGCCGGTCGAGGTGACGGCGGACGTTCCGCCCGAGCTGCCCGGTGTCGGTGTCGGTGTGATCTGCTTGTCCTGCTGGAGTGCTCTTTCGGCTCCCGTGGGCAAGAGATACGCGCCGGCGTGCGTGGTGGCGCTGCCGCCACCGCCTCCCGCGTACGTCGCCCCGAACGACGGCGCGGCGGCCGTCCCGGCAGCCGCTGCGGCGACCGCGAGCACGGCGGCCTTCTCGCGCAGGCCGTGCGTCTCGACTTCGTCGAATGCCTCCGCCAGCCCGGCCTCGTCGAACCAGAGCGCGATCTCCGGCTCGTCCGTCGCGGCCAGAAGGTTCTCGAGCGTCTCCTCGTCCCAGTCGACGGCGACCCGGGCGTGGGCCGTCACCTCACCGTCCCCCTCGAACCGGTCGAGGTCGAGGAGAAGCGTGGCGGGAAACTCACCGCGGGCTGCCGTCTCGGCGAACTCGGCCCGGGTGATGACGGTGCCGATCGCACCCGCTCCCGCACCGGCGGTCTCGAAACCGACGAGCTCTGCCCGCGTGCGTAGATCGTCCATGGCCACTCCCTTGTTCGGTACCCCTCACCCCTCCGGACGCGCCGGAGCGCCGCCGTCTTCCGCCGGTTCGTCGATCCGGATCGACACAACATGGTCGTACCGGACGTACTCGCCCGAGCCGAGCCGGATCCAGAGCTGCGCGTACGGGCCCTGGCGGTTGAGGAAGCGCGCCAGCTCCTCCTGAACCGTCGGGCCCGGAGACGCCGGGAGCTCGTGCTCGCCGTCGCGGCCCGACACACGTACCAGGAGAGCCATCGGGGCATTCTCCGCCACGATCGCTCACCTGTCGAGCTGAGGCCGTCGGCAGACCTGCGTAGGATCGCCGCGTGAACTTCAACCAGTGGGCCCTGGCGTTACACGTTCTGAGTGCGTTCGCATACGTCGGAGGGATCGTGCTCTTCTGGGTTCTCGTCGTGGCTGTGCGCCGGGTGGACACACCGGAAGGGACGCTTCGCATGGCGCCGATCGTCAAGGTCGGGAACGCCGCCGTGGGCATCGGCGCGACGGGGACGATCGTGATCGGGATCTACCTCGCCTTCGCGCTCGACAGCTACGCGATCTGGAACGGCTGGATCATCGCGGCGCTCGTGCTCTGGGCGATTTCGGCGGAGCTCGGCCGGCGCACGGGCGCCGCCTACATGCAAGGCATGGACAAGGCCAAGGAGCTCGACGCGGCCGGGAAGCCCGACGCGAACGCGGAGCTTCTTGCGCTCAACCGCACGTCCGCCGGCGTCGTCCTGCACGCGCTCACATCCCTCGCCGTGCTGCTCATCCTCCTCGACATGATCTTCAAGCCGGGCGCCCCGTGACGCTCGCCTCGATCGCCCACACACACGGCCAGGACGTCGCGCTCTTCCTGCACGTCCTCGGGGCGATGATCCTCGTCGGCGGGCTCCTCACCTGCGCGAGCTCACTCGCCTTCGCGCGCGGCGACGTCCGGTTCCTGCGGCTCGGCTACTTCTCGCTGCTGGCCGTGGCGTTGCCCGGCTGGCTCCTGATGCGGATCGGCGCCGAATGGATCGCCTCGAAGGAAGGTTGGAACGACAAGAACGCTCAGACTTGGCTCAACATCGGCTTCATCATCGCGGATGCCGGTGGCCTGCTCCTCCTCATCTCGCTCATCGCGGGCGGGATCGGAGTCCGGCGGCTGCGCGCAGGCAAGGGCACCGGCCTGCTCAAGGCCACGCTCGTGCTCTCGGTTGTCCTGCTGGGCGCCTACGTCGTCGCCGTGTGGGCGATGGCCGGCAAGCCGAACTGACGCCGGACGTCTTCTCCTCGATCAGGCTCCGATCGCCTCGGCGATTGCTCCCGCCAGCAGCTTGGCGCCTGCCGGGGACGGATGGATGTTGCACGTGCCGTCGGGGAGCTTGATCAGCAGCCCGGCAGCGCACGGATCGCCGCCGAACGCCGCCGACGGACCCTCGAAGGCGCCGAATCCGTCTGCGAGGATCCCGCCGTTCGCGGTCGTGACGTTCGCGATCACCGAGTTCAGGAACTCGGAGCTCTCGATCGCCGCGGGATCGCTGTAGCTCAGCGAGTAGTACGTCAGCGCGACGATCGGGCCGCGGTAGCCGGCGGTGCGGCGCAAGTCGTGGAAGATCGTCCCGAGGTTGGTCGCGATCTCGTTCGCGACCCCTGCCAGCTCGGCCTGGGAGGTGCACTGGTCGGCGGTCGTCTCCTGGCACAGGAAGGCATCGTTCGCGCCGATGTCGATCGTGACGAGTCGGGTCTGCCTGTGGATCAGGAGATAGCGGATCGCGTAGGCCATCTGCGTTCCCCGGTACAGGACGTGCAGCGGGTAGAGCGTCCGGTAGCCGATGGGAGAGCCGGGAGAGTTCTCGCAGCCGTTGCTCTGTGCGCCGGCGACGAGCATGCTCGCCGTGGTCTCGCCGGGACATGACGCGTTCGCGACGCGCTCCCTCAGGTGCCTGGCGAGAAACTCCGGATAGCCGACGAACGAACGTGGGTTGGCGTAGTTCGGCGCGGGAACGGCGTTCGGAGGCACGTAGCCGAACGCGACCGAGTCACCGAGCGCGAGGTAGCGCGCGGGCGCGCGGAAATGGAAGCCGTGGAAGCGGTGGCCCGGATGGGCCGATGCCGCAGCGGCTGCGAAGGCGAATGCGATCGCAAGGACGAGCGCGGAGGCGGTGAGGACAAGCACCCGCCGACCGGTGATGAACATGACGCGCATGTTCTCCCCCTTCTTCGGTGGCCGCCCGCCGGACGGACGGAGCGGCGGAATCGCGGAACGCGGGTATACAACACCCGATTGAACCGCGGGTCAACCGCCGCTCCCGTCCGGCTGCCTGCTACCCGTGGGGATAGAGCCGCGACTCGGCCGCGATGTAGGCGCCGGCACCGCGCACGACCTGCGCACCCGGGTGCTGGGCCTCCAGGTCGAGGAGCTTCATCGACTCGGCATCCACCGGCAGCTCCTCGTAGACCGGGAAGCGGTACGTGACACCGCCGTCGGTCCCCGTGGTCGTCCATTCGATCGGGTCATAGGTGGACGCGTCGACGATGTAGGTCTTCTTCCCGTCGAGCGACTCGAGCTTGATCGCGTCGCGGCCGTCGGCGTTCACGTGACCGACCACCCGTACTTTTCCGGACTCGAGCAGCGCGAGGACCGCCGAGCGGAACTCCTCGGGCAGCACGCCGGAGGTCTGTGCCGCCGGGTGTGCGAGCTGCTTACGCAGCTTCTTCGCGCCCTGCGCGGTCGCGATCACCTTCAAGGGCGAGCCGGCCTTGCCCACGACGTACGCGACGTCTGCCTTCGCGGTGCCCGTGAGCCTGGCTAGCTTCGTCGCGGAGACGATCTCGATCTTCGGCAGCCGCGCTGCGCGGAGCTGCTTGCTCGTCGCGATGTAGATCGTGCCGTTGCCCGCGTCGTAGAGCTCGTTGACGCCGCCCCGCGAGACCGACTCGGCGCGCGGCGCGTTGGCGTCGACCTCGATCTGCCGCCGCGTGTACGGGGGGACGAGGAGCTGCCAGGTCTCGGAGCTCCAGCTGACGGAGGTCCCGTCCCCGTTCTGCTGCTCGGCGTTCAGCTGGTAGTGGAGAATCGAGTCGTCCGAGGACTGAAGCGCCGCAGCGGCCCGCTCGACCACCGACGGCCCGCCGGCTCCGAAGACGCTTAGGAGCCCGAGCGCGGCGGCCGCGACCGCGGCCAGGACGACCGCACCGCGGATCATCCGGCGGCGCCTGCGTCTGCTGCCGAGGTCGCGGCGGACGGCGTCCTCCAGCTCGGCACCGAAACGTTCGAGAGTGGGCGGCAGCGTGTTCATGTGTCCTCCTTCAAGGGCAAGGCCGAGAGGCGCCGGAGCGCTCGAGAGACACGCAACCGCGCCGCAGCCGGGCGGACACCGAGACGCGCGGCGACGTCGTCGTACGGAAGCTCTTCCACGACGCGAAGCTCGAGCGCTTCCCGCTCATGCTCGGGCAACGACCCGAGTGCGTCCGCGAGCGCCGCGCGCGGCGAGAGCCGTTCCTCGACCGCCGCGTAACCGTCGTCCGACGCGCGGTCGGTAGGCAGCCCGAGCCGGCGACGCGCACGCGTCTCCACCTCGTTCCGGCGGGCGGACTCGCGCGCGACGTTGCGCGCGATTCCCAGCAGCCACGGCAGCGCCGAGCCGTCGGCCTCGTCCCGGAAGCTCCGGCGCGAGAGCCACGCCTGTGCGAACGCCTCGGCTGTCAGGTCGCTCGCCGCCCAGGCGAGGCGGCGGCGGAACCACCCGTGCACCGTCGAGACGTGCCGGCGGTAGAGCTCTCCGAACGCGCCCGCCTCTGACTCGGCCGCATGGATGAGCTCGGCGTCGGTCAGGTCGGTCATGTGTCTCACACCGAGTAATGGAGGATCCCGGTCGAGTTGTATCCGCGATCCTGGGGCTAGCCCCAGGGTGAGACGCCGGGTCGCGCCATGGTGGGGCGCCCTCGGCGCAAGCAGCCTCAGATCGTGAGCTCAAACCACGACAGGAGGCCAGCCATGAACCTCGCAGCACGCGCAGGCCGGTGGAGCGCCGCGCACTGGAAGACCGCCACCTTCGGGTGGCTCGCATTCGTCGTCGCAGCGGTCCTGCTCGGCTCGCTGCACGGCACGATCAGCCAGACCGACGCCGAGCAGACGAACGGCCAGGCGGCGCGCGCCGAGCAGATGCTCTCCGCCGCGCACGTCAAGGACGTCGCGAGCGAGAACGTGCTCGTCCGCTCGGACACGCTCACCGCCTCGGCGCCTGCGTTCCGACACGTGTTGGACGAGGCACGCGCGACGCTCGCGCGAACCGCGCACGTCCGCAACGTCCACTTCGGCGCCGTCTCGAAGGACGGGCATCTCGCGCTCGTCGGCTTCGACATCCGCGGCGACTCGGACACCGCTGACGCACGAGTCCAGCCGGCGCTCGACGCCACGGCCAGGCTCGGGGCGGCCCATCCCGGCTTCACGATCGCGGAGGTCGGCGACGCGAGCATCGACAAGGCGATGAACCAGGTCGTCTCCGACGGCCTGTCGCACGCCGAGAAGCTCTCGCTGCCGATCACGTTCGCGATCCTGCTCGTCGCGTTCGGCGCGTTCCTCGCTGCGGGGATCCCGGTCCTGCTCGCGTTCACCGCCGTGCTCGCGGCGCTCGGGCTCACGCATCTCTCGAGCTCGTTCATCCACGAGGCCGACCCGACCGCCAGCGTGATCCTCCTCATGGGAATGGCCGTGGGCGTCGACTACTCGCTCTTCTACTTGAAGCGCGAGCGGGAGGAACGCGTTCGCGGCTCGAGTCGCGAGGAGGCGCTGCAGCGCGCCGCAGCGACTTCCGGCCGCGCAGTGCTCGTCTCCGGCCTGACGGTGATGACGGCCGCGGGCGGGCTGATGCTCTCGGGCAACAGCGTCTTCACGTCACTCGGAGTCGGGACGATCCTCGTCGTGCTCGTCGCCGTGCTCGGCTCGCTGACCGTGCTGCCCGCACTGCTCTCGAAGCTCGGCGATCGCGTCGAATGGGGACGGCTGCCGTTCCGGCGCTCGAACCGCGAGTCGCCGTTCTGGCGTGCGGTGCTGCGCCCGGCGCTCCGCTATCCGAAGATCACCGTCGTCGGCGCCGTCGCGTTGCTGCTCGCGATCGCCGCACCGGCACTGCACATGCACACGCGCGACGACGGCGTCTCCGACGCCCCGCAGAACCTGCCCGTCGTGAAGGCGTACAAGCAGGAGACGAAGGCGTTCGGAACGACGAGCGCGCCGGCAGTCGTGGTCATGCATGCGCCGAACCTCGACGCGCCGCGCGTCCGGTCGGGAATCGCCGCGTTCCGGAAGGCGGTGCATCGGCCGATCAAAGTCATCCGCCACGCCGACGACACGGTCGAGCTGGACGTCCCGCTCGCCGGGGACGGAGCCGACGCCGCGTCCATGCGGGCGCTGCACACGCTCCGCTCGCAGATCATTCCCGCGACGATCGGGGCGGTGCCGGGCGCGTCGGTCGCGGTGACCGGTGAGACGGCCGGCAGTGCCGACTTCACCTCCACGATCGACCACCACATGCCGCTCATCCTCGGCTTCGTGCTGCTGCTGACGCTGGCCCTGATGCTGCTCTGCTTCCGCTCGTTCACCGTCGGCCTGACGGCGATCGCTCTCAACACGCTCTCGGTCGGAGCCGCATACGGGGCAATGACCTGGGTGTTCCAGGACGGCCACCTCCACGGCCTGCTCGGCTTCCACTCGAGCGGCGCGATCGTGCCGTGGGTGCCGCTGTTCCTCTTCGCCGTGCTGTTCGGGCTCTCGATGGACTACCACGTGTTCATCGTCAGCCGGATTCGCGAGCTCGTCGACCGCGGCTACTCCACGCGCGAGGCCGTCGACCGCGGCATCCGCTCGACCGCCTCGACGGTGACGAGCGCGGCGATGGTGATGGTCGGCGTGTTCGCGATCTTCGCCACCCTCGGCCTGCTCTCGCTCAAGCAGATGGGCTTCGGGCTGGCGGTGTCGGTGCTGATCGACGCGACGGTGATCCGCGCACTGCTCCTGCCGGCGGCGATGACCCTGCTCGGCGAGCGCAACTGGTGGCTCCCGCGGGTCTTCAACCGCCTGCCGCGCACGAACCTTGCGGCCGAGGGCGCGTGACCGAGAATGGGAACGGTGATCTCGCTCACGATGTTTCGGAGGACGGTCCGCGCTTCGGCGTGGGCCGTCCTGCTCCTCGATCTCTTCGTCCTCGTCGTCTGGGCGGCGAGCGGCGGCGGCTCGTTCTGGCCGGTGTGGGTGTGGCTGCCGACCGGCCTCGCCGTGGCCTCGGGCTGGTGGGCGGGCCAGGCAAGGAGCCGCACCGCGAAACAGGCGGGAGAGGCGGTCCTGGTCTCACTGTTCCTGATCGGCGTCTGGGCGGCAGCCGGCCGGGGGTCGTTCTGGCCGGTGTGGCCGATCGCCGTGCTGGCGCTCGCGCTCGGCCTTCGCGCCGTCACGCGCGGTGAGAGGAGCGAGGCTCGAGTGGAAGAGCTCACGCAGAGCCGTGCGGGTGCTGTCGAGGCGGCCGAGTCTCAGCTACGCCGGATCGAGCGCGACCTGCACGACGGGGCGCAGGCACGCCTCGTCGCGCTCGGCATGAACATCGGTCTCGCCGAGCAGCAGCTGGAGAAGGATCCCGAGAAGGCCCAGGAGCACCTCGTAGAGGCTAGAAAAGCGGCAGGCGCCGCACTGCAGGAGTTGCGCGACCTCGCACGCGGCATCCATCCGCCGATCCTCGCCGACCGAGGGCTCGAGGCGGCGATACGCGCCCTGGCCGACCACGCCGCGGTGCCGGTCTCGGTCAAGGTCGAGCTCGCCGAGCGCCCGGCCGTAGCGGTCGAGACGGCCGCGTACTTCGTCGCCGCGGAGGGATTGGCGAACGCGCTGAAGCACGCGCGGGCGTCGCGCATCGACATCGACGTCCACGAGCGTGAGGACGCGATCGTCGTGCGCGTGCTCGACGACGGGCGCGGCGCCGTGTCCGAATCGGGCGGCGGGCTCCACGGGCTGCGGCAGCGCGTCGAGGCCCTCGACGGGTCGCTGCGCATAGCCAGCCCGGACGGCGGGCCGACGGTGATCGAGGCGGTGCTTCCGTGCGCGCGGTGATCGCCGAGGATCTCGCGCTTCTGCGCGACGGCCTGATGCGGCTGCTGCGCGACAACGAGATCGAGGTCGTCGACGCGGTCGGAGACGGCGACTCGCTCATCCACGCCGTCATGCGCGAGCATCCGGACATCGCGATCGTCGACATCCGCATGCCGCCGACGTTCCGCGACGAAGGCCTGCGCGCGGCGCTCACGCTGCGGGAGCGCGTGCCCGAGACGGCAATCCTCATCATCTCCCAGTACGTCGAGGGCACGTACGCGCGGGAGTTGCTCGCCGACGGCCGCGGCGGCGTCGGCTATCTGCTCAAGGACCGAGTGATGGACGTCGACGCCTTCGTCGAGGCCGTGCGACGCGTCGCCGACGGCGGCACGGCGCTCGATCCGGAGGTGGTCGCGCACTTCGTCGGGCGCCACGATCGGCTCGCCGCGTTGACGCCGCGCGAGAACGAGGTGCTCGCGCTGATGGCCGAGGGCCGCTCGAACGCGAGTATCGCGGAGGCGCTCGTGCTCACGGTCGGCGCCGTGGAGAAGCACGTCGCCTCGATCCTCCAGAAGCTTCGTCTGCCTCCTTCCGAGGAGACCCACCGGCGCGTCCTCGCCGTGCTCGCGTACCTCGACTCGGCGTAAGGTCGCTCCCTATGAAGCACGTCGTGATCCTGGGAGCCGGCTTCGGCGGCCTGGAGGTGGCGAGCCGCCTCTCCGACTCGCTCGCCGGCGAGGCTCAGGTCACGCTGATCGACCAGAACGACGGGTTCACGTTCGGCTTCTCGAAGCTCGACATCCTGTTCGGCCGGGCCGACGCGTCCGAGGTGCGGATCCCCTACCGCCGGCTCGACAAGCCCGGCGTCGAGTTCCGTCAGGAGCGCATCACGGCGATCGACCCCGCGACCCGGCGCGTGACGACCGATCAGGGCGCGTACGACGCCGACATCCTCGTCGTCGCGCTCGGTGCCGAGTACGACGTGGCCGCGACTCCGGGCTTCGCGGAGGGCGGCTTCGAGTACTACTCGATCGCCGGAGCCGAGAGGATGCGCGACGAGGCGCTGCCGACGGTCGGTGGCGGGACGATCCTCATCGGCGTCCTCGGTCAGCCCTACAAGTGCCCGCCGGCGCCGTTCGAGGGCGCGTTCCTGCTGCATGACCAGCTCGTCGAGCGCGGCATCCGGGACGGGACGGAGATCCGGGTCGTCGCGCCGATGGCCGCACCGGTTCCGGTCACGCCCGAGGTCTCGCAGCGCTTCCTCGACGAGCTGGCGGAGCGCGGGATCGAGTACATGGCCAAGAAACAGGTCGTCGAGCTCGATCCGTCGAGCCGGGAGGCGGTACTCGAGAGCGGCGAGCGGCTGTCGTACGACGTCTTCGTCGGCATCCCGATTCATCGCGTGCCGGCCGTCGTGGCCGAGTCGGGACTCGCCGAGAACGGCTGGGTCACAGTCGATCGGGACACGCTGCTGACGCCGTTCCCGGACGTGTATGCGGTCGGGGACTGCGTCGCGATCCCGATGGCGAAGGCCGGCGTGTTCGCCGAGAACGCGGCCGGCGTCGCTGCGGACGGCATCATCGCGCGGCTCCGCGGCGAAGAGCTCGGAAGGCGCTACGAGGGCGAGGGCAGCTGCTATCTCGAGTTCGGCAGCGGCCGCGTCGCGAAGGTCGAGGCCAACTTCCTCGGCGGCCCGTCTCCGACGGCGACGGTCGTCGGCCCCTCGGAGGATCTCGCGGCCGAGAAGGCTGCGTTCGCCTCGAGCCGCCGGAAGCGCTGGTTCGGCGCCTAGGCGACGTTCATCATTGCGCCGTGGGCGCGTTTCCCGAGGGAACGGTCACGTTCCTCTTCACCGACATCCAGGGGTCGACGAGATTGCTGCACGAGCTCGGCCCGGTCGGGTATGCCGACGCGCTCGCAGAGCATCGGCGGATCGTGCGCGAGGCTGCGGCCGAGCACGGCGGAGTCGAAGTCGACACCCAGGGTGACGCGTTCTTCATCGCCTTCCCGACCGCCGAAGGAGCAGCGGCCGCCGCGCGGGATGCCCGCGAGGGGCTCGAGGCCGGTGCGGTACGCGTTCGGATGGGTCTGCACACCGGCGTCCCCACACCGACACCCGAGGGATACGTCGGGCTGGATGTGCACCGCGGAGCGCGCATCGCGGCGCTCGCACACGGCGACCAGATCCTGCTCTCCCCCACCGCGGCTGCGCTGCTCGACGCGGAGCCGCTCCGCGACCTGGGTCAGCACCGGCTCAAGGACTTCGAGGGCGCCGTTCGCCTCTACCAGCTCGGCGAGCGGGAGTTCCCGCCGCTCCGAACGCCCGGAAGCGTCGAGCTCCCCGCTCCCCCGACCCGCTTCCTCGGCCGCGAGCAGGAGCTGTTCGACGCCGTTTCGCTCGTCTACGAGCGGGACCCACGTGTCCTGACGGTCGTCGGCCCCGGAGGAACGGGCAAGACGCGGTTCGCGATCGAGCTGGCGCGTCTCCTCGGCGACGACGCGGAAGGAGGAACCGTGTTCGTCCCGCTCGCGCCCCTGCGGGATGCGGAATTCGTTTTGGCGACGGTGGCCGACCGGCTCGGTGCCTCTTCCCCGGACCCGGCCGCAATCGCCGCCCGCGTCGGCGAGCGCCGGACGCACGTCGTGTGCGACAACCTCGAGCAACTCCTCCCAGAGGTCGCACGCCCACTCGCCGATCTCGTCGCCACCGTCCCCGCGCTGCGACTCTTCGTGACGAGCCGAGAGGCGCTTCGCGTCCAGGGCGAGGCCGAGCTCGACCTGCCGCCGCTCGTCCGCGACGAGGCGGTCGAGCTCTTCTGCGAGCGTGCGCGGGCGGTGCGTCCCGACGTCACCTCCACGGACGCCGTCGCGCAGCTCTGCGAGCGCCTCGACGGGCTGCCGCTCGCGCTCGAGCTCGCCGCCGCCCGCACCAAGCTGCTCGCGCCCGAGGCCCTCCTCGAGCGACTGACGGACCGGCTCGACGCGCTCAAGGGCACGCGCGACGCCGAGGAGCGCCACATGACGCTGCGCGCGACCATCGCCTGGTCGCACGACCTGCTCGACGAGGACGAGCAGGAGCTGTTCGCGAAGCTCGGCGTCTTCCGCGGCGGCTGCACGCTCGAAACGGCGGAGGCCGTGTGCGACGCCGACCTCGACACGCTTGCCTCCCTGCTCGACAAGAGCCTGTTGCGCCGCCGCACCGGCCGGCTCGGCGAGGAGCGCTACTGGATGCTCGAGACCATCCGCGAGTTCGCGCTCGAGCGGCTCCGCGAGTCGGGACGCGAAGACGACCTGCGCCGACGCCATGCCGAGCGCATGTTCGCGATTGCCCGCGACGCCCACCTCGGCGCGGGTGACACCGAGGGGAACATCGGCCTGGCGCTGGCCGAGCGTGACGATCTGCGCGCGGCGATGGACTGGGCGGAAGCGAACGATGCGACGTTCGGTCTCGAGCTGGCGGTGGAACTGATGAACTTCTGGAACGTCGGAGGCCCGCAGGAGGGCCTCGAGCGAATCCAGCGCCTGCTGGGCTCCGCAGGGGTCATTTCGATCGAATTGCGCGCGAAAGCGCTGCGCGCCCGCGCCGCTGCGGCCGACCTCGCGGGACACGACGAGCTGGCCGAGCAGTCGTCCCGGGAGAGCCTCGCCCTCTACACGCAGCTGGGCGACGACGAAGGTGTCGCGATGCTCGAGCACATGCTGGCGGTGGGGGCGTGGCGACGGGAGGACTGGGACCGCATGCGAGAGCTGACGGAGCATGCGCTCGCCCTCGCCCGCGACCGGTTCACGTTTCTCGAGATCACCGGCTACTGGTTGTCGGGGCAGCTGGCCCTCCACGACGGCGACATCGAAGGCGCGGTCGACTTCACGCGGCGAAGCGCCGAGATGGCGCACGAGGCCGGCTGGACCTGGTGGGAGTCGGGCCAGCGGCACGAGCTCCTGATGCTGGCTCTTCGGCAAGGCGATCTCGACGGGGCAGAGCGGGAAGGCCTCGTCGCGCTCGAGATGGAGGGCCGGCAGGAGAACCGCCTCTGGGCCCTCTACACGCTTGCAGGCCTCGCCCAGGTCGCGCTCGCTCGCGGCGATCTGGAGCGGGCCGGCCTTCTCTGGGGCGCAGCGGATAAGGAGGGCGAGAGCCTCCCGCGCTGGGCCGACGAACGCGCCCGTCGCATCGGTCCGCTCGCCGAGGAAGAACGGCAGCCGGTCCTGGCCGCGCGAGAACGGGGACGCGAGCTCGACCTCTGGGATGCCGCCGGAATCGCGCTCAACCGCTGACCGCGGCGCCGGTGGTTTGCTCCGCCTCGAAGCGATGCCTGCAGTCGTCGGAGCAGAAGTAGACGACCCGGCCGTCGCGCTCCGAGCAGGCGACAGCGGTCGCCACGTCCACCTGCATCCCGCAGACGGGGTCGGTCGCATAGCCGGTGCCGCCGCCGAGGCGCCGCTGGTTCCGCGCCAGCCACCAGAGGCCCGCGAGGACCACGAGGAAGACGATGTTGAGGAACGTCGTGTAGTTCCAGCTGAACTCGGTAGGTGCCACGGCGGCGGGGCGCGTCGTCGGCTCGATGCCGAGGCCCCGGAAGAGGTACTCGACCGTGAGCCCGGCAGCGCTCATCACCGTCCAGAAGATCGCGAGCAGCTTCAGCGTCAGCCGGCCTCCGTAGTAGCGCCGGTAGATGAGCAGGAGAGGCAGCGTGATCAGGTCGGCGAAGATGAAGCTGACGACGCCCCCGAAGCTGATCCCGCCGTGCCAGAGCGCCGCGGCGAGCGGCACGTTTCCCACCGAGCAGACGAAGCTGATGATCGCGATGAACGGCCCGACGATGACGTTCTGGAGCGAGGTCCAGAATCCGTGCCCGGTGACGAAGATGTCGTTCCAGACGCTCGCCGGCACGAGGACGGCGAGGAAGCCGGCGACGAGGTAGCCGGCCGCCATCTCCTTCCGCAGCATCTTCGCGTCCGCGAGCGTGTAGCTCGCGGCGTCGGCCCAGCCGGCCGGCGACGCCAGCCGTTCTCGTAGCCGGGCCCGACCCGCAGGGGAATCGTGCACGGGTCCGCCGCCGCCCAGCCTCGCCCGGGCGGCCTCGATCTCCCGGCGCCTCAGCAGCGCGCGGGCGACGAGCGTGAAGAGGACGATCATGATCACGCCGCCGACGAACTCGGCGAGCGCGAACTGCCACCCCAGGAGCACCCACATGACGATTCCGAGCTCGATCACGAGATTCGTCGAGGCGAACATGAACACCATCGAGCTGACGAAGTCCGCGCCGCGCTGGAAGAGCGTCTTTGCCATCGCCGACGCTGCATACGAGCACGACGACGAAGCGGCGCCGAAGAGAGTCGCCCGGCGGATCTCGCGCGGCCCGCGGCCGCCGAGCAGCCGCTGCATCTCCGAGCGGGAGACGAACGCCTGCACGGCGCCCGAGAGCCCGAAGCCGAGAATCAGGGCCCAGAGCGTGGCCCAGAACATGAAGAAGCCCTCGCGGAGCGAGTGCCCGATGTCGATCAGGACGTGCACTAGCCCGACGGTAGCTCGACGGGCTCTGCCGGCTCCTGGGCGCCGCGGAGGAGAAATCCGCCGACGAAAAGCACGATCACCTCGACAGCCGTGAGCGCGATCCGGTTGAGCGCGACCGCTCCGAGGGCCTGCCCGGGAGTGGCGACCGCAAGCAGCAGCCCGTACATCGAGGCCTCGCGCACCCCGATCCCCGACGGCGCGAAGACGAAGACGACGGCGACGATCGCGCCGACGGCGGCCGTACCGCCGAGGAACACGATCGACGCGGCCTCCGGATGGGCGCCGACCGACCGCAGCAGCAGCCAGAGCGCGAAGCCGCCGAGCACCCACGTGCCGGCATAGAAGGCGAGCAGCAGCGTGATCGTGCGCCCGCGCATGTTCGGCAGCTCCTTCTTGTAGCCGAAGAGCCGCAATACCTTCCCCGCGAGGGGTCGGAAGACGCGCGGCTGCACCAGCACGGCGAGCACCGCTCCGAACGCGAGCAGCGGGGCGAGCGGCGCGTTCACCTGGTCCACGAACGGGAGACCGACCACGAAGACGATCACTCCGGCGACCGCCGACAGCCCGGCCTCGAGCAGCATCGAGGAGGTGACGAGCGCCGCATCGGTCACGCCCGCGCGCCTGGCCGCGACGACCCGTGCCGCTGGAGCCCAGATCCCGCCCGGGATGTACTTCGCCAGCATCGAGATCATCTCCGCGCGAAGCGCAGCCGGATAGGAAAGGCGGACACCCCACTCGGCGAGGATCCAGACCCAGCCGACCACGAAGACGAGGTAGTACGCCGCCAGCGCCGCGCAGCCGAGCGCGAAGAGCACGAGGTTCGCGTTGTCGAGATCGCGCGCAGCCGAGTGGACGGTGCCCCGGAGTGCCCAGCCGAGGCTGATGAAGAAGACCGCGAGCACCGTGAGCTGCGCTGCGACGAGCAGCCGGCGGTGCCGGGAGGCCCAACTGGCCACGGCTCTGAGGCGGCTCACAGAGTCACATGTAGCACGGCGGACGGCCGCTCAGCGTTCGGGCGGAACGAGGTGCCTCTCGAGCCACTCACACGTGAGCCTCCACGCTCGCACCTCGTTCGGGTAGCGCGTGAAGCCGTGCCCCTCGTCCTCGAAGACGACGTACTCGACCTCGCGATCCAGGTCGCGGAGCCGTTCGACCATCTGGTCGGATTCGGGCTTGACGACACGCGGATCCTTCGCGCCCTGGATCACGAGCAGCGGCGCGCGCACCTGGTCGACGTAGGTGATCGGCGACCGCTCGAGCAGGAAGTCCTCTTCGGTGTCCGGGTCACCCACCCACTTCGCCATGAAGCGCCGCCAGCCGGGCGGCACGGCGCGAGAGAACGTGACGAGGTTCGACGGCCCGAAGATGTCGACCGCGGCGCGCCAGTACTCCGGCAACCGTGTCACGCACGTGAGCGTCGCGAAGCCGCCGTAGGAGCCGCCGAAGACCGCGAGCCGGTCCGAGTCGACGAAGGGCTGCGCGCGCAGCCAGTCGGCCGCGTGACGCCAATCCTCGAGGTCGCCGCCGCCCCAGTCGTGGTGAATGAGCGTCTGATACGTCCTTCCGTAGCCCGTCGACCCCCGGATGTTGGTCGCGAGAACGCCGATCCCGCGACTGAGGAGGTATTGGACGTACGGGCGGTAGACGGGCCGCTCCTGCGCCTCGGGGCCTCCGTGGATCAGGAGCGCGAACGGCGAGGGGCCGTCGCCCTCCGGTCGATACAGCCACGCGGGGATCCGGCGGCGGTCGAAGCTCTCGTAATGGATCAGCTCGGGCTCGCGCAGCTGGAGCGCCGCGAGGCCCGCGGCGCGGCCCTCCGTCAGCGCTCGCGCGTCGCCGGTCGCGGTCTCGAAGAGCCAGACCTCGGGCGGCCGCGTGGGCTGGTCGCAGACGAGCACTGCCCGGGCTCCGTCACGCGAGAGCGCGAGGCCCGAGCCGAGCACCGAGATCGCGCTCCGCGGCAGCTTCGGCTCCGGCAGATCCGAACCCGACTCGAGGTCGCGGAGGCGCACCCGAGCCCAGCCCTCGTCGTTCTCGATCCAGGCCAGGATCCGTCCGTCGGCGGAGCCGGCGACCTCCTCGACCTCGCGGTCCGGCGTCGCGATCCACTCCCGTGCGCCTGTATCGAGCCGCTGGAAGGCGAGCCCCTGGAATTCGCGTCCCTCGTCGGTGAGCATGTAGACGCCGGAGCCGTCCACCGCCCACGGGCCGGGCCAGAACTTCACCTCTTCCTCGTGCGGGGTCAGCTCGCGTGCGTCGCCGGACGAGAGGTCGACGAGGAAGAGCGACGTGTCGGTGTTGCTGCGGATGTCGACGACGACCAGGGAGCGTCCGTCCGGCGAGAACGACAAGGCGAACGAGTATTTGCCCTCGCCGAAGACGTAGCGTGGCTGGGCGCCCTCGTCCTGCACGAACACCTCGGTGTCCTCGGGGCGCCGCGAGTTGGCGGCGAACGCGAAGCGGCCGCCGCCCGGAGCCCACGCGCTACGCGAGAGCTGGTGCTGCACCCGCTCGAGGTCGGTGAGCTGCTCCGGCCATCCTCCTCCGGCGGCGATGCGGTAGATCTGGTGGAACTCGTCGCCGTCGTGGTCGGCGATGAAGAGGATGGCGCCGTCTTCGCTGACGGCGACGCCGCGCACGGAGTTGTCGGTGAAGGTCGTGAGCTGCTCGGGCCGACCCGCGTCGACGCCGACGCTCCAGAGGTTGAACTGGCCGGAGAGGTTCGAGACGAAGAGGACGCGCTCGCCGTCGGGCGTGAAGTCGACGAAGGGGTAGTAGCGGCGGTAGGCGTAGAACTGCTCGAAGGGCGGGACGGCCACCACGACGACTCTATATCGAGAGCACGGCGGCGCCCCGAATTCGGCCCCCACGCAGCAGGCTCAGCGCCTCGTTCGCCTGCGCGAGCGGGAACGCCTCGACCTCGGTTCGCACCGGCACTCGCGGCGCGAGGGCGAGGAACTCCTCACCGTCGCGGCGGGTCAGGTTCGCGACCGAGCGCACGATGCGCTCGTGCCACAGGAGCTCGTACGGGAAGGTCGGGATGTCGCTCATGTGGATGCCGGCGCAGACGACGACGCCGCCGCGGCCCAGCGCGCGCAGCGCCGCCGGCACGAGCTCGCCTGCCGGCGCGAAGATGATCGCTGCGTCGAGCTCCTCCGGGCCCGGCTCGTCCGAAGGACCCGCCCACTCGCAGCCGAGCTCGAGCGCAAATGCAGCGGCCGCGTCGTCTCCGGGCCGGACGAAGCCGAACACGCGCCGTCCCTCGTGACGCGCGACCTGCACGACGATGTGGGCGGAGGCGCCGAAGCCGTAGAGGCCGATCCGCTCTGCGTCGCCCGCGAGTCGCAGCGAGCGGTAGCCGATCAGGCCCGCGCAGAGGAGCGGCGCTGCCTGGAGGTCGTCGTACTCGTCCGGCAGCGGCAAGCAGTAGCGCTCGTCGGCGACGACCAGCTCCGCGTAGCCGCCGTCGAGGTCGTAGCCCGTGAAGCGGGCCGACTCGCAGAGGTTCTCGCGGCCGGACAGGCAGTAGCGGCACGTACCGTCGGTCCAGCCGAGCCACGGGACGCCGAGACGGCTGCCGTCGTCCGTCCGGCCGACGACCTGGTGCCCGGGAACGAGGGGGAGCTTCGGGTTCGGGAGCTCGCCGTCGACAACGTGCAGGTCGGTGCGGCAGACGCCGCAGGCCGACACGCGCAAGAGGAGCTGCCCGGGCTGCGGCTCCGGCACCGGAACCTCCTCGAGACGCAGCGGCTCGCCGGCCGCCTGAAGCACCATCGCGCGCACAACTAGATTCTCCCCGTGGAGCGGACCCTGCCGTACGGCTGGTACACGGATCCCGAGATCCTACGACAGGAGGAGGAGCGGATCTTCCGCCCGGCGTGGCAGTACGTCGGTCATACCGGGCAGCTTCCGCAGCCCGGCTACTTCGCGACGCGGGTCGGTCGCACGCCCGTCGTCGTCACGCGCGATCGGGACGGGGTGCTGCGCGGCTTCGTCAACGTCTGCCGCCATCGCGGCTTCGCGCTCGCCGACGGTGAGCAGAGCCGCGAGACCCTCCAGTGCCCGTATCACGCGTGGACGTACGGGCTCGACGGAAGCCTCCGCGCGGCGCCGCGCAGCGAGGAGGAGCCGGACTTCCCGCAGGACGAGCTCGGCCTCGTGCCGGTTGCGGTCGACACCTGGGGGCCGTTCGTCTTCGCGAACGTCAGTCCCGGCCCCGAGCCGCTCGCCCGGGCGCTCGGGTCGCTGCCTGCGCAGGTCGAGGAGCTGGGGCTCGACGTCGACTCGCTCGTCCACCACTCGCGGTGGGAGGCAGAGGTCGACGCGAACTGGAAGATCGTCAGCGAGAACTTCCTCGAGTGCTACCACTGCCAGGTAGCGCATCCTGCGTTCAGCGAGCTCATCGACGTCTCGCCCGAGGCCTACGTGCTCTCGACGGACGGCCGCCTCTCGACCCAGCACGGCCCGCTGCGCACCGCCGCGCCCGAGGACGAGCTCACGCGCGCGCAGTTCCATTTCCTCTGGCCGAATCTCGGGATCAACATCCTCGGCGGGAGGCCGAACCTCTCGATCGGCCCCTTCGTGCCGTTGACCCCCGAGCGGACGTATCGCTTCCTCGACTACTTCTTCGGCCCGGACGTCGAGCGGGCCTGGATCGACGACCTCATGGCGTTCGACGACCAGGTCGGACGGGAAGACCGGGCGCTCGTCGAGGGCGTCCAGCGAGGCGTCTCGTCGGGAGCGCTCGAACGAGGAGTCCTGATGAGCCGCAGCGAGCAGCTCATCGGCCACTTCCAGGCGCTCACCGCAGCCGCGCTCGAGGCATAGGCCCCTCTCATCGCAGCGCGGTAGAGTCGTGCCTCTCGCCGGTTTCGACACATAGGAGGGCAATCCGTGAAGCGTCTTCTCCCGCTGCTCGGGGTCGCAGCGCTCGTTGCCACGCTCGCCGCGTGCGGAGGTGGTGGCGGCAGCAACACGACCACCTCCACGTCGAAGGCAAGCGTGCCGACGCTGACCCCCGGCAAGCTCGTCGTCGGGTTCGACGTTCCCGCACCCGCGTTCTGGAACGGCCAGCTGTCCGGAACCACGCTCAAGAACCCGTCCGGCTTCGAATACGGGCTGGCCCTCGACGTCGCCAAGCAGCTCGGCATCAGCCAGGCGAACGTCACGTTCAAGCGCGCGCCGTTCGCGACCATCCTGCTCGCGGGGAAGAAGCCGTACGACTTCGCGATGGAGGAGACGACGATCACGCCTCAGCGGGCGAAGGTGATCGGGTTCTCGTCTTCCTACTTCGACGCGAACCAGGGCGTCCTGCTCGCCAAGGGCGTCAAGAAGCCCACCTCGATCGCCGACCTCAAGAGCCTGCAGACGTGCGCGCAGGCGGCGACGACCGGCCTCGACTGGATCCAGCACAAGCTGCGGCCCACGAAGCAGCCGCGTGTCTACTCGGCCTCGTCGAACGCGGCCTTCGACGCCGTCCACTCGGGCGCGTGCCAGGCGCTGATCCTCGACGTCCCGATCATCGAGGCGCAGAACGCGAAGCAGCCGGGCGCGTACGGCGGCGTCGTCGGGCAGATCGACACGCACGAGGGGTACGGCGCGGTGTTCGCGCATGGCAGCCCGCTCATCCCGGACGTGAGCAAGGCGATCAACACGCTGCAGGCGAACGGGACCATCAGCGCGCTGACGAAGAAATGGTTCGGCTTCGACCCGGCCAAGGTCCCGGTCCTGAAGTAGGTGCGGAACTGACCCAGGCGTAGATCGGAGGAGGAGGTCGAGGTGGGCGCGTTCCTGCACGAGTTCTTCAGCCCGCTCGACTTCCTCCGCTCGGTGCCCCAAGTCTGGAGCGGCTTCAAGCTCAACATCCAGCTGATGCTCGTCGCCGAGGCGCTCGTGCTCCCACTGGCGCTGCTCGTCGCCATCGTGCGCGGGCTCCCAGGTCGTGCCGCCCTGCCGTTCCGCGCCGCAGCGATCGTGTACACGGACGTCTTCCGCGGCACGCCTCTCATCCTCGTTCTGCTGATGGTGAACGGGGGGTTCGCCACCCTGAACTTCTTCGGGCTCTCTTCCAACACGCTGTTCAAGAACGGCGTGATCGCGCTCGTGCTGGTCTACACCGCCTACGTCACCGAGGTGTACCGAGCGGGCATCGAGTCGGTCCACCCCAGCCAGCGGATGGCCGCGCGGTCGCTCGGGTTGAGCTACCTGCAGGCGCTGCGCTATGTCGTGCTGCCACAGGCCATTCGGCGAGTCATCCCGCCCCTTCTGAACGACTTCGTGGGGCTGCAAAAGGACACCGCACTCGTCACCGTGATCGGTCTGACGGAGGCGGCCACGCAGGCCGGGTTCTACTCCAGCAACTTCGTCAACTACGCGTCCTACGCCGTCGCAGCGGTCTTCTTCATCTTCCTCACGATCCCGCTGGCCCGCTTCACGGACCACATCATCAGGCAACGCGAGCGGCGAGAGCGGGCGCAGGCCGTATGAGCCAGAACGGGCACTTCGTCTCGCTGCAGGGCGTCCGCAAGAGCTTCGACAATCTCGAAGTCCTCCACGGGATCGACCTCGACGTCGGCGAGCACAACGTCGTCTGCCTGATCGGGGCATCCGGCTCGGGAAAGTCGACGCTGCTCCGCTGCATCAACCTCCTCGAGAAGGTCGACCAGGGCACGATCGTCGTCGACGGCCAGACGATCACCGGAACCAAGCTCGACGTCAACAGGCTCCGCCAGAAGATCGGGATCGTGTTCCAGGCCTACAACCTGTTCCCGCACATGACCGTGCTGCAGAACGTGACGCTCGCGCCGCGGAAGGCGCTCGGGATCTCGCGCTCGAACGCCGAAGGCCACGCACGGGCGCTCCTGCGCCAGATCGGCCTCGAGGACAAGGCGGACGAGTTCCCGGACCGCCTCTCCGGCGGCCAGCAGCAGCGCGTCGCGATCGTCCGCGCGCTGGCCACAGGGCCGAAGCTGATGCTGCTCGACGAGATCACGTCGGCGCTCGACCCGCAGTTGATCGGCGAGGTGCTGGAGTTGGTGCGCGAGCTCGCGGCGTCGGGGATGACGATGATCATCGCGACCCACGAGATGAGCTTCGCGCGCGAGGTGGCGAACAAGGTCTGCTTCCTCGACGCCGGGGTGATCCTCGAGGAAGGCCCGCCCGAGCAGATCCTTTCGTCGCCGCGCGAAGAGCGGACGCGCGAGTTCCTCGCGCGCACGCTCGAGGGCGGCCGGCTATGAGCCGGCTGCGCGGCGCTTCGAGGGCACCGGTCGCCGTCGCGGCCATCCTGGCCGTGCCGCTCTTCTTCGTGGGGCTGATGGCGTTCTCGCTCGAGTTCGACAAGCCCTCCCATCACCTGACGCGGAGGGGAACGCTCGCCCTCGGCGACCCGACGAAAGGAACCGTGGGGACGATCTATGCGCTCGCGTTCGCGGTCTCGGTGGCCTTGGTCCTCGTGGGCGTGCTGGCCATGCCGCTCCGGTCGCGCGTCGCCACGATCGTTCCCTCCGTCACGGCCATCATCGCCTCGATCCTGCTCATGCTCCCGCTCGCGACCTGGGCCGCCGCGCACACGAAGCGCTATCCGCTGGGCGTCGACAACATCCCGAAGTCAGCGTCGTCGGACCAGTTTCTGCGCGGCGAGTGGGAGCAGACGGCGCGGGTCACCGCGCATCAGATCGGGCTCGTGACGATCGGGCTCGCGATCGCGGCCATCGCCATCACCGTCCTGCTGGAGGTCCGGCGGCGCCGCGGGATCGAGGGGCCAGTCGTTCCGCCGCCGCCCGAGACTGCGGGAGCGCCGGGGACCGGCGGGCTGGTTTGAGGATCCTCGTCAGAGCTCCGGTGGAGGAAGACGTCGACTCCTGGCAGGGGCTCGGCTGGCGCGCGGCGCCCGACTTCCCCGCGCTCACGCGTGAGCACGACGCCTTCCGCGCCGCCATCGCCGCGGCGGGCGCGGACGTGATCGAGGCCCGCGGCGAGCCCGGCAACCTCGACTCCATCTACGTGTACGACCCGGTGCTGATCGTGCCGGGCGGGCGCGCAATCCTCCTGCTTCCGGGGAAGGAGCGGCGGCGGGGCGAGCCGGAGGCGCTGCGACCCGACCTCGAGGCGGCCGGCATCGCGATCGCAGGACGGCTCGCAGAGGGCGAGCTCGCCGAGGGAGGCGACACGGTCTGGCTCGACGACTCGACCCTGCTCGTTGGCCGCACCTACCGCACGAACGAGGCCGGCATCGCCGCCGTGCGACGACTCCTGCCCGGCGTCGACGTGCGCGCATTCGACCTACCCCACCACCATGGCGCCGGCGAGGTCCTGCACCTCCGCTCTCTCCTCAACCCGATCTCGCCGAAGCTCGCCGTTGCGTACCTGCCTCTCCTGCCGGTGCCGCTCGTCGAGCTGCTCGAGGAGCGCAAGTTCAGGCTCGTCGAAGTGCCGGACGAGGAGTTCGAGACCATGGGGCCGAACGTGCTCGGGCTCGACGGCGGCAGCCGCGCACTCGCGCTCGCGGGGAACGACGAGACCAGGCGACGGCTGGAGGCCGCCGGCGTCGACGTACTGGAGTACGACGGCGACGAGATCTCCCGAAAGGGGGACGGCGGCCCGACCTGCCTCACTCTCCCGCTGCCCTCGCTCGCCCGCGGCTAGAGTCACGCTCTGGCCGGTTTCGACACTTAGGAGGGCAATCCGTGAAGCGTTTTCTCCCGCTGCTCGGGGTCGCAGCGTTTCTGGTCATGGCGCTCGCCGCCTGCGGCGGCGGCGGCGGTGGCGGCGGTGGCAACACCACCACGACGAGCGCAGCGTCGAGCGTGCCGAACCCGATCGTCTACTGCGTCGACACGACCTACCCGCCGGCCGAGTCCATCGTGAACGGGAAGCCCGCGGGTTACGACATCGACATCGCGAACGCCGTCGCGAAGCAGCTGCACTCGACTGCGCAGATCAAGACGACCGGCTTCGACGTGATCATCGGCGCGCTCAAGGCCAAGAAGTGCAACGCGATCATCAGCTCGATGACGATCACGCCGCAGCGCGCCAAGGTCATCGACTTCACGCCGTACGTCAACGTCGGCGCGTTCCTGATGGTGAAGAAGGGCAACCCAGACCACATCTCTACGCTGGCCAGCCTGTCCGGCAAGAGCGCCGCCGTCGAGTCGTCGACGACCGAGCTCGCCGGCCTGCAGGCCGAGAACAAGATCCTGCAGAAGCAGGGGAAGCCGCTCATCACCATCAAGTCGTATCCGGCCGACACGAGCGCGGCCCAGGCGATCATCCACGGGCACGTCTCCGCGTACTTCGCCGACGCGCCGCCGGTGCTCTACTACATCCGCACCACCAACGGACAGTTCGAGACCGCCGGCAAGCAGGTCGAGACGGCCCCCGAGGGGATCGGGACGCGCAAGGGCGACCCGCTCCGGGCGAAGATCGCCGCGGCCGTCGCGGCCCTGTACCACAGCGGGCAGATGAAGACGATCCTCGCGAAGTGGCAGGCGAGCCAGTTCGCGCTCAGCGGTAAATAGGGAGACGCAGCCGGATGCATGTGCTCGTCGCCGCCGACTGGCACATCATCTGGCTGCGGATCTTTCATCCGGGCAACGTCTTCGCCCGCGCGCTCTGGCTGACCGTCTACATCTCGGTCGTCTCCCAGGCCCTCGGCGTGGCGCTCGGTCTCGTGGCCGCGCTGATGCGGATGTCGCGACTCGCCCCGCTGCGCTGGCTTTCGGGGATCTACGTCTGGATCTTCCGCGGCACGCCGCTCCTCGTGCAGATCTTCTTCATCTACACGACGTTCAACACGCCGAGCTTCCAGTTCGGCAAGTTCTGGGCGATCCCCGCGGAGGCCACGACCGGCATCCTCGCGCTGAGCATCAACGAGGGCGCCTACATGCGAGAGATCATCCGGGCCGGGATCGACTCGATCGACCGCGGCCAGATGGAGGCCGCGAAGTCTCTCGGCATGCGCTACGGCCAGGCGATGCGGCGGATCATCCTGCCGCAGGCGGCGCGCGTGATCGTCCCGCCGCTCGGGAACGAGTTCAACAACATGATGAAGAACACGTCTCTGGTGTTCACGATCGGCGTCTACGAGCTCTTCGCGGATGCCAACGCGGGCTACTCGAATACGCTCAAGAGCGAGTACTTCATCGCCGTCGCGTTCTGGTACCTGATGCTGACGACCGTATGGACGTTTATCCAGGCCTGGATCGAACGGCGCCTCGCGAAGAGCGAGCGCGGCGAAGAGCTGAGCCTCCGCGAGCGGCTCGGGGCGGCGTGGAACCCGGCCGGAGCCTGGCTCGGAGCCCCGCACCGATGAGCGAGGTCGTCATGCACGCGACGGACGTCCACAAGAGCTTCGGCAAGCTCGAGGTGCTGAAGGGCGTCTCCCTCGACGTCACGAAGGGCGAGACCCTCTGCATCATCGGGCCGTCCGGCTCGGGCAAGACGACCTTCATCCGCTGCATCAACCATCTCGAGAAGATCGATTCCGGCCGGATCGAGGTGAACGGCCACCTGATCGGCTACCGGGAACGGAACGGCAGGCTCGTCGAGGACAGCGAGCGCAACATCGCTCGCCGGCGGACCGAGATCGGGATGGTCTTCCAGCGCTTCAACCTCTTCCCGCACAAGACCGCGCTCGAGAACGTGACCGAGGCGCCGGTGCACGTGCTCGGCCAGAAGAAGGACCAGGCGACGAGCTTCGCGAAGGCGCTGCTCGAGCGCGTCGGGCTCGCGGACAAGCTCGACACCTATCCCGGGAAGCTCTCGGGCGGCCAGCAGCAGCGGGTCGCGATCGCCCGCGCGCTGGCAATGGGGCCGTCGCTGATGCTGTTCGACGAGCCGACGAGCGCGCTCGATCCCGAGGTGACGGGCGAGGTGCTGTCGGTGATCGAGGAGCTCGCCCGCGCCGGGACGACGATGATCGTCGTGACCCACGAGATGGGCTTCGCGCGCAAGGCGGCGAACCGCGTGGTGATGATGGACGACGGGCTGATCATCGAGGAAGGGACGCCCGAGCACTTCTTCGTCGACCCCACGCACGAGCGCACGAAGCAGTTCCTCTCGAAGATCCTGTAAGGAAATCGTTAGCCTGGTTAGACGTTTTGCTAACCTGGTTAGCGAATGTCTCAGGCGACGAAGCAGCAACTCGATGCGATGGCGGTGGCCGACGGCCTCCGACCCACGCTGCTCCGCCTTGCCCGCGAGCTCCGGCAGGAGAGGATCGCCGGCGTCTCGCCGCATCAGGTCGGGCTGCTGATCTCGATCAAGTACGCACCCGGCGTCACCGTCGGCCAGCTTGCGGCGGAGGAGCGGGTCTCCACCGCCGCGATGTCGAAGCGCGTCTCGCGTCTCGAGCGGGACGGCCTCGTCGCCCGCACCCCGAGCGAGGCCGACCGCCGCCGCAAAGGACTGACACTCACCGAGGACGGCCAGCGCGCGCTCCGCCGCGTCCGCTCCCGCCGCACAGCCTGGCTCGCGAGTCGGCTCAGCGCCCTCTCGCCGGCCGAGCTCGCCGCGGTGGGAGCGGCGGCGGAGCCGCTCGCGCGCCTGCTCGAGCGCGCGGGGGCGCGCGTATGACGAAAGCCGCAAGGCGTACGTTCCAGAGCCTCCGCTACCGCAACTACCGCCTCTTCTTCGGCGGCCAGATCATCTCCCAGACCGGTTCGTGGATGCAGCGCATCGCGCTCGTCTGGTTCGTCCTCCAGCTGACGCACAACAACCCGTTCGACGCGGGCCTGATGGCGTTCGCGCAGTTCATGCCGTACATGGTGTTCGGGCTGTTCGCCGGCGTGCTCGCCGACCGGCTCGATGCGCGGCGCACCGTGCTCGCGACACAGACGGCGCAGCTCGTCTCGGCGTCGGCGCTCGCCTGGATCGCGCTCGGCGGATTCGCGCAGCCGTGGATGCTCTACACGATCGCGTTGATCAACGGGACGGTGCTCGTCCTCGACGTGCCGTCGCGCCAGCAGCTCACCTACCGGATGGTGGGGCGCGAGGACCTGCCGAACGCGATCGCACTCAACTCGACGCTGTTCAACGCGTCGCGCATCTTCGGCCCGGCCGTAGCGGGCGCGGTGCTCGTGGCCGGGCCCGGCGTCTGCTTCCTCGTCAACGCGATCAGCTACCTCGCCGTGCTGATCGGGCTGCTGGCGATGCGAACGAGCGAGTTCTTCCCGCTTCAGCGGTTCGAGCGGCCGAAGATCCTCGCGGGCACGCGCGAGGGGCTCGCCTGGATGCGCGGCCAGCCGAGGATGATCGTCCTTCTCTCGCTCGTCTTCGTCATCAGCACGTTCTGCTTCAACTTCAACGTCACGCTGCCGGTGCTGGCGAAGATCACGCTGGACGAGCGCGGCTTCGTGTACGGGCTGCTCTTCGCGTCGTTCGGCGCGGGCGCGCTGGTCGGCGCACTCATCGCCGCATCGCTCGGGCGTGCGTCGACCAAGGTGCTGCTGATCGGCGGCACGGTCTTCGCCGCCGCCGAGCTCCTGCTCGCGCCGCTCGACTCGGCGCTGCTCGCGGGCGTTCTCCTCTTCTTCGCCGGAGCGGGCTTCACCGCCTGGTCGGCGAACTCGAACGCGAGCATGCAGCTGGCCGCGCCCGACCACCTGCGCGGGCGCGTGATCGGCCTCTACTTCTACGCCTTCAACGGCACCGGAGCGATCGCGGGGATCATGACCGGCTGGCTCTGCAAGGTCGGCGGCACGGAGCTCGCCTTCGCCGTCTCCGGCCTCATCGGCCTGGTGGCGATGGGAGCTGCGGCGCTCGCCCTCGGCTGGAGCCCGCGCCTGGTGACGCGCCGCCGCGCTGACCAGCCGCAGCACGCCTAGCGCGGTTACCGCACCGTCGGCTTTGACGCGCAGTGTCGTGGCTCGTCCGACGGTTTCGTTCGCAACTAGCGAGACACGAGCAGCGTGCCGTCTCGACCTAACGGGAAGCATCCGATAGACCTGCAATACGTACCGTCCGACGCGGACCACAAGCTAGGGTGAGACGAACATATGTTCGGTAACAAAGGAGACACTCTGCCCTCCCGCCGTGAGCAGGCCGCTGTTCTCGCGCTCGTGAAGAAGACGAGAGGTGACTGGCATGGAACCGCCGATGTCATTGAGTCGGCGCGTAGCGCCCTGCGCGTGGTTCATGGCTCCTGGACGGGGTTCGAGCCGGACGACGTACGTGAGAGTGCGCTAGTCCAGAGCGTCGATGACAGAGATCTCGACGAGTTCGAGGCGTTGATCGAGCGACATCAGCAGCGCGGGATCCACCTGCTTACCGTGCTCGATGCGGACTACCCGCGAAATCTCCGGCTGGTTTACAACCGGCCGCCGTTTCTCTGGGTGCGCGGGGCGCTTTCGCCTTCAGACGAGCGCTCAATCGCCGTTGTAGGCACACGAAGCGCGTCGCCAGAAGGGCTCGACCAGGCACGGTCGCTCGCGGAGCAACTTGCTACGCGCGACGTCACGGTCCTGTCGGGACTCGCGCTCGGGATCGACGGCGCCGCTCACGAGGGTGCTCTGCATGCAGGCGGCCGGACCGTCTCAGTCCTGGGGACAGGGATCAATACCGTCTACCCCGCCGCCCACACAGAACTCGCGGAACGGATTGTCGAAGCCGGGGGAGCCCTCGTCTCTCAGTTCTGGCCGGATGCTCCGCCCACCCGTTGGTCGTTCCCACTCCGCAATGCGGTCATGAGTGGGATGGCGGTAGGGACAGTCGTCGTTGAGGCTTCGAAGACGAGCGGAGCCAAGATGCAGGCTCGACTTGCTCTTGAGCACGGAAAGCGGCTCTTCCTCATTGACACTCTTGTGATGCGTGAGGAGTGGGCTCGACGGTATGCGCGTCACCCCGCCACCACCGTCGTCGAGTCGGTCGACGACGTTATCGATGTACTCGCAGCGCTCGCTCAGCCAGTCGAGCAGCTGGTACTCGACTGAGGACCGCTCGTGGCACCGCCTCGCTCGGTCGCCGACTTCACCGATCCGTACACCGGGACGCTCACTTCGCCACCTCCGGCCGGCCTAGGGGTCTGCGACATCTGCCACGGCGCTCCGAACGCCGGCTTTTCTCGCTGCTACAGCTGCTCGCAGACGATGCGTCAGGTATCTCGTCCGGTCTCTCTCGTCGTACCGATTTCGCTCTACGAGATTCCGAGCCAGCTTCATCACGTCCTGCGTAACTACAAGGACGGCTACACCGAGAGCCTTCGAGCGGCGTTGCGTCTCCGCGTGACGGCACTGCTCTTGAGATTCCTCAGCCTCCACGGCGAGCACATCGCTACAGCAGCGGGAGCTCCATGGGACATCATCACGTCTGTCCCAAGCACGAACCCGCGGGCGGGAGGCCATCCGCTTGAGGTAGCGATAGGTCTAGCACGCCAGCTTGCCGAGCAGTACGAGCCGACCTTGGAGCGAGGAGATGGAGTCCTCGCTCACAACCAGGCAAGTGACACGGGGTACCGAGTGACCGGGGACGTGAGTGACACGAACGTCTTGCTAGTCGACGACACGTTCACTAGCGGAGCGCGAGTGCAAAGCGCGGCGTCGGCTCTGGCGCTCGCCGGTGCGAATGTCGTCGCTGCTGTTCCGATAGGACGAGTTATCAGCCCGAGCTATAACGAGGCGGCGAAGGAGCTCTGGGAGGCCTCTCGCGCTACGGCATTCGACTTCGGCGTCTGCTGTCTCGAGTAGTCCTCGCGGAGCGACTACAAGCCGCCTAGTTAACGACCCAGGTCTCGCCGGAGTGGAGTAGCTCGCCGAGATCGCCCTTCCCGCGCTTCTCCTCGGCCGCCGCGAGCTGGTCGGCCATCAGATCGTCGTAGACCGGGCGCTCGACGTTGCGGAAGATCCCGACCGGGGTGCCGCCGTGCGTCGCCTGCGTCACGCGCGACAGCGCGAACGCCAGCGACGGCTCCGCATGTGACGAGTCGTGCACCAAAACCCCGTCCTCGCCGGCGGCGCAGGCCTCGATCGTCCCGTCCGGCAGCTGGCGCAGTGCCTTGTCGCCGTCCTTGCCCCACGTGATCGGCTCGCCGTTGCGCAGGAGGATCCGGTTCACGCCCTCCTTGTCGTCGCGCACGTAGTCGAACGCGTCGTCGTTGAAGATCGGGCAGTTCTGGAAGATCTCGACGAACGCGCTGCCGCGATGCTCTGCCGCGGCGCGCAGCACCTCGGTCATCCCCTTCTTGTCGGTGTCGATCGCGCGCCCGACGAAGGTTGCCTCGGCGCCGATCGCGAGCGAGATCGGGTTGAAGGGCCAGTCGATCGAGCCCATCGGGGTCGACTTGGTCACCATCCCGACCTGGCTCGTGGGCGAGTACTGCCCCTTCGTCAGCCCGTAGACCCGGTTGTTGAAGAGCAGGATCTTGAAGTTGACGTTGCGCCGCAGCGCGTGGATCAGGTGGTTGCCGCCGATCGACAGCGCGTCCCCGTCGCCCGTCACGACCCAGACCGAGAGATCGGGCCGCGTCGTCGCGAGGCCGGTCGCGATCGCCGGCGCGCGGCCGTGGATCGAGTGCATCCCGTACGTGTTCATGTAGTACGGGAACCGCGCCGCGCAGCCGATCCCGCTGATGAAGACCGTGTTCTCGCGCGCGATCCCGAGCTCCGGCATGAACGACTGCAGCGCGGCGAGGATCGCGTAGTCGCCGCAGCCCGGGCACCAGCGCACCTCCTGGTCGGTGCGGAAGTCCTTCGCGGTCAGGGCGCCGTTGCCGTTGCCCTCGGTCATGCCGCGTCCACCAGGGCCTCGGCCGCCTCCGCCACCTCCGCCGCGCGCAGCGGGAAGCCGCGGACGCGGTTGTAGCCGATCGCATCGACGAGGAACTGCGACCGGACGAGCTGGAGCAGCTGGCCGAGGTTCATCTCCGGTATCAGTACGCGCTCGTAGCGGCGCAGCACGTCACCGGTATTGCGCGGGAACGGGTTGAGGTAGCGAAGGTGGGCGTGCGCAACCTGTTTGCCGTTCGCGCGCACGCGGCGCACGCCGGCCGCGACCGGGCCGTACGTGCCGCCCCAGCTGAGGATCAGCACCTTCGCCTCGCCGCTCGGGTCGTCCACCTCGAGCTCCGCGATGTCGCCGGCGATGCCGGCGACCTTCTGCGCGCGCAGCCGCGTCATCAGGTCGTGGTTCTCGGGGTCGTAGGAGATGTTCCCGGTGCGGTCCGCCTTCTCGAGGCCGCCGATCCGGTGCTCGAGCCCCGGCGTCCCCGGCAGCGCCCACGGCCGCGCAAGCGTCTGCTCGTCGCGCAGGTACGGGAGGAACTCGTCCCCCGCGTTCGGCTCGGTCGCGAACGTCGTCGTCAGGTCGGGCAGCGTCTCGAGGTCGGGCAGGAGCCACGGCTCGGAGCCGTTCGCGAGATAGGCGTCGGAGAGGAGGTAGACGGGCGTGCGGTACTTGAGCGCGATCCGCACGGCCTCGATCGCCGCGTGGAAGCAGTCGGACGGCGAGCCTGCCGCGACGACCGGCACCGGCGACTCGCTGTTGCGCCCGTACATGACCATCAGCAGGTCGCCCTGCTCCGGTTTCGTCGGCATCCCGGTCGACGGGCCCGCGCGCTGGATGTCGCAGATCACGAGCGGCAGCTCGAGCATGATCGCGAGACCGACGGTCTCGGCCTTGAGGACGATGCCCGGCCCGGCCGAGGTCGTGACGCCGAGCGCGCCACCGAAGGCCGCGCCGACGGCCGCCCCCGCCGCGGCGATCTCGTCCTCCGCCTGGAACGTGCGCACGCCGAAGTGTTTGTAGCCCGCGAGCTCCTCGAGGATCGCGCTCGCCGGCGTGATCGGGTAGGCCCCGAGGAAGAGCGGCAGCCCGGAGAGCCGCGACGCCGCGACGAGCCCGAGCGACAGCGCCTGGTTGCCGGTGATGTTCCGGTACGTCCCCGGAGTGAGCTTCGCCGGCTTCACCTCGTACGTGACCGCGAACGACTCGGTCGTCTCGCCGAACGCATAGCCCGCGCGGAGCGCCTTGATGTTGGCCGCCGCGATCTCCGGGCGCTTCGCGCCGAACTTCTCCTCGAGGAACTCGATCGTCGGCTTGATCGACCGCCCGTACAGCCACGACATGAGCCCGAGCGAGAACATGTTCTTCGAGCGCTCGGCCTCGCGCGGCGTGACGCCCTCGACCTCCTTGAGCGCGCCGACCGTCAGGGAGGTCAGCGGCACCGCGTGCACCTGGTACTCGTCGAGCGAGCCGTCCTCGAGCGGGTTCTGCGCGTAGCCGGCCTTCTGGAGGTTCCGCTCGGTGAAGGCGTCGGCGTCGACGATCAGCGTCCCGCCGCGCGGCAGATCGGCGAGGTTCGTCTTCAGCGCGGCCGGGTTCATCGCGACGAGGACGTTCGGCGCGTCGCCCGGCGTGAGGATGTCGTGGTCGGCGAAGTGGAGCTGGAAGCCCGAGACGCCCGGAAGCGAGCCGGCCGGTGCGCGGATCTCGGCGGGGAAGTCGGGCAGCGTCGAGATGTCGTTGCCGAGCAGCGCCGCTTCGGAGGTGAACTGCGAGCCCGTGAGCTGCATGCCGTCACCGGAGTCGCCCGCAAAGCGGACGATGACCTGAGAGAGCTGCTCGACCGGCTTGCTGCTCATGTCCCAACGGCAGGTATAGCGCACACCCCGGCCCCTCGGGACCGGAGGCGCCTCGTGACTACGGCATCTGGATGCGGCGCACGTCATTCGAGCCCTGCTCGACGACCCAGAGCGCGCGCCCGATCGGCACGAGGTCGCGCGGCGTCCGCCCGACGGCGTACGAGTGCTCGACCTTGCCGCGCTTGGGATCGATCCGGTCGACGCGATCGCGTCCCGCATCGCTGACCCAGACCGAGCCTCGCGCGAACGTCACGCCCGAGGCGTTGCCCGAAACATGCAGCCGCCGCACGACCTTCGCCTTCGCAGGGTCGATCCGAGCCACGACTCCTGCGTAGTACGTCGTCGCCCAGAGAGCGTGCGGCAGCGCGACGACGGCGTCGACGTCGTGGCCGAGCTTGATCCTGGCGAGCTGCTTGCCGCTGCCGGGGTCGACCTCGGTGATGTAGCCGGCGCCGTTCGTGACCCAGAGTCGGCCGTTCGCGAACGCCAGCGCCTCGGCCTTGCCGCCGACCGAGATGCGGCCGGCGACCGCGTTCGTCGCCGGGTCGACATGGGCGACCGAACCGGCGCTGTACTCGGCGACCCACACGGATCCGTCCGGCGCTCGGACGATCCCCGCGGCCGGCCCGTGGAGGGGGATCGTGGCCACGGCCTTGTTCGTCGCAGGGTCGATGCGGTAGAGCGCGTCGGCGCTGAAGTCGCCGACCCAGACGGCACCTGCGCCGAAGGCGACCGAGGAAGGCGCCGTGCCGACCCTGATGGTTGCGATCACCCTCCGCTTGGCCGGCGAGATCCGCGAGACGGTTCCCGCACCCGAGTTCGCGCTCCAGAGAGACCCGGCTCCCGCGGCGAGGCCCGTGGGTTGCGCCCCGACGTGGACGACCGCGTGCTGGTGGGCCGAAAGCGTCAGCGCGGCTGTTGCGGCGAGGCCGGCGGCGAGCGTCTTCATGAGCCGTCCGAGATTATCTTTACGCTGTATAGATTGTCAAGGCTTGGACGTCCGAGGCTCGGCGAACCGACGCTCTCCCGCCGGCGGGTGGTCGAGCGTGCGCTCGAGCTCGCGGATGCGGAGGGGATCGAGGCGGTCACGATGCGGCGGCTCGGGTCCCTGCTCGGGGTCGAGGCGATGGCGCTGTACACGCACGTCCGCTCGAAGAACGACCTCCTCTCGGCGATCGGCTCGCGGATCCTCACCGAGCTCGAACTCGATCCGCGCGAGGCCGCGGACTGGCGCGGCCGAATCCGCACCGTCTGCCGGGCGTGGGCCGAGCTGCGCGAGCGGCATCCCGGGTCCTTCCCGCTCATCTACCGCGCGCAGACGGGCGTGCTGCCGGTCACCGAGGAGCTCATGGACGCGCTCCTCACGGCGGGGTTCGCGGGCGCCGACGCGTGGCTCGCCTACCAGACGCTCGTCTTCTTCCTCGATCCCCCGCTGCTCCACTGGCCGAAGCTCAGCCCGGGCGAGGTCTGGCGGCTCGACTCGGAAGGTCGGCACTTCCACGAGCTCGCCCCTTACGCCCGGCGCTACTCCTGGGACGACGTCTGGGAGAACGGCCTGGAGCTCTTCCTCGACGGGCTCGAGGCCCGGCTCAGGCGACGCTGAGGACGAGCGGGTTTCCCGACGGGTCGCGCACCTCGGCCCCGCCGATCCGTTCCGCCACGCGCTGCCGCTCTCCCTCGTCCGGCAGGACGATCGTGAAGCGGAGCAGCCTCGCCGTGCCCTCGGGTGCGGGCTCCGCGCCGCGCGTCTCCCAGGTGTTGCCGCCGACGTGGTGGTGATAGCCGCCGGCGCTGAGGAAAGCGGCCTGGTCGCCGAGCTGGGCCGTCAACCCCATGCCGAGCTTGTCGCGGTAGAACGCGACCGTCTCGTCGACGTCCCGGACGCAGAGATGGACGTGGCCGACCGTCGTCCCGTCCGGCAACCGGTCGAAGTCGGAGTCGCCCGCATCGGCGAGCAGCGAGCCGGTGTCGAGCGGGATCGTCGTCATCCGCTGCGAGACCCGGCCCTCCCATTGCTCGCGTGGGCGGTCGGCGTAGACCTCGATCCCGTGGTGATCCGGGTCGCGGAGGTAGATCGCCTCGCTGACGTCGTGGTCGGAGAGGCCCGTGAGCGGGATCCGCTCGCGCGCGGTGTGGGCGAGGAAGCGGCCGAGGCTCGGGCGGTCGGGCACGAGCAGCGCAACGTGGAAGAGGCCGGTGAAGCCGTCTGCCGGCCGCGCGCCGGGCTCCTCGACGAACCGCACCAGCGGCATGTCCGTCCCGACCTCGGCGGTCCCGTTCTCGTGTGAGAGGACGCGCAGGCCGATCGCGTCCTGCCAGTACGCGAGCGAGCGGTCGAGGTCGGACACGCTCAGCTCGACCGGGCCCAGGTGCGCGTCGGGCGCGATCTCCATGGCGCAAATCTAGCCCTGCGTGTGCTTGATGGTGTCCTCGCGCTGCTGCGCCTGCGCAAGGGTCAGCTTCCCGTCGCAGATCTCGGAGTTGAGCTCGTTCTCGATCTTGTCCATCTCGGCGGCGCGGGGATACGGCTCGGGCCAGAGGTTGCGCGGATCGGTCGGGTTGCCGCCCATCTCTAGGCTGATCAGGTGATCCTCCTGGTAGTCGGACGGCGAGCCCGTCTCGCCGTACTGCCTCATCTGCTTCACCTTGAGCGCGTTCGTGTACGAGACGGGCGGGCGAATCGTCGCCGTCCACCCGCGGCGGCAGACCGTGGAGCGGATGTTCGCCTGGGTCACGTTCGGGTTGACGACGCCCGGGGTGCGCACCGGATCGGCGAGGATCGAGTGCGCCCGGTGCGCGTGCCCGTGCGTGAACAGCAGTACGACGGCTGCGACGGCGAGAAACCCGATCAGAAGGTCGAGTGCAGTGACGGGCCGCGCCATTCGGCGACGGTAGGCCGCTCGTCGGGCCACCGCAAGACGCTCTTCCGGCCGTGTCCAGGCGAGGCAGTAGGCTCGCGGACATGGTCGAAATCGCCGTCCGTCCGCGCGGTCCGTACTCGCTCGTCCTCTCCACCCGGCTCGCCGGAGACGCCACCCGGACTGTGCGGGAAGGGCTCGTCACGGCGCGCTGCTGCAGCGCCGTCGCCCGCGCGTGGCAGTCGCGCGACGGCACGGTGACCGTCCGATCGGAGTCGGAGGAGGCGGCCGAGAAGCTCCGCTGGACGCTCACGCTTGACGACGACCACTCCGAGTTCCTCCGGCGATTTGCGGACGATCCCCTGCTCGGTCGCGCGACGAAGCACCTCCGCGGCTACCGGCCCGTTCGCACGGCAACGGTCGCGCAGTCGCTCCTCCGCGCCGTCTGCGGACAGCTCATCGACTCGAAGACGGCGCGAAGGCTCGAGCGTTCCGTGATCCGAGCTGTCGCCGGACCCGCTGCGGATGGGTTGAGCGAACCGCCGACAACCGCCGTCCTGGCGGCCGCTGCGCCGTTCGAATTGCGCCGGCTCGGGCTGCACGAACGGCGCGGTGCGGCTCTCGTCCGCGTCTGCCGCAGCCTCGAGCTCGAGCGGTTCCACGGGCTCCCGACCGACGCGGTCGTGCGCCGAATCGAGCGCGAGCGCGGACTTGGGCCGTGGTCGGCCGGGCTCGTCTGCCTCGAGGGCCTCGGCCGCTTCGACTGCGGGCTCGTCGGCGACCTCGGCCTCGTCAAGCTTCTGCGCGCACTCCGCGGACGCCCGGTGGAGGCGTGGGAGACTGCCGAGCTGCTCGAGCCGTACGGCGAGTGGGCCGGCCTCGCGAGCGTCTATCTCCTCCAGGGCTTCAGTCGTGGGCTGATCCCGCTGCCGACGGCTCGCGCGGCCTAGGCTTGCGCCATGAACGAACGAAAGGTCGCGATCCTCGGCGGGGGGCGGATCGGGGAGGCGCTCCTCTCCGGCCTGCTCAGCTCCGGCTGGCGCGACCCCTCCGAGGTCGTCGTCACCGACCGCCGGGACGAGCGGAACGCGGAGCTGCACGAGCGCTACGGCGCCGAGGCGACGACCGACAACGCAGCGGCCGTCAGCGGCGCAGCTGTCGTCGTCGTGGCCGTCAAGCCCCAGGACATCGATGTCCTGCTCGGCGAGATCGGCCGCCACCTCACGACCGAGCAGACCCTCGTCTCGGTCGCGGCCGCCATCCCGACGGCGCATATCGAGGAGCGAATCGCGGACGGCGTCCCGGTCGTGCGCGCGATGCCCAACGCGCCGGCGACGGTGCACGAGGGCATGGCCGGGATCTGCGCAGGTACCCGTGCGGGCGACGAGCAGCTCGGGCTCGCCGAGGAGCTGCTCGCACATCTCGGCCGCGTCGTGCGCGTGCCCGAGGACTGGATGGATGCGATCACCGCGGTCTCGGGCTCGGGCCCCGCCTACTTCGCGCTGCTCGCCGAGGCGATGATCGAGGCGGGAATCCTGCTCGGCCTCTCGCGCGAGGTCTCGACGACGCTCGTCGTGCAGACGATGTTCGGGACCGCGAAGCAGCTTCGCGACCAGGGCATGCATCCCGTCGAGCTGCGAGAGTCGGTCACCTCGCCCGGCGGCACGACGATCGCTGCGATCCGCGAGCTCGAGCAGGCCGGAGTTCGCGCGGCATTCCTCAACGCGATCCAGGCGGCGATGGACCGCTCGCGGGAACTCGCCGAAGGCGGATGAGCGATGTCGAGATCACCGTCGTCGCGGACGCCCCGGAGGCCGCCCGCCTCGTCGGCGAACTGCTGGCGGAACAGGCGCGCGCCGGTGGCCACGTCGTCCTCACGGGCGGCTCGACTCCGAAGGTCGCCTACGAGCTCGCCGCCGAGCTCGAGCCCGACTGGAGCCGCGTCGAGCTCTGGTGGGGAGACGAGCGCTGCGTGCCGCCGGACGACGGGCGCTCGAACTACGGGATGACGAAGGCCGCGTTGCTCGACCGGCTGAACGGACAGCCCGCCGCTGTCCACCGCATTCGAGGCGAGCTCGGCCCGGAAGCCGGAGCTGACGTGTACGACGAGGAGATCGGCGGTCGCGGCGCCTGGGACCTTCAGCTGCTCGGGCTCGGCCCGGACGGCCACGTCGCCTCGCTGTTCCCAGGCTCCCCGGCGCTCGAGGTCGACGGCCGCAACGCCGTCGGTACGAAGGCGGGACTCGAGCCGTTCGTCGACCGGATCACACTGACGTTGCCGCGGATTCGGGGCACCACCGAGCTCCTCTTCCTGATCGCGGGCGAGGACAAGGCAGATGCCGTCGCGCAGGCGTTCGCAGCCGAGCCGTCCGAACTTCCCGGCAGGCTGGCGCGCGCCTGCAGCGGAGGCCGGACTCGCGCGATCCTCGACCGCGCCGCGGCGGCGAAGCTCTAGCCGAGACCGCGACGAGCCGCGAGCGCGTCCAGCGCGAGCGCGGTGTCGGGAAGCGGAAGGTCCTCGAGGAAGTCCTCACGCGCCTCGAAGTCGCGCCGGACGGCAATGACACTCGGGCCATACGCCTCCGCATCGTGCGCGGCGAGCGCCGCGAGCGCCGCCGCGACGGCGCTCGGGAAGTCGTCGCCGAGCGTCGCGGTCAGGGCGCCCGCCTCCACGTCGCGGTCGAGGACGAGCAGCGCGAGCACGCCCGCGTAGCGCCCGATCGGCGACTCCGCGCGCACCGCGTCCGTTCCGAGCGTCCAGCGAGCCGCCTCGCTCGCATCGTCACCCGCGATGAGCAGCGCCTTGATCGCGCCGATCGGACGTCCCCACGCATCGGTCGCGGCCCCTGCGTCCCAGCTCTCGCGGTACCGCGCCGCCGACCGCCGCAGCCACTCGGCCGCGCCCTCGCCGTCGCGGGCCATGAAGAGAGACAGCCCTGCGACCCACGCCGCGTTCGCAAGCTGCACGAGCTGTCGCTCGTCGAGCTCCCGCGTCTCGCCGCCCTCGTAGCGCGCCACCGCACGCTCGTAGCGCTCGCGCCACTCCATGGTCGGAGACTAGGCTGGGCCGGAATGGCGAGCGACGACTGGCGCATCCACATCCAGGTCGAGGACGTGCACGAGCGTCTGCTCGAGCGGCTCGGCGTCGAGCTGGACGACGAGGCTCGCGAGCTCGCGAAGGAGCTCAAGGGCCGCCGGCTCGCCGTCTCCCGTGACGGCGACGAGATCTTCGTGTACGCGTCATCGCGCGCCGAGGCCGAGCAGGCGCAGAAGGTGGTCCAGTCGGAGCTGACGACGCTCGGCGTGCAGGCGCCCACGAGCAAGATCGAGCACTGGCTCGACGAGGAGGAGCGCTGGGACGACGAGCCGAGGGAGGAGACCTGGGAAGAAGAGGAGCTCGACCACGGCTACGCCCCGTGGGAGGTACGGGTCACGGCCACGTCGCATCAGGAAGCGAAGGCCCTCGTCGAGCAACTCGAGTCCGAGGGCTACCGGCCGCTACGCCGCTTCCAGTACGTCATCGTCGGAACGACCTCGAAGGAGGACGCCGACCGGCTCGCTGCCCGGCTCCACGGCGAGGTAGAGGGCGGCGGCGATCTGATTCACGAGGTCGAGCCGGCCAACCCGTTCGCGATCTTCGGCGGCCTCGGCACATAACCTGCGTTGACGATGCGTGCGGACGGGGTATGCTTCCCGTTGCGCCGCTCGCACAGGGGAATCAGCAGAGCGCAGCGCATTTCTTCGTTGGATGGCAGCACCGAAGCGTGCTGCGCATATGCAAGAAGCTATTCAGCAGCCGACCAGCTCAACACTGGAGGCGGCAGACCCGGTAGTCGCCGCCGCCCTCCGCGCGGAAACGTGGGCGGGCGAGCCCTTCGTACGCGAAGGCGAGGATCCGACCGAGGCGCTCGGCGAAGGCACTGCCCGCCGGCGCGCACTCGACGATGCCATCGCGGAGATGGACGCCGGCCTCGCCGCGCCGTCCACGAAGTGGAAGGTCCGGTACGGCCTCCTCCTCGGTCTCGAGCGCGTGCTCGCCGAGCCGGAGCCGCACACCGCCGCCGGCACCGCGCTTCGCCGCCACCAGGTCGACGCGCTCGCCGGGATGTTGACCGAGCTCATCGCCGCGAGCCAGCGCTACGACGAGGCGAACGGCAATGGCAACGGGCACACGGCGACGGCCGAGGAGCTCGAGCAGCAGCAGGTCGAGGACGAGGACGAGGACTCCACCCTCGTCGTCGCCGTCGAGGAGGCGGAACTGCCCGAGGAGCCGCAGCAGGACGATCCGGGGGCCGTGCGCCGCTACCGCTTCCGCCATCCGACTGCGTCGGGAAAGACGATCGCCGCCGCCGGTTTCGTCGAAGCGGCACGCACGCTGGGCGTCCTCATCCTCACGCACCGGCGCCTGCTCGTCTCCCAGTTCCAGCGCGACCTGAAGACCGAGGGCTACGGCGGCCGCTTCGCCGACGTGATCACGCGCGACAGCCGCAGCGCCAAGAAGGCTCCGCTCACGATCCAGACGTACGCCTGGTTCGCGCGGCACGTCGACTCGATCGACCGCGACGCGTACCAGCTCGTGATCTGCGACGAGGCGCACACGGCGCTCGGGGAGAAGACGTCGGCGGCCATCCGCTCCTTCCCGGAGCCCATCTACATCGGGATGACCGCGACGGAACAGCTGATCGCGAAGCAGGTCTCCGACGTCTTCCCCGCGTCGGTCGACGACCTGCCGCTGCAGGACGCCGCGCGCCGCGGGCTGATCGCGCCGCTGCGCGACCTGCGCGTGCCGCCGGTCGCGGCGATCAACGCGGTACCGATCGTCGGCGGCGACTTCGACCAGGAGATCCTCGCCAAGACGCTCGACCACCAAGCGCTGAACCAGGCCGCGGCCGGCATGTACCGCGACCGGTTCGAGAACACGCCGGGCATCGTCTATGCGGCGGGCGTCGACCACGCGTACAACCTCGCCAAGGAGTTTCGCGCGGCGGGGCTGAAGGCCGAGGCCGTCTCGGGACGGACCCCGCCGGTGCGCCTCGCCGAGACGCTCGCCGCGTACGAGCGCGGCGAGATCAACGTCCTCATCAACGCGCAGCTCCTCGCCGAGGGTTGGAACTCGCCCCGCGCGACCGTCTGCATGCACCTCGCGCCGACGGCGTCGCGTCGCGTGTACCAGCAGCGAATCGGCCGCATCATGCGGCTCCATCCCCGCAAGGAAGCCGGCATCGTCGTCGACTTCGTCCCCAAGGGCGCGACGCACAACGAGCGCGTCGTCTCGCTCCACTCGCTTCTCGACGCCGACTTCTACCGCGAGGGAGCGCGCGTCACACCGGCGCCGCGTCGCCGCTCGCAGCGCCGCGCCCGTCGCCGCCTCACGCCCGCGCCGTGGCTCGTGCCGGTCACACCCGACGTCCGGCGCCGCATCAACGTCATTCAGCGCGAGTGGCAGCGCATCGATCCCAAGTACCTCGACGAGGACGAGCAGCGCTACTGGGCGACAATCGCCGGCCGCCAGATCCGCTTCGACGAGCGCGCCTCATTCGTCCAGAAGCTGACCGACCGCAGCGCGAGCAAGGCCGCACTCGAGCAGTTCCTCACCACGGCCGCGGCCGAGAACCCGAACCGGCGGCTGCGGATGATGGCGCTGCAGGACCGCGTCTCGATGCGCGTGGAGCGAGCCGATTTCGACGACCTCGTCACGCTCGTGACCCAGGCGCCGACGTGGGAGAAGGAGCGGCTACCCGGAATCCGCACGCTGCTGCGCGCGATCGGCGAGGAGAAACCGGACGCGCCGGAGCAGATCCTCGCCCGCTGGACGTGGCGGCTCGCGCGGGCGACGCGCAAGGTGCAGGACCGGCGGGCGTCGGCGGAGTATCCCGAGGCGAAGCGCCTGCTCGGCGCGCTCGCGAACTCACGCGGCCACCGGCACGAGGAGAACGCGGCGAAGCTGGTGCAGGCGGCGCTCGAGCTGCCTCTGCCGGTCGGCGTCGCGCTGCTCGCCTCGGCCGAGGGCTATACGCCGCGCGCGACGAAGCTCATCGACGAGGCCCGCGAGCGGCTCGGCTCGATCCAGGAGGTCGCACTCGCGCTCGCGGAGAACCTCCCCGCGCCGAAGCAGGGCGGCGGCCGCAACAGGCGACGCCGGCGGCGGAGGCGCAAAGGCGGCGGGACCGCGAAGGTCGCCCAGGCGAAGCAGAACGGCACCGATCAGGCGAAGCCGGAGCAGCCGGCCGAAGCCGAAACCGCGGGCGGCTAGCTACGACGCAGGCCCGTCGGCGGTCTCGCTGCCGTCGTCGCCGTCCTCCTCGCGCTCGCGGAGGAACCGGGTGAGCTCGGCGGCGAGGCTTTCCCCGGAGGGCAGATCCTCGGCCGCTTCCATCAGGTCGACGCGGCGCTCGAGCTCCTCGACGTAGGCGGCCGTCTCTGCGTCGGACGCGACCGCCTCGGTCACCTGCTCGTTGTACTCCTCCGCCGCCTGCTCGAGTTCGGCGACGTCGATCTCGGTCCCGACGAGCTCCCCGAGGCGGCGACAGAGCGCCAGCGCGGCGCGCGGGCTCGGTGCGAGGGAGACGTAGTGCGGGACGGCCGCCCACAGGCTCACCGACGGAAGGCCCGCCTGCCGGCACGCGTCGAGGAGGACGCCGACGATGCCGGTCGGGCCCTCGTAGCGCGACGGCTCGACGCCGAGCTCCTCCACCATCGCCGGATCGCTCGCTGCGGCGCTCACCGGGGCCGGTCGCGTGTGCGGCACGTCGGCCAGCAGCGAGCCGAGCGTGACGGCGAGCTCGATCCCGAGGTCCTGCACGAGCTCGAGCACGAGCTTCGAGTACGTCTTCCAGCGGAGATTCGGCTCGACGCCGAGCAGGATCACCGCGTCGCGGTCGAGTCCCGGAATCGGCGCGTGGAGGAAGGTGTTCGACGGCCACTCGAGCTTGCGCGTCAGCCCTTCCTCGAGCGAGACGTTCGGGCGCACAGTCTGAAAGTCGTAGAAGTTCTCCGCGTCGATCTCCGCGAACGACTCCGCCTCCCACTGTTTCGCGAGGTAACCGCCTGCGAGCGTCGCTCCTTGCCCTCCGTCGTTCCAGCCGCGGAACGCCGCGATGAGAACCGGGCGGCGCAGGTCGGGCCGCGAGGAGACGGTCAGCTCCGACATTCTCGGAGTCTAGTCGGCTCGGATGGGACGCCAGACCCGCGCCGCGAGACCGACGGTGAAGGCAAAGAGCAAGGCCGCCGTCGCAACGTGGACGACCACCACCCACCACGGCACGCTGCCGTAGGTGCGGTACTGCGCCTCGCCGATCCCCATCTGCAGAAGGAGGATCGCGAGCAAGCCCACGCACGCGCGCAGCAACCACGGGAACTCGGCGCGGTGGAGCCAGGTCCAGCCCGAGAGCACGAGGAAGACGATCCCGAACGCGGCGACTGCGCGCACATGCCAGTAGACGGCGGGATAGAAGGAGCCGAGCCGCGGCACGACGTCCGTTCCGTTGTTGCCCGGGAACCGCCCGGCTGCTGTCGCAAGGGTGCCGCTCACGACGAGAACGGAGACGGCGACGAGCAGAGCCGCACTGCCCGCCCGCGCCAGCCCCGGCAGGCCGGCGGCGGCACCTCTCACGAGCCGCGCCGCCTCGAGCAACACGAGCACGGCGAGCCCGAGCACGAGCATCGTGAGCAGCAGGTGCGAGATGACGAGATACGGGTTCAGGTCGTAGTAGACGACGATCGCGCCGAACGGCGCCTGCGCGATCACTCCCAGGCAGACCGCAGTGGCGAGCCACTTGCCGCGGCGCCCGAGCCCGCGGGTCAGCCAGGCCGAGACCGCGAGCACCAGTGTCGTCAGCACGGTGATCGCCGAGACGACACGGTTCGAGAACTCGATGTACGAGTGGTAGCTCTGCGGGAGAGCGTGTCTCGTCGTACAGGTCGGCCACTCGGGGCAGCCGAGCCCGGAACCGGTGAGCCGGACGGTCGCGCCGGTGGCGACGATGAGGATGAGCACTCCGACGGCCGCGAGCGCGACGCGCCGGAAGACGAGAGGAGAAACCGTCTCGGCGAGCCGCCGCGGCAGCGCTGCCGATGCGGACCCCGCATGCACAAATCGAGTGTAGACGGCTTGGTTTCTGCTTACGGCTCGAGCAGAACGCCCGAACCCTCCTCCACCGCGCCGACGCGGGCGAGGAAGAGGCCGGCGCGCTCGAACTCGGCCTCGAGCGAGAGCGCCTTCTCGGCCGGCAGCGTCACGAGGAGGCCACCCGCCGTCTGCGCGTCGTATGCCAGCGCGAGCAGCTCGTCGGGCACGCCCTCGCTCTCGACGTGCGGACCGGCGAATTCGCGGTTGCGCGGATCGCCGCCGGTGCGGACGCCGTCGCGCGCCGCCTCGAGCGCACCTGCGAGCGCGGGCAGGGCCGAGGCGCGCAGCCGGATCCGGACGCCGCTCCGCGCCGCTGTCTCGTGCGAGTGGCCAAGCAAGCCGAAGCCGGTGACGTCCGTGACCGCGTTCGGCGAGAACGAACGCAACACGTCGGCCGCGCGGTCGTTGAGCGTGGTCATCCAGCGAGCCGCCTCCGCCAGATCGCCCTTCCTCGCGAGCACGAGCCCGGTGCCGAGCGGCTTCGTGAGGAAGACGGCATCGCCGGGCCGGGCGCCGCTCTTGACCCAGACGCCGTCGGGATGGACGGTGCCCACGACCGCGAGGCCGTACTTCGGCTCGGTGTCGCGAATCGTGTGGCCGCCGGCGAGAATCGCGCCCGCCGCGCGCACCTGCTCGTCCGCTCCCGCGAAGACGTCGGCCACGAGATCGGTCGCGAGCTCCTCCGGAAAGGCCGCGATCGAGAGCGCGAGGAGCGGGGTGCCGCCCATCGCGAAGACGTCGTTGAGCGCGTTGGTCGCCGCGATTCGGCCGAAGAGCGCGGCGTCGTCGACGAGCGGCGGGAAGAAGTCCAGGGTGAAGACGAGCGCGCGGTCGTCGTCGAGGCGGTAGACCGCGGCGTCGTCCGCCGGGTCGAGGCCGACCAAGAGGTCCTCCGCCTCCGCCGGGACGAAGCCCTTCAGCAGCTCCTCGAGCCGCGCCGCCGAGTACTTCGCCGCGCAACCACCGCCGACGGTGAGGCTCGTGAGGCTCGCGGCTTCCACGCTGTTTACTGTAGGCGCAATGCCAGGAGCTGCACTCGTCACCGGCGGCTCGTCGGGCATCGGCCTCGCGATCGGGCGGATGCTGCGAGACGAAGACTTCGAGCTGACGCTCGTCTCCCGTCGGCCCGAGCGCGTCGAGGCGGCGGCCGCCGAGCTCGGCGCCGCAGCCGTCGCGGCGAACGTGGCGGAGGCGGAAGAGTGCGAGCGTGTGCTCGCCGAGCACCGCGATCGCTTCGGACGCCTCGACGTGCTCGTGAACTCGGCCGGCATCGGAATCGGCGGTCGCGTCGAGGACCTGCCGGCGAAGCACCTCGATCTCCAGCTCGGAGTCAACCTGCGCGGGCTCTTCCTCGTGACGCAGGCGGCGATCCCGCTCCTGCGCGAGTCGCGAGGCTGGATCGTCAACCTCGCCTCGATCGCCGGCACGGTTCCGACGCCGGGGCTCGCGACCTACGGCGCGACGAAGGCGGCGGTGATTGCGCTCACCCGTTCGCTGAACGAGGAGCTCGACGCGGACGGCATCCGGGCGATCGCGCTCTGCCCGGGCTTCGTCGACACGCCGATGGCGCAGTGGTCGGGAATCGAACCGAACGAGATGATCCGGCCGGAGGACTGCGCGGAGGTCGTGCGCATGTGCCTGCGGCTCAGCCCAACCGCGCGCATCCCGCAGGTCGTCATCGAGCGCATGGGCTCGCGCAACGGCGACGTCGACTAGCCGCCGCCCCAGGTGGGGGCGTCAGACACCGTCGTGGACCTGGGAAACGCAGGCGCGCCTGCGCGTGTGCTCCCAGGTCTAACGGAAGTGGAGGCCGCCGCCGTCGCTCATCCCGCCCCACCAGGAACCGTGGAGAGACGCGAGTACGTACGCGAAGAGCGACGCGATGAGGAGCACGTACATGAACCGTGTCTTGGTCAACTCGTCACCTCCTTTCCGGTGCTAGAAGCGGACATCCTGTAGAGCCTCTGCGGCCGTGCGATAGAGCTCGGCCGCCCGCTCGTGATCCCCCCGTCGAGCTGCCAGATCGCCGCGCGCGACCCACGCAGCGGCGCGATGGCTTCCGGAACCCAAATCGCCGAAGCTCGCCTCGGCGTCGGTGAATGCCTTCTCGGCATCGTCGAGTCGGCCCTGTTCGAGCAGGGCACGCCCGAGCACGAGCTGGGCGCTGCCGATCTCGTCGATGTAGTCCACCCGGCCGT
>Ga0335083_10000524_pt1 | contig 58435 bp, 66 predicted proteins | sample Lox_Sample_42_FD_206716 | JGI IMG/M metagenome (GOLD analysis project Ga0335083, IMG submission 206716) | Soil microbial communities from Loxahatchee National Wildlife Refuge, Florida, United States - Lox_Sample_4.2 | ecosystem: Environmental > Terrestrial > Soil > Wetlands | place: USA...
CTGCCGCCTCAAGGACTTCCGACGGCTCGCTACCAGATACGACCGGCAGCCATACATCTTCATGGCCGCCGTCTTCCTGGTATCAATCGTCGCCTTTTGGCTATGATCTTATGAGTCCCGACCCTAGATCACAGCCGGGCGCCCGGCCGCGTCCTCTTGAGCGAAACGTCCGCTTGAGAGGCTCTTCATGCGCGCGCTCGTTTACGGTGCGGTATTGGCGGCGGCTCTTGCCGCGCCCGCCTTCGCGACCGCCGATCATGTGGTGAACTTCACCTTCTCCGGCTCGGGCCGCCATCCCTCGGTCAAGTCGATCAAGGAATACATCCTGGGCTGCCTGCCCAATAAGACGCGCACATTCGGAGGCGACCCCGGCGATTCCGCGGGTCCCTGGGATGTCGAGACTCCGGCCATCAAGGACCGCGAGCTCTCGAATGACGACGTGAAGCTCTACCTGTCGGTCTGCAAAATCAGGCCGTCGCGCGTGGCCACGATCACGGTGACGGACGACTAGGTTTCCGCGCCGATTCCCCGTCTCACGATCGGGTGGCCGGCGCGCGCGCCACGCCGGCCGGAGGAGATATGCATGCCCATGTATTTCTACATCCCGCAAAACGCCTGGGGGCTGGTGGATCAGGAGCACTACGCCACCGTGGGGTTCTATTCGCAGCCGGGTGGCGCCTGCAGGCCGGTGGCGCTGTGGTGCGAGGCGGCCCAGCGCGGCGCCTACACGCATTTCGACGGCAACGAGCAGGCCGTCTCGGAGAACCTGGCCGCATGGCTGGCCGGGGACAGCGATGCCAGCATCGTCAACGTCTACGCGAACGACGCGGAACACGCGGTGGACATCCAGAACCAGATCCTGACCACCGGCGTCTGTCAGGCCGCGGTCGTCGCGGACGCGAATCCGGAAGAGTATTGGGGATGCCACTTCACCGAAGCCGGGCCCGAGTGGGTCGACGACACCGATATCCCGGCGGAGGAAAAGACGCGAACGCCCGCCTCCTGGTCCGATTACTGGCCCGGGGCGCCCACCTGGATGGAGACGGGCGCCTTCACCGGCGCCATCGTTGCCCCCCTCGCCGGCTTCATCGCGAACTACAACGGCCGGTTCTATTTCGATTTCGCGGAAGATCAGGACTGAAGCGTTTTCGCCACCCTCACCCACCAGCCCGGATGGGCCGCCGCGATCTTGCCGGCCACGTGGCTCGCGGTGTCGGCGTTGTCGAAGATGCCGAAGCAGGTGGCGCCGCTGCCGGACATGCGGGTGACGAGTGCGGTCTCGTGGTCGCAGATGGTGGCGATCGCCTCCCGGATTATGGGCGCGATCTCGCCCGCGGGCTTTTCGAGGTCGTTGTAGGAGCGGTCGAGATAGCCGATCAGGGAATCCTTGGTGGGGAAGTGCGGCAGCTTGCGGCCGGTGCCGCTGCGCCGGTCGAGCCGGGCGAAGACCTCCTCCGTCGACACCTCGACGCCGGGATTGACCAGCAGCAGGTCGAGCGGCGGCAGGTCCGCGATCTGCGTCAGGCGCTCTCCGATGCCCTCCATGTGCACCGGCACGCCGGCGAGGCACGCCGGAACGTCGGCGCCCAGCCCATACGCGATCTCCGCCAGCACGGCCCCGGTGATGTCCAGGTTCCACAGCTTCGCGAGCCCGCGCAGCGCCGCCGCCGCGTCCGCCGAGCCGCCGCCCAGGCCCGAGGCCACCGGCAGGTTCTTGGTGAGGGTCATGCGCGCGCCGGAGGCGATGCCGGCATGCGCGGCGAGCGCCCGCGCCGCCCGCAGCACGAGATTGTCCTTTTCCCGCGCCAGCGCGCCGGCGAACGGACCCTTCACGTCGAGCGCAAGCCCGCCGGCTTCCGAAAGGTGGAGCTCGTCGCCCACATCGGCGAAGGCGACGAGGCTCTCCAGCTCGTGATAGCCGTCGGCGCGGCGCGCGCCCACGTGCAGCGTCAGATTGATCTTCGCCGGCGCGAAGACGGTCGCGGCCACTAGAGCCCGCCCTTCAGCTTTTCTTCCAGCTCGGCCTTCTGCTTGGGATCGGGATCGTCGGCGAGGGCGTGGTTCCACTGGAACTGCGCGTCGAGCTTGCGGCCCACCTTCCAGTAGGCGTCGCCCAGGTGCTCGTTGATGGTGGCGTCGCCGGGCACGAGCTGCACCGCTTCGAGCAGCGTCTTGGCCGCGTCCTGGTAGCGGCCGGTGCGATAATAGGCCCAGCCCACGCTGTCGACGATATAGCCGTCGAAGGGCGACAGCGAACGCGCCTTCTCCAGCATCGCCACGGCCTCCGGAAGATGGTGGCCCTGGTCGATCCAGGAATAGCCGAGATAGTTGAGCACCGAGGCCTGGTCGGGCGAGAGCTTCAGCGCCTCCAGCATGTCCGCTTCCGCCGCGTTCCAGTCGTTGGCGCGCTCCTCCGCCACGCCGCGGGCGTAGTAGAGCGGCCAGTCGTTGGCCGCCGGCGCGGCGATCAGCCTGATGGCGTGGTCGTAGGCGTCCGCGGCGTCTGCAAAGCGTTCCGCCGAGCGGTAGGCATCGCCCAGCGCGGTCCAGCCGGCCAGGCTGTCCGGCTGGTCGGAGACCAGCGCCCTGAGGTCGGCGATGGCGTCGTCGTCGCGGTCGAGCCGGGACTCGTCGATGGCGAGCTCGATCCTGGCGTCCGTGGCATAGGCCGACGCGGGATCCACCGTGCGGTAGACGGCGATGGCGTCTTCGTACTTCTTCAGCGCTTCGTACCGCTCGGCCAGCACGCTCTTGGCGAGGTCGAGATCGGGCGCCAGGTACAGCGTCATGCGCAGATAGAGCGTGGCGATATCGGCGTTGTTCTGGTCGGTCAGGGCCGCCGCGATCCCGAACAGGACTTCGGCGGCGCCCTGCTGCGGGTTGGAGACGAGCCGGTCGGGCCTGGTGCCGTCCTTGATCCGGGCGAGACCCTGCGTGGCCACCGGCGCGAGCGCCGGGTTGGCCAGCAGGTTCGAATAGAGGGCCTTCGCCTCGTCGGCCCGGCCGGCGCGTTCGAGGAAGCGGCCATAGGCCTCGACAACCCGGGGCGAATTGCCCGCCGCCGCCAGCGCTTCCTTGTACGCGGCTTCGGCGTCCGCGCCCTGTCCCGCCAGATCGAGGATGAGCGCGCGATGGAAAGCCGCCAGCGCTTCCGTGCCGCCCTGCCCGACCACGTTCTTGATGTCCGCCAGCGCGCTCTTGGTGTCGCCCAGGCCCTGCGCCGCCCAGGCATCGAGCAGCGACAGCATCAGCTCGGTGAACGGGCCCTTGGCCGATTGCGCGATCTGCATGCGCGCGGCGCCATAGTCGCCGGCCTTGATCGCCTGCACCGCCAGCGTCAGCCGCGCCAGGCGGTCGTCATGCGCGGTCTTGATCATCTGCTGGGCCAGGCGGCCCGCGTCGTCCATGTCGCCGGAGGCGGCGCTGAACAGGAAGGCGCGGTTGAGGATGCCGGCGTTGCCCGGATCGTCCGCCAGGCTCTGGCGGTAGAGGCGCGCCGCCGTGGGCAGGTCGTGATGGGTGGCCGCCAGATTGGCCGAGAGATAGTCGCCATAGGCCGACGTGTCGTCATGCGTGGCGGCGAAGGCCGTTCCACCCGGGCCCAATACGGCCGTCAGCATCAGCACGGCGGGGAAAATCTTACGCAAGTCACGCACCTCTCGTTACATATTGGCGTAGTTCGGTCCGCCGCCGCCTTCCGGCGTCACCCAGGTGATGTTCTGCGCCGGGTCCTTGATGTCGCAGGTTTTGCAATGCACGCAATTCTGGGCATTGATCTGGAACCTCGGGCCGGACGCCTCGCGCACCACCTCGTAAACGCCCGCCGGGCAGTAGCGCTGCGCCGGCTCGTCATATTCGGGCAGATTGACCCGGATGGGAATGGAGGGGTCCTTCAACACAAGATGAACGGGCTGGTCCTCCTCGTGGTTGGTGTTCGACAGGAACACCGAGGACAGCTTGTCGAAGGAGAGCTTTCCATCCGGTTTCGGATAGGCAATGGGCTTGCAATCCGCGGCGAGCTTCAGCGTCGCGTAGTCCGGCTTGCCGTGCCGGAGGGTGCCGAAGAGGGAGAAGCCGAAGAGCTGGTTGGTCCACATGTCCAGCGCGGCCAGCGGCACGCCCAGGATCGTCCCGCATCTGGACCAGAGCGGCTTCACGTTCCGCACCCGCTTCAGGTCGGTGTAGACATGGCTTTGGCGCCAGCCATCCTCGTAAGCGGCGAGCACGTCGCCGGAGCGGCCGGCGCCCAGCGCTTCAAAGGCCGCATCCGCCGCCAGCATGCCGGTCTTCATGGCATTGTGGCTGCCCTTGATGCGCGGCACGTTGACGAAGCCCGCCGCGCAGCCGACCAGCGCGCCGCCGGGAAACACGAGCCTCGGCACCGACTGCAGCCCGCCCTCCGTGATGGCCCGCGCGCCATAGCCGATGCGCTTGCCGCCTTCGAGATATTTCGCGACCGCGGGGTGATGCTTGACCCGCTGGAACTCGTCGAAGGGCGAGGTGAACGGGTTCCAGTAGTTCAGGTGGACGACGAAGCCGACGGAGCAGAGGTTCTCGCCCCAGTGATACATGAAGAGGCCGCCGCCCGTGGCGTTGTCCAGCGGCCAGCCCATGGTGTGCATGACCAGCCCGGGGCGGTGCCTGTCCCCGGGCAGTTCCCACAGCTCCTTCAGCCCGATGCCGAATTTGGGATAGTCGCTGTCCTCGCCGAGCTTGTACTGCGCGATCAGGCGCTTGGAGAGCGATCCTCGCGCGCCCTCGGCGAAGAGCGTGTACTTGCCCAGCAGGTTCATGCCCGGCGTGAAGTCCACCTTGTGATGGCCGTCCCGGGCCACGCCGAGATCGCCGGTGGTGACCCCCTTCACCACGCCGTTCTCGACGACCAGATCGGCCGCGGGGAAGCCGGGATAGATTTCCACGCCCAGCGATTCTGCCTGCTGCGCCAGCCATTTGCAGACGTTGCCTAAACTGACGATGTAATTGCCGTGGTTGCTCATCAGGGGCGGCATGGCGAAATTGGGCAGCCGGATCGCGCCCGATGGCCCCAGGAAATAGAAACGGTCGTCGGTGACGGGGGTGTCGAGCGGCGCCCCCTTCGCCTTCCAGTCCGGGATCAGTTCGTTGAGCGCGATGGGGTCCACGACCGCGCCGGAGAGGATATGCGCCCCCACCTCCGAGCCCTTCTCCAGGATGCAGACCGAGACCTCGCGCCCCTGCGCCGCCGCAAGCTGCTTCAGCCGGATCGCCGCCGCCAGCCCCGCCGGTCCTGCGCCGACGATGACGACGTCATACTCCATGCTCTCGCGCTGGACGGGTTCGGACATGGGAATCCCTGGATTTGACGGCTCTCAACAGGTTTATGGGGCGGGTGCGCGAGCGGGGTCAATTGCCGTGGGGACGCCGCGGCCTATGATCGGCGGATGACCGCCACGGATCCCCTCTCCACCCTCGCCTGGCTCGTCGAGTCCGGGGCGGATGAGGCGTTGCTGGACGAGCCGGTGAACCGGCTGAAGGCATCGTCCAACCCGCCCCTTGTGGGCGGGTCGAAATCTGCGGAGCGGATTTCGGGGAGGGGGCCGGAGCCGACGTTGAGGCCAGCCCCCGCCCCGAAAAATCCTTCGGATTTTTCGACTCGCCCGCAAGGGGCGGGTACAACGGACTCCATCGGCTCGGCCATCGAGATCGCCGCGCGCTGCAACTCGCTTGCGGAGCTCAGGGTGGCGATGGAGGCGTTCGAGGGTTGCGCGCTGAAGAAGACGGCGGCCAGCACCGTGTTCGCGGACGGCACGCCGTCGCATCGCATCATGTTCATCGGCGAGGCGCCGGGGCAGGAGGAGGACCGGCAGGGCAAGCCGTTCGTGGGGCGCGCGGGGCAATTGCTGGACCGGATGCTCGCCGCCATCGGGCTGGACCGGAAAACCAACGCCTACATCACCAACGTCATCAACTGGCGCCCGCCGGGGAACCGCGAGCCCTCGCCCGAGGAAGCCGCGACCTGCCTGCCCTTCCTGCGCCGGCACATCGAGCTCGCCCGGCCGCAGATCCTGATCCTGCTCGGCGCGGTCTCCGCCCGCCACGTCCTGGGCCGGCCCGACGGGATCATGCGGCTGCGCGGCAAATGGCTCGAATATCATGCGGCCGGGAAATTGATCCCCGTCATGCCCACGCTGCATCCGGCCTATCTGCTGCGCCGGCCCGCGGACAAGAAACTCGCCTGGCAGGATCTGCAGGCCATTGAATCGAAAATTAAATCTCTCAAATTGCTTGAGCCGGACGCGGCCGCCGACTAGGCTCGCGCATCCAACACGGGCGAGGTCGAAGTGGCGATCAGACAGACGTTGCTGTCCGCATTGGCATTGGGTTCCATGCTGGCCGGGGCGCGCGCCGCCGACGTCGCCGTGCTCTCGCCGGACGACGTCGCGCGCTACCGCCAGATCTTCGCGGACGAACGGCGCGGCGATTTCGCCGACGCGCGCGAGCAGGTGGCCCGGCTCACCGACCGTTCGCTGATCGGCTATGCGGAGGCGGAGCATTACCTGTCGCCGCACAGCGGCCGCAGCAGCGTCGGCGACATGGTCGAGTGGCTGAACGCCTACAAGGACCTGCCGGTCGCCGACAGCATCTACGATCTCGCCATCGAGCGGGCGCGCAAGCCGGTCAGGCGTCACCACCGCATCGTCGGCTACAAGGTGACGGTGCTGGTGCCGACGCCCTCGCCCGCCCCGCGCGCCCGCGGCGGCGGCTACGAGGACGGCAACGTCCCCGATCCGCCGATGTCGGCGGACTCCTCGCGCCAGGCGCAGTCGCAGATCGAGGCCGACATCCGCTCCGACCAGCCGGCCGAGGCGGACGGCGTGCTGCAGGCGCTGGCCGCCGCCGACACCGCGCCGGGCGCCGACGTCGCGCGCCTGTCCCAGCGCGTGGCCGCCTCCTACCTGGCCGAGGGCATGGACTTCAACGCGTTCGACGTGGCCTCGCGGCCCGCGGGCTACGACCGCATGAGCGCGCCGCTGCTCGACTGGGATGCCGGCTTCGCGGCCTACCGCATGGGCAAGTACGACGTGGCCGCGCAGCATTTCGAGACGCTGGCGCAGGTGGGCTCGGTGCCCAACTACATCCGCAGCCAGGCCGCGTTCTGGGCCGCGCGGGCGCACCTGGCCGAGGACGATCCGCTTCCCGTCGTCTCGCTGCTCACCGCCGCCGCGCGCGAGCAGCCGACGTTCTACGGCATGCTGGCGCAACGCATGCTGGGCCTGCCGGGCGAGCGGGATTTCGCCGATCCCGTGGTGGCGCCGTCCGATTTCGCGACGCTCGACCAGATCCCGTCGTTCCACCGCGCGGTCGCGCTCTACCAGATCGGCGAGACGGACTGGCTGCACGAGGAGATGCAGCGCGCCATGGCGGTGATGGACATGCACGGCGGCGAAACCTACGCCGCGGTGGCGCACCGCATGAACCTGCCCGACCTCGAATTGCGCGCCAGCGAGACGGTCGCGGCGCGGGGGCGGCTGCTGACGGGGCTGTTCCCCGTGCCCGGCTACGCGCCCCAGGGCGGCTATCGCCTCGACCCGGCGCTGCTCCTGGCCTTCACGCGCGAGGAGAGCAAGTTCCAGGCGAACGCGGTTTCGCCCGCGGGCGCGCACGGGCTGATGCAGCTCATGCCCGGCACGGCGGCCAAGCTCGCCGGCGGCAGCGTCTCCAACGCGCAGCTGCACGATCCCTCATTCAACATGAGCCTCGGCCAGCGCTATCTGGAGGAGCTGCTCGACGACCACAACGGCAACATCGTGGAGATCGCCGCCGCCTACAACGCCGGCCCCGGCAGCATCAACCGCTGGCTCGGCACCAAGGCCACGCAGCACGACGACCCGCTGCTCTTCATCGAGAGCATCCCCGTGCAGGCGACGCGCACCTATGTGAAGGTCGTGCTGACCTATTACTGGATGTACGACCGGCGCGACGGCAGGGACGCGACGACGCTGGAGCAGACCGCCGAGGGCGGCTGGCCCGTCTACCGCCGCGGCGCCAACCTCGCGCAACCGGCGCCGCAGCCGGACCAGGCGCCCAAGCCCGTCGTCGTCAGCGATGCCTCCTATTGACGAGACCCGCGCCTTCCTGCCGGTCCGCATCGCGGTGATGACGGTCTCCGACACGCGCGACGCCTCCAGCGACACCTCCGGCGACACGCTCGCCGCGCGCATCCGCGACGCCGGCCATGAGCTTGCCGCGCGCGCCATCGTCAGGGACGACCAGGCGCGGATCGCCGCGCAGCTTCGCGCCTGGATCGCCGATCCCGCGATCGACGCGGTGATCTCCACCGGCGGCACCGGCCTCACCGGCCGCGACGTGACGGTGGAGGCGTTCAAGTCGGTCTTCGAGAAGGAGATCGACGGCTTCTCCGCCCTCTTCCACCGCATCTCCTACGAGAAGATCGGCACCTCCACGATCCAGTCCCGCGCCTGCGCCGGCGTGGCGGGCGGCACCTATCTCTTCGCCCTCCCCGGCTCGCCCGGCGCCGTGAAAGACGGCTGGGACGGCATCCTCAAAGCCCAGCTCGACATCCGCCACCGCCCCTGCAATCTCGTCGAGATCATGCCGCGCCTGATGGAGCGGTAGTCAGTGCACGCTCCACGGCCTGCGTGCCGTGTGGCGAACATGCGCGATCTCCACGATGTGTTCATCGAGAACGCGATAGAATATCCTGTAGGGATAGCGCCTTACGACCTTCACGCGAATGTTGAACAATTCGGCGCGCTGGCTTGCATGGGGCTGGCGTTCGATCGCCTCAATGGCTTCCTCGATCGCTCGAAGGACATTTCGGGCGCCCGAAGAACTGCGCTCGCTCAAATATTCGAAAATCTGGTCCAGATCCCGCCCGCGCGCGATAGCGGACGGTCATCTCAATCCGAACTTTTTCCAGATGGCGGCGACTTCGTCCTCGGACGCCAGCGGTCCGGCAAGCGCCTCGGCAATGGCCCTTCGTTCGTCATCTGACAGAACGGCGATTTCAACACGCCGGGTTTCAATTTCACGGGCAGCCGCGATGAGCTCTTCCCGGTCCTCATCGGGCCAGGAGCGGGCGCTTTCCAGGACGAGATCGAGCTGATCCTTGGTCATGAATGGCATTCTAGCAAAAGGCGCGGCGCTTCGACAGTATCTTTTCCGGACCGTGAAAGCGGAATAACATCCCGCCGCTTATGCCAAGAGGCCACAATGGCAATTACCCTCATCGTCGGAACACCCAAAGGCGCCGCGGTGTTGCGCGGCAACGGCAACGGATCGTGGAGCGAGGACTTCGTCCTTCACGGCTGGCCCGTCACGGCGTCGGCGCGGGACGACAAGGGACGCATCTACATCGCGGTGAACAGTCCCAATTACGGCGTGGCGATCTTCGCGAGCGACGACGGCGCGGACTGGAAGCAGCTTCCGGCCGCCCCGCGCTACAAACCGGAGGATCGCGGCAATCCCGAGCATCATCGCCTCGTCTCGAAGATGGATTTCGCGGGACAGCTCAAGGGCGGCGGCCGCTTCGTCGACCAGATCTGGACGCTGCATTTCGCGCACGGCGCGCTCTGGGCCGGCGTCTCCGAGGCCGGGCTCTTCGTCAGCCGCGACCGCGGCGAAAGCTGGCAGCCCATCGACGGCTTCAACAACCAGCCCGGCCGCGAGAACTGGGCGCCGGGCTTCGGCGGGCTCGGCGCGCACACCATCCTGTCCGACGCCAACGATCCCAACCGCATGTGGGTGGGCGTGTCGGCGGCGGGCTTCTTCCGCACCGATGACGGCGGTAGGACCTGGAACCCCAAGAACAGGGGCGTGAACCCGGCGGTGGATTCCGCGCCCGCCTCCACCGGCCAGTGCATCCACCACGCCGCGCACGATCCGGCCAACGCCGGCATCATCTTCCGCCAGGAGCATCGCGGCGTGCACCGCTCCGACGACGGCGGCGACAATTGGCGCGTCATCGAGAGCGGGCTTCCGATCGCGGAACTGTCCGACGGGCATCGCTGCGCCTTCGGCTTTCCCATGGTGATGGACCGGCCGTCGAAATCGGTGTTCGTGGCGCCGCTGGACGGCGACAATTTCCGCTTCCCGCGCGGCGGCCAGCTGGCGATCTACCGCTGCAGCGACGGCGAGACCTGGCAGGCGCGCACCGACGGCCTGCCCGGCAACTGCTACGCCGGCGTGCTGCGCGGCGCGATGGCGGCGGACCAGAAGCGCGGCGTCTATTTCGGCACCACCAGCGGCGCCATCTATGCGAGCGGCGATCTGGGCGACAGCTGGCGCGAGGTTGCGTCCGGCCTGCCGCGCATCATGAGCGTGGACGCGTATATTTCGTGAGCGTGAAGGTGCAGCTGCCGCCGGTGCTGCGCGGCGTGATGGGCGGCGAGCGCTGGCTCGAGGCCGACGGCAGCTCTATCGCCGCCGTGCTGGGCGATCTGGCGAAGCGCCATCCATCGCTCGGCCTTCACCTGTTCGACGAACAGGGCGCGGTGCGCCACAACATCGTCTTCCTGCACGCCGGGGAGATGATCCGCGCGAAGGATGCAGGCGCGCGGCAGATCCGCGACGGCGAGGAGATCGTGCTGACGAACGCGCTGGCGGGCGGGTAAGCGCGGGCGAACGCAGCCCTGAGGCGACTGGAACTACACTATATTGCGCCGCGTTATCGATTGGCCGCAACATCTGGTACTTGATTTGTTCTATCTATGTTCCTATTGTCCTCCCATGACCACTGTTCTCGACATCACCGCCGATCCGCGGCGGCTCAACGGACGGGGCGCCCTTTCCAATGCGTCGGGGCGCTACGAGCGCGAGACGCGCGTGCTGGTCGACGACGGCTGGAACGCGGACGGCGCCGATCCGGATTTCGACGGGCCCGCGCTCAAGACCGAGATCCTGCGTGACACCTCGCGCACCATCATCACCCGCAACAACTCCCCCGACATCTCCTTCTCGCAGTCGATCAATCCCTACAAGGGCTGCGAGCATGGCTGCATCTACTGCTTCGCGCGGCCGACGCATGCCTATCTCGGCTTCTCGCCGGGCGCGGATTTCGAGAGCAAGATCTTCGCCAAGCCCAACGCGGCGGAATTGCTGCGCAAGGAATTGTCGTCGCCGAAATACGTGCCGCAGGTGCTGGCGCTGGGCACCAACACCGATCCCTACCAGCCCATCGAGCGCAAGCTCAGGATCATGCGCTCGATCCTGGAGGTGCTGCACGAATTCCGCCATCCGGTCGGCATCGTCACCAAATCCGCGCTCATCCTGCGCGATCTCGATATCCTGGCGCCCATGGCGGAAGCCGGGCTTGCGAAAGTCGCCGTGTCGGTGACGACGCTGGACCGCAAGCTCGCGCGCGCCATGGAGCCGCGCGCCTCCACCCCGCCCAGGCGGCTGGACGCCATCCGCCAGCTCAGCGAGGCGGGCGTGCCTACGGCGGTGATGTTCGCGCCCGTCATCCCGGCGCTGAACGACGAGGAACTGGAATCGGTGCTCGGCGAGGCGGCGCACAACGGCGCGCGCAGCGCGGGCTACGTGCTCCTGCGCCTGCCGCTGGAGATCAAGGACCTGTTCCGGGAATGGCTGGAGGCCAATGAGCCCGGCCGCGCCAGGCACGTCATGTCGCTCATCCGCTCCATGCGCGGCGGCAAGGACTATGACGCCAACTGGCATTCGCGCATGAAGGGCTCCGGCCCCTATGCCGAGCTCATCGCGCGGCGCTTCCAGATCGCCACCCGCCGCCTCGGCCTGAACAGGGAGCACCGGCCGCTGGACGCGAGCCAGTTCCGCAAGCCCGCCACGGCGGGGGTGCAGCTGGCTCTTCTGTAGGACCGCGGGATCGGCAGTGGCCTGTTGTTGAGCGGTTTCCGGAAAAGGAAGCGATAATAAAACGAATATGCAGTGTGGAAATTGCGGCCGCCGCCGCCGCGACCTGATTTTTTCCCGGTGCCTGCATCCAGACGGCCCCCCGGCCGCATCTGACCCGTGAATCCCTCATGGAGACCGGCGATGTTCATCTTCCACGGCAGCGACATGGGCACGGTGAGCGTCTTCTGGCTGGCGGTCGTGGCCGTGGTGTTCATCACCGCGTTTTCGCGCGCCTTCGAGCGCAGCCGCCGCTACCGCGCCATCGAAAAGATGGCCGAGAAGGGCCAGGCCGTGCCGCCCGAAATGCTCAATGGCCGCGGATACCGCGACCGCTACCCCGGCAGCCCCATCTGGCATGGCATCTACATGATGTGCGTGGGCGTCGCGATCTTCGTCTTTCTCTGGGCGCTCTCGGGCGGCGGCAACTACTTCAACGGCGAGAGCGTGCCGAGCTGGCTGCCCTTCGTGGGCATCTTCCCGTTCATGATCGGCGTGGCGCGCCTGCTCGCCGGCCTCTTCGACAGGAGGCGGCCGGACTGACAATGTCCGCGGCAGATGCAGGACGAAGACCTCGCGAGACTGGCGGCCGCGGGCGATGCCGCGGCCTTCGCCGTCCTGGTGCGGCGCCATCAGTCGTGGCTGCGCGGCTTCCTGCGCCGGCTGGCGCGCGGCGATCGCGCGCTGGCGGACGATCTGGCGCAGGAGACCTTCCTCGAAGCCTGGCGCAAGGCGGCGCAGTTCGAGGCCCGCGGAAGCTTCGCGGGCTGGCTCACCCGCATCGCCTTCTCGCGCTACCTGATGGAGGCGCGCCGGCGCAGGCTCGAGCCGCTCGACGCGCCGGAAGAAAGCGAAGCGCCGCAGCCCGCCGACCCGGATCTGCGCCTGGATCTCGAGCGCGCCATGGCGCGCCTTTCGCTCGCGGAGCGCGCGGCGCTGACGGTGTGCGCCGCGCTGGGCCATTCCCACGAGGAAGGCGCGGAAATCCTCGGCATGAAGCTCGGCACCCTGAAGTCCCACATCCTCAGGGGGCGCGATAAGCTGAAGCGGATGCTGGAGACGGGATCGTGAACGACCGGGACCTCGATGCGCTGTTGTCCGCGCCGCTGGCGCCGGTGGAGGATTTGGGCTTCTCCGCGCGCCTGGCACAAGGCATTGTGCGCCGCCAGCGCGCCTGGGATGTGCTGCTCGCGGTGCTGGCCGCCGGGTTCGCCGGAATCTTTTTCCAGGTCATGCCCTTAGGCCAGGCCGGCGGCGCCATCGATACGCTGTCGCAACACCTTGCCAGTTCCGTTCCGCTGGCCGTTGCAATCGCCATGGTCGTTCTGTCCAATTCGCTCCTCAGGTGGATGGCGGAATGAGCAGCGTCGCGATGACGGACAGAACGAACAACGGCGCCCTGTCCCAGGCGGCGCGCCCGCGCGGCCGGATCGGACGGGTGTTCGGATTCCTGATGGGGCGGCTGAACAAGCCCGCCTACAGATGGACCGTCCAGCAGCTCGAACCCTCCCATCCGAAATCGATGCTCGAGATCGGGTTCGGCACCGGCCATCTGATGGCGATGGCGGCGAAGAAGCTGAAGCTGTCCAGCATCGCCGGCGTCGATCCCTCCGAGCTCATGGTCGAGACCGCGCGCAAGCGGCTGAAGCGCTTCCGCAGGAAGGCCGAGATCGACATCAAGCGGGGCGACGACACCGCCCTGCCCGCGCACGGCCCCTATGACGCGATCGCGGCGCTGCACTCCTTCCAGTTCTGGGAGCATCCCGCCACCACGCTCGCGCATATCCACGCGCTCCTCGCGCCGCAGGGCAAGTTCATCCTCGTGCTCCGCATCCACGGCAAGAGCGCGGCGCGGCAGGTGCCCAATCCGCTGAGCCGGAGCGGCAACGAAGTCGCGCAGGCCATCGCGGCGGCGCAGGCGGCGGGCTTCGCGATGAAGAAGATGGCCGGCCTGTCCAAGACCTCGCAGGGCCTTGTGTTCGCGAAAGCCTGACCGGCCTTCGCCAAACGCGGTTCAATTCCGGCATAAAATTCCAGGCTGTGGGTAAAGCCTTGGCGGGATGGGCGGTTGCGCCGACTCTGCTACTGTCCGCCGATGCCGCATTACATCTTCGAGGCCCGGTACCTGAAGGCGAACGCCGGCCCGGTGGCCGGCGTGGACGAGGCCGGGCGCGGTCCGCTCGCGGGCCCCGTAGTGGCGGCGGCGGTCATCCTCGACCGCAGGAAGATCCCCAGGGGGCTCAACGACTCCAAGCAATTGTCCGCCGAGGCGCGCGAGGCCCTGTTCCCGGTCATCATGGCGCAGGCCATCGCCGTCGGCGTGGGCGAAGCCGGCGTGGACGAGATCGACCTCGTCAATATCCGCCAGGCCACCCATCTCGCCATGGCCCGCGCCGTCCGCGCCATGGCCGTTCCGCCGCGCTTCGCGCTGGTCGACGGCAACGACGCGCCGGCGCTGCCCTGCTCCTGCGACACGCTGGTGGACGGCGACGCCAGGTCCGTCTCCATCGCGGCCGCGTCGATCATAGCCAAGGTCACCCGCGACCGCCTGATGCGCGCGCTCCACGCCGAACATCCCGGCTATGGCTGGATCACCAACATGGGATACTCCACCGAGGAGCACCTGCGGGCGCTCGGCAAGCTCGGCCCCTGCCGCCACCACCGCCGCAGCTTCGCGCCCGTCCACAACATCTTGTATCCACAGAATCCGGTGGGCTCTATTGGGGATTCAAATCTAACGCTTTGATTCCGCAGACTCTTGACGCGGCGAATCGCGCGAATCATTGTCCCCAGCCTGTGGACAACAAGAGTGGGTCATGGGGCGGGTCATCAAACTGGAAGACGCGGTCGGCCGCGTCCTTGAAGGCGATTGCGTCGAAGGCATGCTGGCGCTGCCCGAGGCCTGCGCGGACCTGATCTTCGCCGATCCGCCGTACAATCTGCAGCTGGAAGGCGCGCTTCACCGTCCCGACAATTCCCGCGTCGACGCCGTCGACGACGCCTGGGACCGGTTCGCGAGCTTCGCCGACTACGACCGCTTCACCCGCGAGTGGCTCGCCGCCGCGCGCCGCGTGCTGAAGGAGAACGGCACGCTGTGGGTGATCGGCTCCTACCACAACATCTTCCGCGTCGGCGCGGCGCTGCAGGATCTCGGCTACTGGATCCTCAACGACGTGATCTGGCGCAAGACCAATCCGATGCCGAATTTCCGCGGCCGGCGCTTCACCAACGCGCACGAGACCATGATCTGGGCCGCGAAATCCAGGGACGCGCGCTACACCTTCAACTACGAAGCCATGAAGGCGCTGAACGACGAATTGCAGATGCGCTCGGACTGGACGCTGCCGCTCTGCACCGGCGCCGAGCGGCTGAAGGACGCCAACGGCGACAAGGCGCATTCCACCCAGAAGCCGGAGTCGCTGCTCCACCGCGTGATCGTCTCGTCCAGCAGGCCGGGAGACGTGGTGCTCGATCCCTTCTTCGGCTCGGGCACCACGGGCGCGGTGGCGCGCCGCCTCGGCCGGCAGTTCATCGGGCTGGAGCGCGATCCGGAATACGCCCGCCTCGCCCGCAGCCGCATCGCCGATGTCGAGCGGGCCGACAGCGAAGCCATCGGGGTGACGAAGTCCCGGCGCGCCGAGCCGCGCGTCCCCTTCGGCTCGCTGGTGGAGCGGGGCTATCTCAAGCCCGGCACGGTGCTTCAGGGGATGCGCAAGAACCAGACCGCGAAAGTGCGCGCCGACGGCACGCTGGTGTGCGACGGCGCCACCGGCTCGATCCACCGCATCGCGGCGCACATCCAGGGCCTCGATGCCTGCAACGGCTGGACGTTCTGGCAGTACGAGCACAATGGCGCGCTGATCTCGATCGACGTGCTGCGTCAGCGCCTGCGGGCGGATCTGGCCTGATCCCCGGCCCGGGCGAAAAGCGGCCCGTCGTCGTCCAGCGCGTGCGAAACGATCTTCCGCATGACGGTCGGCAGCGCCACCTCCGCAAGGCCGCGGCGCCAATCGCCCGCCATCCCGCCGTCCACGCCGGCGACGTACACTTCTATCTCCAGCTCGAAATGCGTGAAGCCGTGGCGGACGATGCCGGGGCGTTTCCTCCAGGAGGCGTTGAACGGCGCCTGCTTCAGCGCGTCCGCTTTCGACGGAAATTCCTCGCCCCACGGCCCCAGCGGCGGCTGGAGCATGCCGCCGAGCAGGCCCTTCTCCGGCCGCTTTTCCAACAGCACCGCGCCGCTCGCATCGCGCGCCACGAAAGCCGCGCCACGCTTCAGCGGCCTGGCGCGCTCCGCGCCCTTGCGCGGCAACGTCTCTTGGATCGCCAGCTTGCGCGCTTCGCAGGCGCCGTTCCACGGGCATTGCCCGCAGGCCGGGCGCCGGGGCGTGCAGATCGTGGCGCCGAGGTCCATCAGCGCCTGCGCGAAATCGCCCGCGCGCTTTTCCGGCACCAGCGATTGGCCGAGGGCGCGCAGCCGGGGCTTCGCCTTCGGCATGGGATCTTCGACGGCGAAGAGCCGCGCGATCGCGCGCTCGGCGTTGGCGTCCACGGCGGCCTGGCGCTCGTCATAGGCAATGGCGGCGATGGCGCCCGCCGTGTAGGGCCCGATGCCGGGAAGCGCGCGCAGCCCTTCCGCCGTCTTCGGAAAGCTGCCGCCGAACTCCCCGACGACGGCTTTCGCCGCGCGATGCAGATTGCGGGCGCGGGCGTAGTAGCCGAGCCCCGCCCAGGCCGCGAGCACCTCGTCGAGCGGCGCGGCGGCCAGCGCCCCGACCGTCGGCCAGCGCGACAGGAATTTGCTGTAGTAGCCGGCGACCGCCGCGACGGTGGTCTGCTGCAGCATGATCTCCGACAGCCAAACCCCGTAGGGATCGGCGCGGCGGCCCGGTGGCGCGCGCCACGGCAGCGTGCGCCGGTGGACGTCGTACCAGGCGAGCAGCTTCGCGGCGGCCTTCTGCGGAGCCTTCTGCGGAACGGGGGAAGCGGGCATACTCCCAGCATGGCGCAACCGCCCAGGGACAAACAACCCGACACGCCGCCCGCGCGCCGCAACCGCGCCGAGGCCGTGTCGCGCGAAGCCGCGCAGTCGGGCGCCGCCGCCTTCGCGCGCGCGGGCTTCTCCGATCCGGCGCTGGTCCTGCGCTGGGACGCCATCGTGGGCCCCGAGATCGCGCGCGTCGCCCGCCCCATCCGGCTGACGGAAGGCGCCACGGGCGGCGTGCTCACGCTCAGGGCCGAGCCCGCCGCGTCGGTCTTCCTCCAGCACGAGACCCGCGTGCTATGCGGGCGCATCAACGACTGGCTGGGGCGCCCGGCGGTGGCGCGGCTGAAATTCGTGCAGGGCACGGTCTCCCAGAAACGTGAACCGCCGCGCGGCCGCGTTACGAAAAAGTCAGTTCTGCCGGACGATCCTTCCATGAAATTCCGCGGCAGCGAGGGCCTCGCGCAGGCGCTGCGCGCGTTGGCCGCCGCGCGCGGCCGCGATTGAACCGCCGCGGGCGGTCTGCAACACTTGCCTGTCCTGGGGAGTGGGAAATCGTGAAGCGCCAGCACCTCTTGATCGCGCTCGTGGCGGTCGCCGCCGTCGGCCTGGGCGTGATCGCCTATCTGTTCTGGTCCGGCCGCTCGCAGACCACCGTCGCGGAGAACAGCGACCGCGGCGGCTTCACCATCACCTCGCAGGACCGTACGCTCGGCTCGCCCAGGGCGCCCATCCTCATGGTGGAGTATGCCGCGCCCACCTGCCCGATCTGCGCGGCCTTCGACACGACCGTCTTCCCGCAGATCAAGGCGAAGTACATCGACACCGGCAAGATCTACTACGTCTTCCGCGTCTATCCGCTGAGCTCGGTGGACGTGGCGGCGGAAGGCATGGCGCGCTGCCTGCCCGAGCAGAACTACCTGCCGTTCATCGACATGCTCTACCGCAACCAGGCGCGCTGGGATCCGGACGGGCATGACATCCCCGACGTGCATGGCGCGCTGGTTTCCATGGGCGCGATGGCGGGCATGGCGCCGTCCGAGGTCGACAGCTGCATGAACAACCCGGCCCAGCAGAACCGCACGGAAACCGTGGGCAAGGAAGCCGGCGACAAATACGGCGTCACCGGAACGCCCACATTCTTCGTCAACGGCCAGAAACGCGTCGGCGTGGGCGAATGGGGCGACTGGCAGTCGTTCCTGAACGGGATGCTGGCCGGAAAATAGCCCACAACCTGGCTCATTGAACCGCGCCCGCGGCTCTGCCAAAACGGGGCCTCAAACCGGAGCTGGATCCGTGGACCGCAAATATCTTCTCCTGGCGCTGGTGGGCGCCGCCATCGTGGCGCTGGGCGCGATCGCCTATTTCGTGATCTGGCCCGAATCGGGCACGGGAACGGCCGGCACCGAGCGCTATGGAATCACCTTCACCGGGCGCGACCGCGCGCTGGGCTCGCCGAAGGCGCCCGTGCTGATGGTCGAGTACGCCGCGCCCACCTGCCCGCACTGCGCCGCGTTCGACATGGACATCTTCCCCCTGATCAAGAAGAACTACATCGACACGGGGAAGGTCTATTACGTCTTCCGGGTGTTCCCGCTCAACTCCGCGGACGTGGCGGCGGAGGCCATCGCGCGCTGCCTGCCCAGGGACCAGTATTTCGCGTTCATTGACCAGCTGTACCGGAATCAGGGCAAATGGGATCCGGAGTACGCGGTTCAGGACGTCCATGGCGGCCTCGTGCAGATGGGCGCCATGGCGGGAATCGGCGCCAAGGAAGTCGACTCGTGCATCAACAACCCCAAAGAGCAGGAAGCGATCACCAAGGTCGGCAACGACGCGCAGGCGAAATACAACGTCAACGGCACGCCGACATTCCTCGTCAACGGCGAGCAGCGCGTCGGCGAGGGCACGTGGCAGGACTGGCAGGACGTCCTCAACAAGAAAATCGCCGGCGGCAAATAGCCGGCTGTCTCACTTTCACCTGGCGTAAGGCGGCGCGTTTCCGTTGAAGTTCACCCGGCTCCGGCTTTCGGGATTCAAGTCGTTCGTCGAACCGACGGAGCTCTTCGTCGAGCCCGGCCTGACGGCCGTCGTCGGGCCGAACGGCTGCGGCAAGTCCAACCTGTTCGACGCGCTGCGCTGGGTGATGGGCGAGACGCGCCCCACTTCCGTGCGCGGCAGCGAGATGGACGACGTGATCTTCGCCGGCACCGCCGGGCGCCCGGCGCGCAACACCGCCGAGGTCATCCTCTTCATCGACAACGCCGACCGCACCGCGCCCGCGCAGTACAACGATTACGACGCCATCGAGGTGTCGCGCCGCATCGAGCGCGAGGCCGGCAGCGTGTACCGCATCAACGGCCGCGACGTGCGCCAGCGCGACGTGCAGATCTTCTTCGCCGACGCCTCCTCGGGCGCGGGCTCGACCGCCTTCGTGCGCCAGGGCCAGATCGGTCAGCTCATCAGCCAGAAGCCGCTCGCCCGCCGCGCCATCCTGGAAGAGGCCGCCGGCATCGGCGGCCTGCACCAGCGCCGCCACGAGGCGGAGCTTCGCCTGCGCGCCGCCGAGACCAACATGGCGCGGCTGGACGACGTCATCCGCGAGGTCGAGGGCCAGCTTCAGAGCCTGAAGAAACAGGCCCGCCAGGCTTCGCGCTATCGCAACCTCTCCGGCCTGATCCGCAAGGCCGAAGCGTTGTCGCTGCATCTGCGCTGGATCGCGGCCGAGGCGCAGTCGCGCACCGCGGCGGCGGCGCTGGCGGCGGCGGCCGCGGTCGTCGCGGAATGCACGGGCCACGCGGCCGGGGCGGCGACGCTCCAGTCCAACGCCGCGGCGGAACTGCCGCCGCTGCGGCAGGTGGAAGCGGAGCGCTCCGCGGCGCTGCATCGGCTCGTGGTCGAGCGCGACGCGCTGGACGCGGAAGAAGCCCGCGCGCGCGAATCCGCGCAGCGCACGCGCCAGCACCTGACGCAGGCGGGGCAGGACACCGCCCGCGAGCGCACGCTGGAGACCGACGCGGTGGCCGCCCTCGCCCGCCTCGGCGAAGAGACGGACACGCTCGACATCGCCTGCGCCCGCGCCGGCGAGGAACTTGAAGCGGCCCAGGCGCGCGCCCGCGAGCTGTCCGATGCGCTGGCGGACGCCGAGCGCCTGCTCGAGCGCCTCAATGCCGGGCTGGCGGAGCTGAACGCAAGCAAGGCGAGCCACGCGCGCGCGCGCGACGTCGCCGCTGCGCTCGCCGAAACGAGTGCGCTGCAGCTGGCCGAAGCGAAGGCGCGCCTCGATGCCGCCATGGCGGGAACCGCCTCCGCGCCGGACGTCCGCGCCGCCGAGGAGGCCGCCGTGGCCGCGCGCGCCCAAGTCGGCCGCGCCCGCGAAGCGCTGGCCGCGGCGCGCGCCCGTCTCGACGACGCCGAAAGCGTCGAGGCACAGGCCCGCGAGCCGCTGGAAGCCGTCGAGCGCGAAGCCCAGGCCCTGTCGGCGGAGGCCAAGGCGCTGGCCGACCTGCTGCGCCCGCGGGACGCGGATTTGTGGCCGCCGCTCATCGACGCGGTGAAGGTGCAGGCCGGCTACGAAGCGGCCTTCGCGGCGGCGCTGGGCGACGACCTCCAGGCGCCGCTGGACGAAGCGGCGCCGCATCATTGGCGGAATCTCGGCGTCACCGACGCGCTGTCGCCGCTGCCCGAACACGTGCAGCCGCTTGCGCTTTTCGTGGAAGCCCCGGCGGCGCTGTCGCGGCGCCTCGCCATGACCGGCGTGGTATTCCCCGATCAGGGCGCCGGGCTGCAGGCGTCCCTGCGTCCCGGCCAGCGGCTGGTTTCCCCGCGCGGCGATCTGTGGCGGTGGGACGGATATGCCGCCTCCGCCGATGCCCCCTCGCCGGCCGCGACGAGGCTTGCCCAGCGCAACCACCTCGCGGCGCTCGAAGGCGCGATCGGGGAGGCCCGGCAACGCCGCGCGGCGGCCTTCGCGGCCTACGCGTCCGCCAAGAGCGCCGCCGAAGCGGCGCGCGCCGCCGAGCGCGCGGCCGAAGCCGGCGAACAGCACGCCGAGGAAGCGCTGATCGGCGCGCAGGACGAGGCCGCCAGGGCCGCGCGCGCCGCCGCCGAGCGCGCTTCCCAGCTGGCGAGCCTGGAGTCCGAGATACGGCGCTTGAGCCAGGCGCGCGACGCCGCATTGGACGCGGAGTGGCAGGCGGCGGCGGCGCTGAGCGAAATGGACAACGCGGCCGCGCTTGCCGAATCCGTGGCCGCCGCCCGCGCGACGGCGAGCGAGGCCCGCGCGCGCGACGCCGAGGGCCGCGGCACCGTCGAATCGCTGAAGCGCGACGCCGGGGCCCGCGCCGCCCGGCTCGAGGCCATTGCCGAGGATCGGGCGCGCTGGTCGGCGCGGCGGGACCAGGCGGCGGCGCAGATCGGCGAGCTGGCGCGCCGCATCGCCGATATGGAGACCGAACTGGCCGCGCTCGAGGCCGTGCCCGAAGCCATCGCCGGCAAGCGCGGCGCGCTGCTGGACGCCATCGGCGCCGCCGAAGCCGCGCGCGGGGCGGCCGCCGACAGGCGCGCGGCGGCCGAGAACGCGCTGGCGGCGGCGGATCGCGACGCGAAAGCCGCCGACGCGGCCCTCTCGGCCGCGCGCGAGGAGCGCGCCCGCGCCCAGGCGCTTTCCGAAGCCGCGGAGGAGCGCATCGGCGAGCTGCGCACCCGCATCCGCGACGAGCTCGACGCCGCGCCCGGGGAATTGGCCGAACGCGCCGAAATCCGCGACGGCCAGGAGCTTCCCGCGCAGGATGCCGCGGACAAGCGCGTGGAAAAGCTCAAGCAGGAACGCGAGCAGCTCGGCGGCGTGAACCTGCGCGCGGAAGAAGAGGCGGCGGAGCATGAGGCGCGCCTGACCCAGATGACGGGCGACCGCGACGATCTCGCCGGCGCCATAGACCGGCTGCGCCGCGGGATCCAGTCGCTCAACCGCGAAGGCCGGGAGCGGCTGCTCGCCTCGTTCGAGAAGGTGAACGACAATTTCCAGATGCTGTTCTCGCGCCTGTTCGAAGGCGGCCAGGCGCATCTGACGCTGACGGAGTCCGAGGATCCGCTCGAAGCGGGGCTGGAGATCTTCGCCCGACCGCCCGGCAAGCGGCTGCAGAACCTGTCGCTGCTGTCCGGCGGCGAGCAGGCGCTGACCGCCATGGCGCTGATTTTCGCCGTGTTCCTCGTCAATCCCGCGCCGGTCTGCGTGCTGGACGAGGTCGATGCCCCGCTCGACGATGCCAATGTCGAGCGCTTCTGCAACCTGCTCGACGAGATGACCCGCATCACCGACACGCGCTTCCTGGTCATCACCCATCACGCGCTCACCATGAGCCGCATGCACCGGCTCTTCGGCGTGACCATGGCCGAGCGCGGCGTCAGCCAGCTCGTCTCCGTCACCCTCGCCGAAGCCGAACGGGTCGCGGCGGCGGAGTAGCCTTGCGCCCGCATTGCGGCTATAGTGATCGAATGGCCACGAACGAGCTTCTTTCGCGCATCACGATCCGGGCGGAGCAGTGCCACGGTCAGCCGTGCATTCGCGGGTTGCGGATGCGCGTTGTCGACATCTTGCAGATGCTGGCCGCGGGCACGGCCGAAGCCGAGATCCTAGCCGACTTCCCGTTTCTGGAGCCCGACGACATCCGGGCTGCCGTGGCCTATGCCGCCGCCACGCTCGACCATCCCATCGTGGAAGCTGCCGAATAGCGGCGGCGGAATTATCCCCAGCCTTGATGCCAAAGGGGATTCGCAATCCTGCGAAAATGGATTCTAGTTGTCGCGAGGCGAGTGATTCGCAGCCCGGCGATGCGTGTTCTGTTCGTTTGCGATGTTCATATTCCACCAAGCCTTGCGGGCTTCCTGCGAACCCAAGGCTTTGAGGCTGTTCATGTTTTCGAGATCGGATTGGGTGCGGCGGATGATCGGGAAATTTGGAACTACGCAAAGGAGCACGAAGGCATCGTCGTGACAAAGGACAAGGATTTTCTACCGCTCACCCTGTCCGCACCGATACCAAGGCTGATCTTGATCCGAATTGGAAATTCGACCAACGCCGTGTTGAAAGCAAAATTCGAGCGCCTCCTGCCCAACATGCTGAAACTGTTCGAGGGTGGGGGCCGACTGGTCGAGCTCCGCTGACCACTTCGCAGCTGCACAAGAATCTTGCGCGCAATTTCAAACAAACAAATAAAATAAGCAATTTCAATGAGTTATGTGATAGCCGGTGCCTTGACAGTCCCCGGACTCGCCCCTATGTTCCGGCCGCTTTCGACGAGCCTTTCATCCAATCCCGCGAGGGGGCGAGAAGCAGGCGCCATGAGCGAACCTGGTCCCGATCCCGAGAAGCTGCGCGCGCTGGGCGAGAAGCTCGACGAAATCAGGAGGCTTGGGGAAAAGCGAACGTCGAAGTCGCCCCCCACGCCGGGCGAGATCGCCTACCGCTTCGCGACCGAGCTGGTGGCGACGACGCTGGTGGGCGGCGGGATCGGCTGGGGGCTGGACTGGTTTTTCCACACCCGCCCCATCCTGACCGTCGCCCTGTTCCTGCTCGGCGCCGCCGCGGGCATCCGCAACGTGGCGCTGGCGTCGAAAGAGTTCAACGCGCGGTTCGAGGCCGCGCGGGACAAGAAGGAGAGTTGATCCGTGGCCGCAAGTCCCATGGAACAGTTCCAGGTGAAGCCGCTCATTCCGCTGCATCTCGGCGGCTATGACGTGTCGTTCACCAACCAGGCGCTCTGGATGTGGCTCGTGGTGGGCACGCTGTCGCTGTTCATGATCGCGGCGGTGTCCAACCGCAAGCTGGTGCCCTCGCGCATGCAGTCGATGGCGGAGATGTCCTACGAATTCGTCGCCGACATGCTGAACATGACCTCCGGCGAGGCGGGGCTCAAATTCTTCCCGTTCATATTCACCCTCTTCATGTTCATCGCGGGCTCCAATTTCTTCGGCCTGATCCCGGGCTCGTTCACGGTGACGAGCCAGATCTGCGTGACCTTCGCGCTCACGGCGCTGGTCATCGTCACCGTCATCGTGACGGGCTTCGTCAAGCACGGGCTGGGCTTCTTCAGGCTGTTCGCGCCGGACGCGCCGCTCGGCATCCTGCTCTTCCTGGTGCCGCTCGAGGTGATCTCGTTCTGCGCCCGCCCGATGAGCCTGTCGATGCGCCTTTTCGCCAACATGCTGGCGGGCCACACCATGCTGAAGGTGATGGCGGGATTCGTGGTGATGCTCGGCGGCGCCGGCGGCGTGCTGGCCGCGATGTCGGCCGCGCCGATGGCGCTCATCGTCGGGCTGGCGGCGCTCGAATTCCTGGTCGCGTTCCTGCAGGCCTATGTCTTCGCCATCCTGTCCTGCATCTATCTCAACGAAGCCCTGCATCTTCACGGCAACCACTAACCCGAGGGACTTTTCGCCATGGACGTCCAGACCATCACCGCCGCCAAGCAGATCGGCGCCGGCCTTGCCACCATCGCCTTCGTCGGCTCCGGCGTCGGCATCGGCAGCGTGTTCGGCAACTACATCTCCGGCGCGCTGCGCAATCCGGGCGCGGCCCAGAGCCAGTTCACCAACCTCTACATCGGCTACGCGCTTTGCGAGCTTCAGGGCCTGTTCGGCCTTCTGATCGCGCTCATCCTGCTGTTCACGTGAGCCGATGATGCTCGACGCCGGCACGCCCACCACGACGGGGACCGTCGCTCCCGCCCAGCCGGAGCAGGGCGGCTTCCCGCCGTTCGACACCAGGACGTTCCCCAGCCAGGTCTTCTGGCTGGCGATCACCTTCGCCTTCCTGTTCGTGGTGTTGTGGAAGCTGGTGACGCCGCGCATCTCCGGGGTGATCACCGCGCGCCGCGACCAGATCAACGGCGACGTGCGCACGGCCGAGCAGCACCGCAGGGATTCCGAAGCCGCCGCCGCCGCCTATGAGACGGCGCTCGCCGGCGCCCGCGCCCGCGCCCACAAGCTGGCCGAGGAGAACCGCCAGAAGCTGAACGAGGAGGCCGCGCGCGACAAGGCCGCCGCCGAAGCCACCGCCCAGAAGGATTTCGCGGCCGCCGAAACGCGCATCGCGGCCACGCGCGCCGAGGCCAGGGCCCATGTCGTGCGCGCCGCGCAGGAGGCGGCGGCGGACATCGTCTCGCGGCTGACGGGCGAAAGCGTCGGGGCCGACGAAGCCGCGCGCGCCGTCCAGGCCGCGATCGGGAGCGGAACATGATGGAACTGATCGCGGATCCCGAATTCTGGGTGGGCATGGCCTTCCTCATCGTCGTGATCGGCTTCGTCTGGCTGGGCGTGCCGGGCATGGTGACCAGGGCGCTGGATGCCCGCTCCGCGGCCATCGCGGCGGAGCTGGAGACCGCCAGGCACCTGCGCGAGGAGGCCGAGGGCATCCTCGCCGGCTACAAGCGCAGGGCCGACGAGGTCGGCACGGAAGCCGACGCGATCCTGGCCGCCGCCCGCGAGGACGCCGTCCGCTTCGGCGCCGACGCAAAGGCCGCGCTGGCCCAGCAGATCGAGCGCCGCGCCAGGCAGGCCCAGGACAAGATCGCCCAGGCCGAAGCCGCCGCCATGGCCGAGATCCGGGCGCTCGCCGCCGACGCCGCCTCCGGCGCCGCCGAACGCCTCATCGCCGCCCGCATGGACGAGAAACGCGCCGGCGCCCTGATCGCGGAAAGCATCCGCGACCTGACGGGGAAGCTGAACTGACCGGGCCGCGAACCCGCACGGCGGCGTCACGATCGTAACATCGGTTCCTGGCTCGCGAAGATCGGCCGCACCCGACATAAAATCGAAAGAAGCCATATCCGACAGGCCGTTGCAGTTTGACTTTGGGTTATACACAAGCTCGCCTTGGCGCGAGCCTGTTTGACGGCGATTCATTTGCTACGCTCGACGCAATATTCATTCCGGGGCTGCATTATGACGCTACGCTACGCTGCTCATATCCTCGCTCTGATGGGAAGCCTTGTCGCGTTGGGGGCCTGCTCCTATTCGCCGGGCATAGTCGACAGGACCGTCTCCTTCAACCGCGGCGTGGCGGAATCCACGAACCAGCTGATCGTTCTCAACGCCCTGCGCGCGAGCAAACGCAATCCCACCTACTATTCGCGGCTGACGGGAGACACGACGACATCCACGGCCGCGCCATCGCTCTCCTCAGCGATACCATGGGAACCGACCAAGGCGATCACGTCGACGTTCTTGCCTCCTTCGCCCATACCGACCGGAATATCCCGCGTCCTGACGAAGAACCCGTTATCCTTGACGCCGGGCCTCACCCTCACCGAGGGCACACAGCTCGCGCTTTCCAATTCGGACGACCAGGCCTCCACGACCGGGCTCATGACCCCGGTTTCGTTGCAGCTATACGCCTATTTCCGGAGCGAGGGCTTCAACGCGGAGGAGCTCGGGCTGCTGTTCTTCGGCAGCGTCGCGCTGACCGACGACCAGCGCCAGGCGCTGGCAACGGCCATGACGCGCAAATGCGGCGCGCAATGCGCGGCCGATCTGGATGCATGTCCCGTGCCGGACGCCCGTCTGTTCGCCAACGATCCGGCCCTGTTCGAGGCCACGCGAGATCGCAAAGCTGAAGATGGCCGCACCTACACGAATTTCCGGTGTTTCCACGCCATCCTGAATGCGCTGCTGAAGCTCGGGCTCAAGCCGCAATCGAAATCGTCCCATGCGTTCCTTTACAGCGTCCCGGAAAGCGGCGCGCTGCGCAACCCGCGCTATCTTGCCGACCTCAGCCAGCAAGGGCTGGAGATCGCGCCCGATGGCCAAAACGTCGCGGTGTGCAAGAAGTCCGACGACATCGCGCTTCAGCTGGATGCGCTGGACGCGTCGATCGATCCCGACGGCTCGCTCAGCAGGCGACTTGGATTGAACGATTCAAAACCCCATCCCGACGCGGGCCCGCCGTCCGCCGGCGCCGCGCCCAGCTTTGCCGGAACGGCATTCGTCACCGCGGCCAGCAAGCCGTTGGATAATCCCTGCCTGCAGGCGATGAAAGACGCGGCGGCGAAGAAAAAAGGCGGCGGAAAAAACTCCGCTTCCGAAGCCGCCGAGGTCAAGGCGATTGGATTTTCCCAGCGCTCGCTCGAGGCCATGGTCTATTATCTCGGCGAGATCATCCGGCGGGACGCGGACCAGACAAATGCGACCGGCGTGAGCGGCGGCGACAGCGCCTCGGCGGTCACATTCACGAACACCGCGAACGCGTCTTCATCCTATCAGGAGGCGCTCTTCAGCGTCAGGCGCGGCGATCCCTCTCCCGGCGCGATCGTGTCGGTGTCCTATGACGACCAGAACTACTACGTCCCGGCTCTCTGCGCGGAAGACAATTGTTCCGAGGAACTCCCGGATCATGCGAGCGCACAGGTCCTCACCATGCTGAACCAGATTTGGAATCTTCAGAAGACGACGGTGGCTGCGCCAATCGTGCCGACGGTCACGGTGGTAACGCCACCATAGGAGGTCGCCCGGCGCCTACTTCGCGTCCGGCTTCACCACCCGGATGTGCAGCTCCTTGAGCTGCTTGTCGCTCACCTCGCTGGGCGCGCCCATGAGCAGGTCCTGGCCCTGCTGGGTGAGCGGGAACATGGTGACCTCGCGGATGTTCTCCTCGCCCGCCAGCAGCATCACCACGCGCTCCAGCCCCACGGCAAGCCCGCCATGCGGCGGGGCGCCGTAGCGGAACGCGTTCAGCATGCCGCCGAACTTGGCCTCGGTCTCGTTGCGGCCATGGCCCGCGATCTCGAAGGCCTTGAGCATCACCTCCGGATCGCGGTTGCGGATCGCGCCGGAGAGCATCTCGTAGCCGTTGCAGACGATGTCGTACTGGAACACCTTGATGCCCAGGATCTCGTCCCTGTCCGAGGTGCTGAACGACAGGAAGCGGTCGCGGTCGTATTGCGGCATGGAGAACGGGTTGTGGGAGAAGTCGATCGTCTTCTCCTCCTCGTTCCATTCGTACATCGGGTAGTCGACCACCCAGCAGAAGCGGAACACGCCCTGCTCGATGAGCTTGAGCTCCTGGCCGAGCCTGGTGCGCGCCAGCCCCGCGAGCTTTGCCGCGCGCTCGGCCTTGGCGTCGGCGGAGAAGAACAGCGCGTCGCCCGCCTTGACCTTGCAGCGCGCCATCAGGCTGTCGAGCGCGTCCGGCGGCAGGAACTTGGCGATGGGGCCCTTGCCGCCGTCGCCCTCGAAGACCACATAGCCGAGCCCGCCTGCGCCCTCGCCGCGCGCCCAGTCGTTGAGCTTGTCGAAGAAGGAGCGCGGCTGGCTGCCGGCGCCGGGCGCGGGGATGGCACGCACGGTCCTGTTCTTGAACGCCTTGAACTCCACGTCGGGGCGCGCGAACACGTCCGACACGTCGGCGATGCGCAAGGGGTTGCGCAGGTCCGGCTTGTCGCTGCCGAATTCCAGCATCGCGGTGTCGTAGGCGATGCGCGGATAGGGCGCCCTGTCCACGGTGCGGCCGCTGGCGAATTCCTCGAACACGCCCTGCAGCACCGGCTCGATGGCGGCGAAGACGTCGTCCTGCGTCACGAAGCTCATCTCGACGTCGAGCTGGTAGAACTCGCCCGGCGAGCGGTCGGCGCGGCCGTCCTCGTCGCGGAAGCAGGGCGCGATCTGGAAATAGCGGTCGAAGCCGGCCACCTGGATGAGCTGCTTGAACTGCTGCGGCGCCTGCGGCAGGGCGTAGAACTGGCCGGGATAGCGGCGCGACGGCACGAGGAAGTCGCGGGCGCCCTCCGGCGAGGAGGCGGTCAGGATCGGCGTCTGGAATTCGTTGAAGCCCTGCTCGTGCATCCGGTTGCGGATCGAGCGGATGATGTGGGAGCGCAGCATGATGTTGCGGTGCAGCCGCTCGCGCCTCAGGTCGAGGAAGCGGTAGCGCAGCCGCACGTCCTCCGGATAGTCGAGGTCGCCGAACACCGGCAGCGGCAGCTCCTGCGCCTGGGAGAGGATCGCGATCTCCTCGATGCGCACCTCCACTTCGCCGGTCGGCAGCTCCTTGTTGACGGTCTCCGGCGGGCGCGCCACCACCGGCCCGGTCACCGTCACCACCCATTCCGAGCGGCAGCTGTCGGCGGTGGCGAAGGCGGGACTGTCGGGCTCGATCACCGCCTGGGTCAGGCCGTAATGGTCGCGCAGGTCGAGGAAGACGAGCCCGCCATGGTCGCGGCGGCGGTGAACCCAGCCCGACAGGCGCACGCGGGAGCCGACCGCGTCCTTGCGCAGTTCGCCGCAGGTATGGGTGCGATAGGCGTGCATGAGGGTCCTCGGCGTCGCAAAGGGGGCGTTTGTGGCGGTTCGCACCGGCCCGGGTCAAGTCCGTCCAAATGTCGCGAAAGCCCGCTATGGTGCGCGCGGAATCGAGGAAAGCCGCCATGAAATCCGCACGCCCGCTCGCCGCCGCCCTGCTCTTCGCGCTCGCCCTGCTCCCGGCCGCCGGCCAGGCCCGCCCCGCCGCCAGGCCGCCGCAGGTGACCCTGCTCTTCGTGGCCGACGGGCTGCGCTACGACAGCGTGACCCAGAAATCGGCGCCCACGCTCTGGAGGGTGAAGCGCACCGGCGTGGACTTCGCCGACAGCCACGCGCTCTATCCCACCATCACGACCGTGAACGCCTCGGCCATCGCCACCGGCCACTACATCGGCGACACCGGCAATTTCGGCAACGCCCTCTTCACGGGCGTCCCGATGAATTCGAGCAAGGGCCTGCCCATCGCCGGAATGGAGAACGATCCCACGCTGGCGGAGATGAACGCGCGCTTCGGCGGCAACTACCTGAACGAAACCTCCCTCCTCGCCGCCGCGCGCGACGCGGGCTTCGCCACGGCCGCGTTGGGCAAGGTCGGGCCCACCTCCATCCAGGACGTCACCCAGCGCGACGGCACCGGCACCGTCGTGATCGACGACGCCGTCGGCACGCCCCAGGGCCTGCCGATCCCGGCCGATCTCGCCGCCGCGATCACCGCCGCCGGCCTGCCCGCCACCGCGCCCGAGACGGCGGTGCCCAACGGCAAGCAGCAACAATACCTCGTCGCGGTGGCCACCAAGGTCGTCCTGCCGCGGCTGCTCAGGACGGGAAAGCCCGTGATGATGGTGTTCTGGTCGCGCGATCCCGACGCCTCGCAGCACGTGGAAAAGGACGGTTCGATCAACGGCCCGACCGGCCTGGCCGGCATCAAGGATGCCGACGACGCCCTCGCCGCGCTTCTGGCCGGCCTGAAGGCGGATGGCGTGGGCGCGCCGAACGTCTTCGTCACGGCCGACCACGGCTTCTCGACCATCGACAACATGGACGGCGGCACCGCGCTGGCGCCGGGCTTCCTGGCGGCGGACGTGGCGGCCGCGCTCGGCCTGCCGAACCGGAAAGGCGCCATCGGGAACGACCCGAAAAAGCCCGACGCCATCGTGGTGCCGAACGGCGGGTCCGACCTGATCTACCTGTTCGGCGCGGGCGCCTGGGGCATGGCCGCGAAGATCGCGGCCGGCCTCGCCGCGAAGCCCTATGCCGGCGCGATCTTCGCGAACGATGCGCTGGGCGACGTGCCGGGCACGCTGAAGATGAGCGCCGTGAACCTGCGCGGCAGCGCGCTCACGCCGCAGCCTTCGATGGTGGTGGGCTTCGCGTCCCACGTGATGGCGGGCTGCAAGCCGCTCCTGATGTGCGTCGCCGAATTCGCCGACACCCCCCTGGTCACGGGCCAGGGCATGCACGGCACGTTCAGCCGCGCCGACACGCGCAACTTCATGGCGGCCATGGGGCCGGCGTTCAGGAAGGCCTTCGTCGACCGCGCGCCCGTCGGCAACGCGGACATCGCCCCGACGCTGGCGCAGATCCTGGGGCTTACGATCGCGCCCAAGGGCGGGCTCACCGGACGGCCGGCCACCGAGGCGCTGGCCAAGGGGCATCCGGTGGCCGTCGCCCGCGGCTGGATCGCCTCGACCGCGCCGCTGGGCGACGCGGGCAAGCAGTTCCTGGAGTACCAGCAGGTGGGATCGACGCGCTATTTCGACGCCGCCGGCATCCCGGCGCGGACGGTGGGCCTCAGCGCCCACTGACCGCCGGCGAGCGGGCTACTGCACGGTGACCCGGCGCAGCGCGGCGATGGTGTTGCGGTTCTCCTCCGCCAGCATGACGCAGAGCTGAAGCGTGGGGTCGCGCCAGTCGGTGTAATACCAGCGCAGGAAGGAATAGCGGCCGAGATAGCCGATCAGGAGCGCGATCGCGAACAGCGAGAACGCCGCTTCCGCGATGCTCCAGGCGCCGCTCGTCCAGCCGTTCCACCAGAAGAACACCGAGCCCGCCAGAAGCGCCAGCTGGATCGCGATCAGCGACGCGACGCCGAACAGCACATAGCCCATGTAGCGCCGCCACTTGATGAAGCGGCGGAACTCCAGCATGCAGTGGCGGATGCCGAACATCTTGTTGCGCGTGTCGTTGTCGAAGAACTCGCGGATGGCGTTCTCCCAGTCGACGTCCATCTTGGTGAAGTTGATCTTGAGCGCGGCGGACTCCACGACCGTCCCGATCAGCAACAGCAGGCCGAGGCCGATCAGCGCGCCGTCATAGGTCATGTCGGAGACGGACATGCGCAGGCTGCCGTGCAGCGCAACCACGCCCAGAGGCAACACGGCCAGCAGGATCATCAGCAGCGTCGTGCGGGCCTTGAGCGCGTTGTCGTTTTCGGAATGCCCCGTCGCCAGCTCCGCGAAAGGCAGAGCATCGAGTTTCTCGACGTCGCTGCGCGGATAGTACTTGAGCACGTATTCGTGCGGCCCGCCGTTGGTCATCACCGAGCCCCGGTTCTCAATGGCATAGGTCTGCCGCGCCGCCGCCTTGCGCGCGGCCTCCGGAAACAGCCTGCCCCAGTTGACGATGGCCACGCTCGTGCCCCGTTTCTCGACCCACGATAGAAATAGTCCTCTCCGGGGCAAGATTAAAGGCGGCGGGCCCCGGCGCCGCACCGGGGAATTGACAAGCGATTGCAACGGGATAACGCGTCCTCCCTGGCCGCCTGGCGGCCCCGCGGGCGGCCGATGGCATCCTGCTCCGGTTTGCCGCGCGTGGAACCGGCCCCGAATCCGCTATAGCCAGCGGATGCATATCGTCGACACCGCCGAGGCATTGCACGCCTTCCTCCGCCAGCTCGAGGGCGCGCCCTACCTCACGCTGGACACCGAGTTCATGCGCGACCAGACCTACTGGCCGAAGCTGTGCCTGATGCAGGTCGCGTCGCCCCGGACGGCGGCGATCGTCGATCCCCTCGCGGACGGCATGGACCTCGCGCCGCTTTACGATCTTCTGAAATCGCGCGACATCGTGAAGGTGTTCCACGCCGCGCGCCAGGACATCGAAATCTTCTGGCACCAGGGCGGCATCATCCCCGACCCGCTGTTCGACACCCAGATCGCGGCGATGGTGTGCGGCTTCGGGGACTCGGCGTCCTACGAAACGCTGGCGCGCAAGCTCGCCCATGCGGAGATCGACAAGTCCTCGCGCTTCACGGACTGGAGCCGGCGCCCGCTGTCGCAGAAGCAGCTCGACTATGCGCTGGGCGACGTGACGCATCTGAGGACCATCTACGAAAGGCTGTCCGCCGAACTGAAGCGCACCGGGCGCGCGGCCTGGGTCGCCGAAGAGATCGAGGCGCTGAAACGGGAAGACCTCTACGAGCTCGACCCCGCCAACGCCTGGAAGCGGCTCAAGCCGCGCACCAACAGCAGGAAATTCCTCGCCATGCTGGCCGCCGTCGCGGCCTGGCGCGAGCAGGAGGCCCAGAGTCGCGACATCCCGCGCGGCCGCGTGCTGAAGGACGAAGCGCTGACGGAGATCGCGTCGCATCCGCCCGACACGGCGGACGGCCTGGATCGCATTCGCGCCGTGCCGAAAGGATTTGCCGCCTCGCGCATGGGCCGCGGGCTGATGGACGCCATCGAGCGGGGCCGCACGGCGCCCGCGCCGAAGGGCCTGGAATTCGACCGTCCGAAGCGGAAAAAGGATCCGTCCCAATCCTCCGTCGATCTCCTGAAGACGCTGCTGCGGCTGCGCTCGGAGGAAGCCGGCGTGGCGCCGCGGCTGATCGCCAACGCCGACGACATCGAGCGCATCGCCGCCTTCGAGGACGAGGCGGTGCCCGCGCTGCACGGCTGGCGCGCGGAGGTCTTCGGCAACGACGCCAAGCTCCTGCGCAGCGGCAAGCTCGCCATCGCCCTGGAAAACGGCGAAGCCGTGGTCGTGGAACTGGAAGATTGAGCCGCCGGGCGGCGGCGGAGCCCTGGGGATGGTCCGTACCGGCCGTCCGCGGAATTCCAGTCTCCCGGCCGGATGCCTGGGGACAACCTACAGGTATTTCTCCCATAAAATCATATCGTTAGAAAATTTCTCCACATTGTTCTCTACTTGCGGTTGACAATCCGCCCCGAAGCGCCTATGTTCCTGTTCTGATCTTGAGGCGTCACGGGATGAGGTTCCGAATTTGACGCGGGCCCATACAGGGCAAGGGTGCCAGCCTGCGTGCACCCGTGAGGTGGGAAGGCCGACGGGCGCGGTTCCGGAAACCGCTGCCGGGCCAGGTTCCGCCTCGAAGCCCGTGGAAGGACGACAGTGCCGCCTGCGCGCGCGCGGAATGCGCCGCCGCGGACGGCCGGCTCTGGTCCCGGGCGACAGGCGGAACGCGGCCGCCGGAGGCGACGGCCTCCGAAGGCCCTTCCGCCTTCGGTCCATCTGGGGGATGGGGCTGCGGAATCTACAGCGTGGGATCGCCGCCGGTCGCCAGATCGTCCGGCTCGTTGGGATCGTAGGGATCCTCGTCCGGCCCGAGCTGGTCGCTGGGATTGGGCACGTCGAAGCCCGACGGCGGCAGCGCCTCCAGGAAGCCGGCCGCCTTGAGCTCGTCGGTCCCCGGCAGGTGGCCGATGCTTTCCAGCCCGAAATGGGTGAGGAAGACCTCCGTCGTGCCGTAGGTGACGGGACGCCCGGGCGTGCGCTTGCGGCCGCGGATCCTGACCCAACCCACTTCCATCAGCGCGTCGATGGTCCCCTTCGACAGCATCACGCCGCGGATGTCCTCGATCTCCGCGCGCGTCACGGGCTGGTGGTAGGCGACGATGGCGAGCGTCTCGATCGCCGCGCGCGACAGGCGCTTCTGCTCCGGCCGCTCCTTGCGCAGGAGGAACGCCAGATCCGGCGCGGTGCGGAACTGCCACTTCTCCGCCACGCGCACCAGCGTCACGCCGCGGCCCTCGTAAAGGCGCTGCAGCTCGGCGACCAGCGCGGGAACATCGGCGCCCTCGGGCAGCGAGGTGGCCAGCGCCTTCTCGTCCAGGGGCTCGGACGCCGCGAACAGCAGCGCCTCCGCCATGCGCAGGTGCTCCGGATTGAGCCCGGTTGCGTCGCGGAGGCCGATTTCCTGCTGATTGGTCTCTTCGGGCACGATCTCTGCTTCTGCTGTCTGGACTTCCACAAGACGCACGGCGCGGTTCATGGCGCGGCCTCCAATACACGATCCTTCACATAAATCTCGTCGAACGGGCGCAACTGCCGCAGTTCGAGCTTGCCGTCGCGCGCCAGCTCCAGGCACGCCAAGAGCGTCGACGCCAGCGCCGAGCGGCGGCGCTCCCCGCCCGACCACTCGAACGGCAGGAGGCTCGAAAGCCTGCTCCAGTCGCCGATGCGGCCCAGCATCCGTTCCAGCCGCTCCCGCGCCTCCTCGATGAGGAGCACCGGCGCCATCCTGGGACGATACGCCTTGCCGCCGAGCTTGCGCACCCGTTCGGTGGCGTAGGCCGTGAGCAGGTCGTACATCGTGTCCTTGTAGGTGCGCAGGCGCACGACGTTGACCGGCTCCGGCGCGCCGCGCGCGAAGACCTCCCGGCCCAGCCGGTCCCGCGCCATCAGGCGCGCCGCCGCCTCGCGCATGGCATCGAGGCGCTGCAGGCGCCAGCGCAGGCGGGCGGCCAGCTCGTCCGCCGTCGGTTCGCCGTCCGCCGCGGGCGGCTGCGGCAGGACCAGCCGGGACTTGAGATAGGCGAGCCACGCGGCCATCACCAGATAGTCCGCGGCCAGCTCGAGGTTCATCCGCTTCGCGCGCTCGATGAACTCCAGATACTGATCGGCGAGCTTGAGCACGGATATCTTCGCCAGATCGACCTTCTGGTCGCGGGCGAGCGAAAGCAAAAGGTCGAGCGGCCCCTCGAAGCCGTCGACCGCCACCACGAGCGCCTCGTCCGGCGCGATCGCGGCGACGTCCATCTGCTCGAAAGGATCGATCTCTCCGGTCACGCGGCCATTCCCAACAGCGAGTTGAGGCGTTCCGCCCCGGCGGCCGCATCGAAAGCCTCGGGCGGCGACAGGCGGTCCAGCGCCGCCGTGGCGCGATCGCGCGCGGCACCGTCCAGCGGCTTGCCCTCGCCCGCCACCTCTTTCATCTCGTCCATCCTGCCGTTGCAATGGATCACGACATCGCAGCCCGCGAACAGCGCCGCCCTGGCCCGCTGGCCCAGGGAGCCGGCAAGCGCATTCATGGACAGGTCGTCGGACATCAGCAGGCCTTCGAAGCCGATCTCGCCCCTGACGATCTCCTTGATGACGCGCGGGCTCGTCGTCGCGGGCCGCTGAGGATCGACCGCGTCGTAGACGACGTGCGCCGTCATCGCCATGGGGCAATCGCTGAGGCTGCGGAATGTCACGAAATCGGTGGCGCTCAGCTCCGCGCGGCTCGCGCTCACGTGAGGCAATTCGAAATGGGTGTCCGCGGTGGCGCGCCCGTGGCCGGGGATATGCTTCATCACCGGCAGGACGCCGCCTTCGATCATGCCCTCGATGGTGGCGCGCCCGAGTTCGATGATCACGGTCGGATCCCGCCCGTAGGCGCGGTCGCCGATGACGGCGTCGGCGCCGTCGACGGGAACGTCCAGGACGGGAACGCAGTCGACGTTGACGCCCAGCTCGGCGAGATCGTGCGCGATCAGCCGCGCGTTGAGGTAGGTGGCCTCGTGCGCCGCCTCCGGCCGGTTGTCGTGCAGCAGCGCGAAGCGCTGGGCGGCCGGGCGTGCCGGCCATTGCGGGGGGCGGAGGCGCGCCACGCGCCCGCCCTCCTGGTCGATCAGGACCGGCGCGCGGGCGTCGCCGATGGTGTCCCGCATGCTCGCGACCAGCCGCTTGACCTGCTCGCGGTCGGCGATGTTCCGCGCGAAGAGGATGAACCCCCATGGCTGGGCGTCCCGGTAGAACGCCCGCTCATCGGCCGTCAGTTCCGGCCCCGAGCAGCCATAGATCGCCCGCGTGCGCGTCATCGCTTCGCCAAGAGGCAGTCGCCGCCGTCCGCCTTCAGCCTGGCGCAGGCGGCGGCGGCATCGTCCCTGGTCGCGAAGCCTCCGGCGCGCAGGCGATACCAAGTGCCCTTGTCGGCCAGGTCGACCATTTTCACGTCCGGCGAATAGCCCGCGAGCATGGCGTGCCTGTGCTGGAAGGCCTTCCATGCGGCGTCGGCTTCGGCCTGCGACTTGTAGGAGCCGATCTGGAGCACATAGGCACCGCCCGTGGCCGCGGGCAGTGCAGCGGCCTGCTGGCTCTCGGGCTTCGCCGCGGGCGTCGCCTGTTGCTCGACCGGCTTGGCCGGCGGCGCCGAAACCAGGGGCTTGGGCGGGGCGCTGGCCTCGTGCGCCGCCGGCGTCGGGCCGGCCTGGGCCATCGTCGCGGGCGGTGCTGTGACCGCCTTGGGCGTGGCATGCGCGCCGGGCGGCGCGGCCTGCGATTGCGCCGCCGGAAGTTGCGCTTGGGGCGCGGGAGCCTGTGGCTTCATGGCGTCCGGTGGCGGCGGGACGCTATCGGTTTCGCCCGTGTCCGCATCGGGTGGCGCGGGCTGCTCGTAGACCTTGATGCCCTTCGTGGCCTGCGGCGTGGCGGCCTGCGCGACGAGCGGCCGCGGCGCATCCGCGCGGCCCTTCTGAAGGCCTTCGTTGTAGGCCAGCCACACGACGCCTCCAAAGGCGGCGAGCACCAGAAGCGCGATCACGATCAGCAGCGGAAGGCGCGAGCCCTCGTCCTCGGCCTCGCCGTCGTCGATATCTTCGAAGAAGCCGTCGGGCGAGGTGGAACCCGGTTCGATCTTGGCCATCGCTTGCTCGCGAATCTGGGAACCGGCTGAATCTAACACCCGGGGGGCAGCGAATCACCGGATTTCGCTGCCGTCAGATGGCGATTTCCGTGTGGAATATCCGCTTGTGCTCCTGCAGCGCGAAGCGGTCGGTCATGCCTGCGATATAGTCGCGCACCACGCCCGCCGTCCGGCTGTCGCCCGGCGCCCCGCACGCCCTGGCCCAATCGTCCGGCATCAGGCCCGGATCGCGCAACATGGCGGCGAAAAGATCGCGCACCACGGTTTGCGCCTTCTCCATCGAGGCCATGACGTGCGGATGGCGATACATTCTTGCGAACAGGAAGTTCTTCAGGGCCGCGATCTCCGCGGCCATGCTGCCCGAAAACGCCACCAGAGGGCGCCCCGCCCTGCGCACCTCCGCGGCCGTTCGCGGCGAGGCTGCGCTCAACTGCGACTTCGTTTCGGCCACCATGTCCCCGATCATCACGCTCATCAGGCGACGCACGATCTCGCCGATCAGCCTCCCGGGCTCGAGATGGCCATAGCGTCCGCCGATGGCGTTGACGTGCCGGCCCACGAGCGGGGCCGCCTCGAGATCGGCCACCGTGAACAGCTCCGCGCGCAGGCCGTCGTCGATGTCATGGTTGATATAGGCGATGTCGTCCGCCAGCGCGGCGATCTGGGCCTCGAGTCCGGGCCAGGTGGAAAGATCGAGCGGCCAGCGGGCATCGAACGACGCGATCGGCGCGGCGACGGGCGGCGACAGAGGGCCGTTGTGCTTGACCAAGCCTTCCAGCGTCTCCCAGGTGAGGTTCAGCCCGTCGAAATCGGCGTAGCGGTGCTCCAGCCTGGTGACGAGGCGCAGCGCATGGGCGTTGTGGTCGAAGCCCCCGACGGACGCCGTCGCGGCGTTCAGGGCCGTTTCGCCCGCATGGCCGAACGGGGTGTGGCCGAGATCGTGGGCAAGCGCGACCGCCTCGGCCAAATCCTCGTCCACGCGCAGCACGCGGGCGGCGGAGCGGGCGATCTGGGCGACCTCGAGCGAGTGGGTCAGGCGGGTGCGGTAGTAGTCGCCCTCGTGCTGCACGAAGACCTGGGTCTTGTGCTTGAGGCGGCGGAAGGCCGCGGCATGGATGATGCGGTCCCGGTCGCGGGCATAACAGGTGCGGGTGGCGCTCTCGGCCTCGTCGAAGAACCGGCCCCTGCTGTCCCGCGGGTGGGTGGCGTAGTCCGCCAGATGTCCCGGCGGCTCGAGTATGGCTCCGATGAGATGACCTTGGGGCAATGGGGCCACCCTTTGCTAAGCCGCCGGCCGGGACTACATAAGACTCGATCTGAGCTTACGGCAGGAGTGCCTTGGACACGAACGTGGAATCGCCGGTGACGGTTTCGGCGCGCGCCGCCCGCAGGATCGCGGAAATCCTGAAGGCGGAGCCGCGGCCTGCCATGCTGAGGGTGGCGGTGACGGGCGGCGGCTGCTCGGGCTTCCAGTACAACTTCGCGCTCGATGATGCCCGCACCGGCGAAGACCTCGTGGTCGAGCGGGACGGCGCCGTGGTGCTGATCGACCCGATGTCGCTCGAATTCCTGAGGGGCGCCGAGATAGATTTCGTCGACGACCTGATCGGCGCGGCGTTCAAGGTGAACAACCCCAACGCCACCTCCTCCTGCGGTTGCGGGACGAGCTTTTCGGTATAGAGGCCAACAGGTCACCTGCGCGTCGCCGGGACCTCGGCAAAGAGATATGCTCTTTCCGGGTGTCCGGGGATCGCTTCATGCGCGCGGCGTTTACCTCGGGCGGGCTCATCGTCGCATTCCTGGCGGCGCTGGCGCTGCAACCCGCCTGGATGCCCATGACGCTCAGGGCGTCTGGTCGCACTTGTACGCAGGCACGCTGCAATCGTTGGCGTGCTCGGGGCCATCGGTATCCTTGCAGATCTGCAGCGCGCGGTCCGACGCTTCCGATTCCGTGTCCGCCACGGCCCAGCCGAAACCCTCGGTTCCGACATTCGGATCGAGCGCGATGGCGACGCATTGGTGGCTGAAGACGCGTACCACCTTGCACAGCGCGCGCGTCGAATCCGGAGCGTCCATGTAAGACAGGCATTGCTTCAGCGCATCGGCCTGCGCATCGCCTTCGGAATCGTAGTTCCAGGTATAGCCAACGGCGACGCCACCATTCGCGACGCTGCTGGGCTGGCCCACGGCAAGCGCGCCGTGCGCCAACGCGGAATTCATATGAAGCAAAAGCGCGGCGATGGCCATCGTGCCCGCGATCAAGCCCAGCCGTGATCTCATGGTGCTTCCCCCGAAACAGCGCGGGGATCATAACGTATCGGCGCCCGGACGGGAACGCGGGTTATGCAGGGTCAAGACAATGCGTTCAGCACCGCCCACCACACTGCCAGTCCGGCCGCAGTGCTTGGCAAAATCCACCATCCGGCTGGGAATTCCCCCTTCCGGTCGAAGGCCGCACGTTCCTGTTCGCCCCGGCGACCGGGCGCATAGTTGTGGCGGCCGGAACGGCCTCCAGGGCTTGTGAAACTCAACACGTCCTTCGCCCGCGCGGTCATGGCCGCCTCACACCCTCTGCGGGGCACAATCTGCGGACACAAGCCGCCGCCCGAAAGCCGTACGAACCCTTATCGGTGTTTGTCCTCATAAATCCCATCCTTCGGAGGCCGCGGGGCTTGACCTGGCGGGCTTCCCCTTGAAAACGTGCCGAACGCGGAAACGAGCCGGGCCGGGAACCATGAAGATCGCCACCTGGAACGTGAACTCGGTGAAAGCCCGGCTGGAGACCGTCGTGGCCTGGCTCAAGGAAACCTCGCCGGACGTTGCCTGCTTTCAGGAGATCAAATGCCAGGACGATGCCTTCCCGCGGCATGCGTTCGAAGACCTCGGCTACAACTGCGCGGTGCACGGCCAGAAGACCTACAATGGCGTGGCTGTGCTCTCGAAGCGCCCCATCGAGGACGCCACGCCGCGGCTCCCGGGCGGCGATGGCGACGATCATGCGCGTTACCTGGAAGTGGCGGTGCCGGGCAGGACGTCGACGGTGCGCGTGGCGTCCATCTACGCGCCGAACGGCAATCCGATCGGCACGGAGAAATTCGACTACAAGCTCAAATGGCTGGACCGGCTGGCCGGCCGCGCGTCCGGCCTGCTCGCGAACGAAGAGCCCGTCGTGTTGATGGGCGACTACAACGTCATCCCCGAACCCGAGGACTGCTGGGACCCGAAGGCGTGGATGGAGGATGCACTGTTCCAGCCGGAATCCCGCTCCGCGCTGCGGCGCATCGAGTATCTCGGCTACACCGATGCCTTTCGCGCCTGCCATGCGGAGACACACCGCTACACATTCTGGGACTATCAGGCCGGCGCCTGGCAGAAAGATCACGGTATCCGCATCGACCACGTCCTGCTATCGCCGCAGGCCGCCGACCGTCTCAGGGCCTGCGGCATCGACCGGCATGTCCGCGGTTGGGAAAGGCCTTCGGATCACGTGCCGGTGTGGTGCGAGCTGGATATCTAGCCTCGCGGGTCACACCGTCACGTCCGCGATATCGCGCTGCATGATGGCTTCGAGGCTGGTCAGGTTCATGCCGTGCTTGAGGAAATTGTAGGGCGTGAGATTGACCGCCTTGATCAGGCGGCGTGCCGTGCCGCCGGCGCCGCCGAGATCGAAATCGATGACGTTGATGCAGCCGGTATCCTGCTCGAACGCGCTCATGGCCTGAAGTCCTGCGCCGCACGCCCAGCTCAATATCAACCGATTGATGCCCTCGTGCGCCACCACGAGCGCGATATGCCAGCTCGCATCGGAAAGCAGCCGTTCGATGGCGCCGACGCCGCGGGCCTGCGCTGCGGCGAATACCTCCCCGCCCTCGTGGTTCGTCGCGCCGGGCTCATGAGCGCGGGCGAAGTAGGAGTTCATCAATGCGATCAGCTCTTCGCGGCTCTGCACCGGCGCGAGCCTGCCGCCCCGAAGCTCGACGAGGTCGGGATCGACTTCGAGCTTCGGCGCATCGGAGATGAACGACAGCGCGACGTCCGCCGTCTCCCGCGTGCGCGGGAGGCCCGAGCACATGGCGCGGTCGAAATGGATGTGCGACAGCGCCCGGCCCGCCGCTTCGGCTTCGCTGCGCCCGCGCCTGGTCAGCGCGACCGCGTGGATATCTCCGGTCTCGCGCACATGGCGGCTGAAATAATCGACATGGCCGTGCCGCATGAGGTAGATGCGGCGGCGGTGCGCGGTGCCCGGCAAAGCCATCAGATCGCGCCCGCCGACTTCAAGGCCTCGATCTCGGTGGCCGAAAATCCCCAGCCGGACAACGCCGCACCGCTGTCGACGGCGGTCGCGACGCCCTTCGCTTCCGGCGGCGTGCGCGAGAACCGCGGCGCGGGCGCAGGCTGGGTCACGCCGTCGATCTCGACGAACGTGCTGCGCGCCTTGTTGTGCGGATGTTTCGGCGCCTCGGCCAGAGACAGCACCGGCGCGTAGCACACATCGCTGCCCAGCATGATCGCATCCCATTCGTCGCGGGTCTTCGCCTTGATAACGGCGGCAAGCTTTTCCTTGAGCGACGGCCATTGGTCCCGATCCATCTGCGCGGCGAAGGCGGCATCGGCGATGCCGGTCTTCTCCATCAGCTCCTTGTAGAACTGCGGCTCTATGGAGCCGATGGCGACGAACTTTCCGTCCTTCGTTTCGTAGGTGTCATAGAAATGCGCGCCGCCGTCGAGCATGTTGGAGGCGCGGCTGTCCTTCCAGATTCCCATGGCCGCCATGCCGTAGAACATGGTCATCAGCGAGGCCGCGCCGTCGGTCATCGCGGTGTCGACCACCTGCCCCTTGCCGGAATTCTTCGCCTCGATGATCCCGCATGCGACGCCGAAAGCCAGATAGAGGGCGCCACCGCCGAAATCGCCCACGAGGTTGAGCGGCGGCGTGGGCTTTCCGGTCTTCGCGCCGATGGCGTGCAGCGCGCCGGAGAGTGCGATGTAGTTTATGTCGTGGCCCGCGGCGTCGGCCAGCGCGCCGGTCTGCCCCCAGCCCGTCATGCGGCCGTAGACGAGTTTCGGGTTGCGCCCGAGGCAGACATCGGGGCCAAGGCCCAGCCGCTCCATCACACCCGGACGGAACCCTTCGATCAGCGCATCGGCCTTTCCGATCAGCCTGAGCGCGGCCTCGACGGCGTCCGGCTTCTTGAGGTCGAGCGCAACGGTATCCCGGCCGCGCAGGTAGATCTCCATCTTCGAGGGCTGGCGCCCGCCCTTGCGGTCGATGCGGATCACTTCCGCCCCCATGTCGGCGAACAGCATCGCCGCGAACGGGCCCGGGCCGATTCCTGCGAACTCCACGATGCGGATGCCCTTGAGCGGACCCATGGAAACCTCATTCGACAGCTTGTTCGTGCGAGTCATAATGGTGGATCGACGGGGCGTAAACACGCTAGGCTCGGGCCATGCAGATTGACGTAGTGTCCGACACGATTTGTCCGTGGTGCTTCATCGGAAAGCGCCGCCTCGCCCGGGCGCTCGCCGAACGTCCGGACATCGCTTTCGACGTGCGCTGGCGGGCCTACCGGCTCGATCCCACGGTGCCGCCGGAGGGCGTGGAGCGCCGCGCCTACCTGAAGGCCAAGTTCGGGGACGGCGAGCGGCCGCGGGCGATGAGCGAAGCCATTCGCGCCGCCGGCGAGAGCGAGAATATCGCCTTCGCCTTCGACCGCATCGCCAGGACGCCCAACACGATAGACTCCCACCGCCTCATCCGCTGGGCCGGCAGCGCCGGGCTGCAGGACGAAGTCGTCGAGGCGCTGTTCCGGGCCTACTTCGAGGAGGGCCGGGACATCGGCGACATCGACGTGCTGGTGGACATCGCGGGCCAGACGGGGATGGACACCGCGCTCGTCGCCGATCTGCTGGAGGACGGCGCCGACCGCGAGCTGGTCGAGCGCGAGGACGTGCTCGCCCACCGCATGGGCATCACGGGCGTACCCACCTTCATCTTCGCCAGCAAATATGCGGTCTCCGGGGCGCACGATCCGGAGACGCTGGTGGGGCTGATCGACAAGGTGGTGCTCGAAGCCGCAGAAGAAAAGCCGGCCTCGACGTGAGGGAAGCCGGATCGGCTAAGCCGCGTCGGCGACGACGCGGTTGCGGCCTTCGCGCTTGGCGCGGTACAGCGCCTGGTCGGCGCGGTGGAGAAGCGCATCGGCGGAATCCACGTTTCCTTCCGAGCCCGCGATGCCGATGCTGATCGTGACGTGGAGGTTGCCGGGATCGCGGCTGATGGCGAAGGGCATCTCTTCGACGCTCTTGCGCAGGCGCTCGGCCACCGAATAGGCGAACGCCATGTCGGTATCGGGCATCACCACCACGAACTCCTCGCCCCCGTAACGGCAGGCGAGATCGATGCCACGCACGTTGGCGGAGATGCGGCCCGCGAACTCGCGCAGCACCTCGTCGCCCGCGTCGTGGCCGTGGGTGTCGTTGACCGACTTGAAGTGGTCGATGTCCATGATCAGGAACGCGATCGGCTTGCCGGACTTGCGCGCGCCCTGGATGAGATTGTCGAGGTGACGCGACATGTAGCGGCGGTTGTGCAGGCCGGTCAGCTGGTCGGTGATCGCCATCTCGAGCGAGAGCTGCACGTTGTGGCGCAGCTTGTCCGAATAGCGCTTCTTGCGAAGCTGCGTGCGCACGCGGGCGATGAGCTCGTTCTTGTCCACCGGGCGCGTGAGATAGTCGTTCACGCCCATCTCGAGCGCCTGGTTGAGCTTGCGGCGGTCGCCGTCGCTGACCAGCACCAGGATCGGGACGTTGCGGCCCTCCGGCAGCGAGCGGAGCTGCGAACACAGACGCAGGCCGTCGAAGCAGCGCAGGCCGAGGCTCACCACGATGAGATCGAAGTCGCCCCCGCGCACGCGGATCAGCGCTTCCTCGAAAGTGTCGACGGCGGAAACGTCGTTGGCGGGCGCCAGCGACTGGTTGAACCAGGCCACGGATTCGGGGCGATCCTCGATGATCAGGATGCGGCCCGCGGGCGCGGCGTCAATCAGCGTCTCGGCCGGATCGATCAGGCCCATGCTCTGGCCCGTGGTCTCGCGCAGGCGCAGCTCGTCCGTCATCAGCTTCAGGCGCACCAGGCTGCGGACGCGGGCGAAGAGCGCGGCGTCGTCCACCGGCTTGGTGAGGAAATCGTCGGCGCCGGCATCGAGGCCCGCCACGCGGTCGGACGGCTGGTCGAGCGCGGTGACCATCACGACGGGAACATGCGCGGTCTTGGGGTTCTGCTTGATGCGCCGGCAGACTTCGAAGCCGTCCATGCCGGGCATCATCACGTCGAGCAGCACGATGTCGGGCTCGTGCTCCTCCACGCGCTGGAGCGCTTCCAGGCCGTTGAAGGCGGTGACGACCTCGAAATACTCCGCGCTGAGCTTCGCTTCGAGAAGCTTCACGTTGGAGAGGATGTCGTCGACGACCAGGACCCGGGCGGTCATGAGCCCTCCTAGCCGATGAAGCGGCGCACGGTATCGAGGAAGCTGGTCACCGAGATGGGCTTGGAGATGTAGGCCTCGCAGCCGCCCTGCCGGATCACCTCTTCGTCGCCCTTCATGGCGAAGGCCGTTACGGCGACGACGGGAATCGCCTTGAGTGAATCGTCTTCCTTCAGCCACTTGGTCACTTCGAGACCGGAGACCTCGGGAAGCTGGATGTCCATCAGGATCAGGTCGGGCCGGTGCTCGCGCGCGATGTCGAGCGCTTCCATGCCGTCCTTGGTCTGGAGGATATTGTAGCCGTGGGCGTCCAGGAGATCGTGGAAGAGCTTCATGTTGAGCTCGTTGTCCTCCACGATCAGGACGGTCTTCTGCTTGGCATCCATGCGCTTGTTCTCCACGCCCCAGCCGGCGCCCCGGCGCCAATTCCCGTATCGCCAGTATTAGGGAAGATGTCTTAACGCTCTCTTGACGCTTGGGGACGGCGCGGGGCCGCGCGTTCCGGCGCAAACGCCGCACCGGCATGGAGCGGAGGGCCGCCCCGGCACGTGATTTGTTAACGATAGAAGCGTGTTGCGGGCCGAATCTGAGACACCGGCCGACCGGGGCCGCGCGGCGAATCCGTGTTGCGGCAGGCACCGCGCCCAGCGGACCGTGCCGCTTGGCATGGCGGCCATTGCGCTGCCATGCTCGGCGCATGGCGCTGCGGCAGACCTCGAGGACCGATTCCTCCGAAACCATCGGCATTAGGGCCATCGCGTTCCTGGCCGGACGCGAGGACGACCTCATGCGATTCGTGACCCTGTCGGGCCTCGACCCCGCGGATCTGCGCGCGCGGGCCGGGGAGCCCGAGGTGCTGGCCGCCGTGCTGCAGCACCTGCTCATGGACGATGGCGTGCTGACCGCGTTCTGCGCCGCCGAAGGCCTCGAGCCCAAGGCCGTGCACCTGGCGCAGCACAAGCTCGCCGGCGGATGAGCGCGGACTTCCACACCGATGCCGCGACGGTGCCGCTCGATCCGGCGCGGCCGTTGCTGATCGTGGATGCCGACGAGGTGCTGCTGCGCTTCGCCGACGGCTTCGACCGCTTCCTGCGCGCCCGCGGGCTCTACCTCGATCTCGTCAGCTACCGGCTGCATGGCAATGTCCGCCGGCTGGACGACAACAGCGCGCCGATCGGCGTCGAGGTCACGGCGCTGCTGGACGAGTTCCGCGCCGAGCTCGACTGGCTGGAAGCGGTGGAACATGCACAGGACGTGCTGCCCGCGCTCGCCCCGCGAATGAACGTCGTCGCGCTCTCCAACGTCTCGCCCGCGCAGGCGCCGGCGCGGCTGAGGAATTTCGCGGCGCTGGGATTCCATTTTCCGCTGCTCACGAATTCCGGCGCCAAGGGCGCGGCGGTGCTGGCGCTGGCGAAGCGGGTGGCGGGGCCGGTGTTCTTCGTGGACGATATCCCGCAACATCTCGCCTCCGCGGCGGAGATCGCACCCGACGTGTTCCGCATCCACTTCGTCGGCGAGGCAAGGCTGAAACCGCTTTTGCCCGCCTCGCCGCACGCGCATATACGGGCGGACACTTGGCATGACGCCCTCGCCTTCATCCGGGAGAGACTGAAGCCATGAGGCTGGGCATCGATCTCGGCGGCACGAAGATCGAGGCGATCGCGCTGGACGATGGCGGCGCCATCCTTTCCCGCGAGCGCGTGCCGACGCCCAAGAACGATTACGGTTCCGTCATCGCGGCCATCGCGGGGCTCGTGCGCGATACCGAAAGGAAGATCGGGCGGCGCGGCAGCGTGGGCGTGGCGATCCCCGGCACGATCAGCACGAAGACCGGGCTGGTGAAGAACGCCAACTCCACGCGCCTGATCGGCCATCCGCTGGACGCGGATCTGGCGCGCGCGCTCGGCCGGCCGGTGCGCGTGGCCAACGACGCCAACTGCTTTGCGCTGTCGGAGGCCACAGACGGCGCGGCGGCGGGCAAGGACGTGGTGTTCGGCATCATCGCGGGCACGGGCGTGGGCGGCGGGGTGTGCGTGGGCGGGCGCGTGCTCACCGGGGCGCACGGCATCGCGGGCGAATGGGGACACAATCCCCTGCCCCGCCCGCGCCAGGACGAGCTGCCCGGTCCCGCCTGCTATTGCGGCCGCGCCGGCTGCATCGAAGCCTGGTGCTCGGGCGGCGCGCTGGCGCGCGAGTTCGGGAAGGCGACGGGCCGCGCGCTCGACGCCGCCGCGGTCGCGCAGGCGGCGGCGTCCGGCGACGCGGAAGCCGTCCGCGCGATGGACCTGTTCCTCGACCGCGTCGCCCGCGCCGTCGCCACGCTGGTCAACATCCTCGATCCCGATGCCATCGTGATGGGCGGCGGGCTCTCCAACATCGCCGCGCTCTATGGCGAGCTGCCCGCCCGTATCGAGCGTTACGCCTTCACGGCGGAGGCGCCGCCGCTGGTGCTGAAGAACCGTCACGGCGATTCCTCCGGCGTGCGCGGCGCCGCGTGGCTGTGGCGCGAGGACGAGGCAGCGCTGGGCCTTCCCCGGGACGTTCCGGGGTGAGCGCGTTCTGCCGCGACTGCCTGGCGGAGGCGCGCGACGGCGCCCGGCGCTGCGGGAGCTGCGGCGGGCACCGCATCCTCGCCCATCCGGAACTCGACACGCTTTCCATCGCGCATCTGGACTGCGACGCGTTTTACGCCGCGATCGAGAAGCGGGACGACCCTTCGCTCGCCGACAAGCCGGTCATCATCGGCGGCGGCAGGCGCGGGGTGGTCTCGACCTGCTGCTACATCGCGCGCATCTCCGGCGTGCGCTCGGCGATGCCGATGTTTCAGGCGCGGCGGCTGTGCCCGGAGGCCGTCGTCATCAGGCCCGACATGGCGAAATACGCGGCCGTCGCGAAGAAGGTGCGCGCGCTGATGCGCGAGCTCACCCCGCTGGTCGAGCCGCTGTCGCTGGACGAGGCCTATCTCGACCTTTCGGGCACCGGGCGGCTTCACGGCACCACGCCGGCCCGGACCATGGCGGCACTGGCGGGGCGCATCGAGCGCGACATCGGCATCACCGCCTCCATCGGCCTGTCCCACAACAAGTTCCTCGCCAAGCTCGCCAGCGATCTCGACAAGCCGCGCGGCTTCTCGGTGATCGGCCGCGCCGAGGCGATGGCGTTCCTGCGCGACAAGCCGGTGGGCCTCATCCGCGGCGCCGGCAAGGCGCTGCAGGCCAGGCTGGAGAAGGACGGCATCACCCGCATCGGCCAGCTCCAGGACGCGGACGCGCGCGACCTCGCGCGGCGCTACGGCAACACCGGGCTCTGGCTCGCGCGGCTCGCCCGCGCGGAGGACAGCCGCGCCGTCGATCCCTCCGGCGAGATGAAAAGCATCTCCTCGGAGACCACCTTCGGCGACGACATCGCCGCCTTCCCCGAACTCGAGAGCATCCTGTGGCGCCAGGCCGAGCGCGTTTCGGCGCGGGCCAAGGCGATGGAGCTGGGCGGCTGGACGGTGGTGCTCAAGCTCAAGACCGCCGGCTTCAGGATCCGCACGCGGAGCAATTCGCTCGACGCGCCCACCCAGCTCGCCGACCGCATCTTCCGCGTGGCGCGCGATGCGCTCAAGCGCGAAGCCGACGGCACGTCCTTCCGCCTCCTCGGCGTCGGCCTGCACAACATCTGCGGCGCGCACGAATGCGATCCCCACGACCTGATCGACCGCTCCTCCGGGAGGCGCGCCGCGGCGGAACGCGCCGTCGACAAGGTGCGCGCGAAGTTCGGCGGCGAGGCGGTGGCCAAGGGACGCGCGATGCGGACGAAGCCGTGACGTTCGATGCGTCCCGGCACGCCAACGCCCTGAACATCGGGACGATGCCAGGGCGTTGGCGTGGTTTCCTCGCTGGGTGCAGCCGGCCGCGTGATGGGGGCTAGACCATCCGCGCGCGCGCTCGGTTCGACCGCCTCGGCTTCACATGCGGAAAGAGGGCGCTTCGCCCCGACGCCTTTGGGTCCGGTAGCTGTGATGCCAGGGCCACCCTTGGTGCAACACCCCAGCCTCGCTCCCCGGAGGGACGCCGATCTGCTGGCGCGGGTCGTTCCCGCGCCTTTGGCTTTTCGCGCCTCGGATCCCGCGCGGGCTGCCCGCAAGTGGGCGCCCTTGCCTGTATGATCCTGCGGCTGATCTCGTCTGTGGCCTTCCAGAACTCCTGCGTGTGGTTCAAGAGCGGATATAATACAACCTTGAATAGAACACAAGGGGTCCGAAAAAGAAAATCGACTGGTTTGACGAGGCGGCAAAATTCGTCATAAACCATTGTTATTATTGTATATATGACAGAAGGACGGATACCGCCAGCGGAACATGGCTTTGGCTATCGACACTGACCGCGCCCGCCATGACCTCTTTGCCTGCTTGCATGGCCTCCGGAACCGCCGGCGCGCGCGCCGCGACCAAGATCGTGTTCGGGCCGGAAATGTGTAAGCACCGACGACGGACCGTGGCGGCGTCTCAACAACCTGTGCAAATTTTCATCGTAGGATTGTAGCAGATGAATATCTTTGCCTCGTGATCGCGATCTCCGATCGCATGTAACGACTGATAGATTTCTGTATGCTGTTCTATTGGACCAACTAACAGCGCGGTCAAATGTACGCTCACCCCTGCAAGCGCCAGTCGTAAGATTTCTTCCCACATCACTTCTGGCAAATCGATTTCTATACCAAAATGTTCTTCGCGACCCTCGCGAGGTGGCCAAAGTTCACCCGCGCCATCCAAATTGTGGCTCGCATATTTTGCAGATCTACCCCTATGGAACATAACTGAAGCGCTGAGGCCGGCTCGAAAATCAGACTTGCCAAATCCCACAAGTGTCCTTCCTTCGGAAACATGATTTTCAGAGCCATGTTCGATGCTGAGTCGGTAATTCCATTTTGTTATGCTGATCGCCACTGGAAGCGTCATTTTGAATGGCTCCAAAGCTCCAACTTAGAAACCAAGCATCTGGTTACTAGCCAGGATGCTTCCCGATGGCCCCGTACAGGTCCGGCCGCCGGTCGCGGAACAGGCCCCAGCTGGCGCGGGCCCTGGCGATGTCGTCGAGGTCGAATGCGGCGACGGCGACGCCTTCATGCGTGCGGTCGAGCTCGGACACGATCTCGCCGGTGGGGCCGGCGATGAAGGAGGAGCCGTAGAAGGTCATCTCGCCGGCGTTGCCGGGCGCCGAGCTCTTCTCCGTGCCGATGCGGTTGGATGCCACCAGCGGAACGTAGTTGGCGCCGGCATGGCCCTGCATGACGCGGCGCCAGTGGTCGCGGCTGTCGACCGGCGGCGCGGGCGGCGGCTCGCTGCCGATGGCGGTGGGATAGAGCAGCACCTCCGCGCCCATCAGCGCCATGGCGCGCGCGGCCTCGGGGAACCACTGGTCCCAGCAGATGCCGCAGCCCAGCATGCCGAACTTCGTCGCCCACACCCTGAAGCCGGTGTCGCCGGGGGTGAAATAGAACTTCTCCTGGTAGCCGGGACCGTCGGGGATGTGGGACTTGCGGTAGACGCCCAGCATGCGCCCGTCGGCGTCGAGCATCGCCAGCGAATTGAAATGCGCGTAGCCCGCCTTCTCGAAGAAGCTCACTGGCAGCACCACGCCCAGCGCCTTCGCCAGCGCGCTCATCTCCGCCAGCAGCGGGTTGCCTTCGGCCGGCGCGGCCAGCGCGAAATGCTCGGCGAGCTGGTCCTGGCAGAAATAGGGCGTCTCGAACAGCTCCTGGACGAGCACGACATTGGCGCCCTTCGCCGCGGCCTCGCGCACGAGCTCCTTGGCCTTGGCGACATTGGCCTTCACGTCCCACGAACAGGCGAACTGCGTGGCGGCGAGGCTGACGTGTCTCATGCCGGCGTCCCCTGATGGAAGACCATGCGCCAATCGCCCGCCACCTTGCACCAGATCGAGGAGCGGAGCGAGCGTTTGCCGCGCGCCGAGGCGCGATAGGTGACGAGCGCGATGTCCGCCGAGAGCATGCGCACGGCAAAATCGTCGATGCCGCGATCCGGCGCGCCGGACATGGCTTCCGCGGCGAGGAGGTCGAGGATCTCATCCCTGCCGTAGACGCGGCCGTCGCTGGCGAACTCCACGAAATCGCCGGCGAGAAGCACTCCCACCGCCGCGCGGTTGCCCCGCACGGCGGGATCCATCAGCCTGAGTTCGAGCTCACGGAAATCCGTCATGGCACGTTCCAGTAAACTCCCCCTGGCGGGGAGGTCGAAAAATTCGAGCGCAGCGATGAATTTTTCGGGTGAGGGGCGCTGTGGAGACAGCACAGCACCACTCCCCTCACCCGAAAAATGCTCCGCATTTTTCGACCTCTCCACAAGGGAGAGGTTAAGGGGAGTGAATGCTTCGCGGTCCGCGCGGCGGTGAGGGTGGCGAATCTCATGCGGGCTCCGTTCCACCGACTTCCGCCAGCACCTCCGCCTGCTGGACGGGGTTCGCCTCGCCGTCGCGGGTGTCGATGAGGTGGCGGGGGATGAGCAGCAGCGCGGGCAGGATGAGCGCGTAGACCGCCGTGGTCGCCAGCGCGCAATAGAGGAAGCCGTGCGCGGGGCTCGAGGCGTAGATCTGCGAGCCGATGATGTCGCCGCCGCGATAGGAGAGCATGAACACCCCGTCGACCAGCATCATCAGCGTGCCCTGGAGCCCCGGCGGGCAGGAGCGCATGGCGAGGTCGTAATACGCGCCCGCGGCGATGCCGCCCATCATGCCGATGGGCAGCGCCAGCCACAGCGCCTGCTCCGGCGTGCTGACCAGCGCCAGCGGGATCATCTGCGGCACGGTGATAACGGTGCCCCAGAACAAAAGCTTCCTCAGCGTCACGCGCTTGCACAGCCAGCCATAGAGAAAATACATCGGGATGAAGGCGAGAACGAAGATCGCGTAATAGTCGGTGTAGATCGCATCCGAGGCGTGCAGCTTGTCGGTGAGGTAGAACTGCAGCGGCGTGTTCGAGCCGGGCGCGAACTGGAACATGAACATGATCAGCACCGGCGCATAGATCGCGCGGTGGCGCACCAGCCGCTTGATGTCGCCGATCAGGTCGGCGCCTTTGGCCTCGGGCCGGTCGTAGGCGTGGCCGAACACGGCCCTGGGCTTCCAGAAGCCGAACAGGAACATGCCCAGCGACAGCACGACCATGAGCTCGAAGGTGCGGTGCGGCGGCAGGTGCTCGGCGATCCAGCCCGAGGCCAACGCGCCCGCGATATAGGGCACGCTGGTCACGATGTTCCACAGCGCGGAGAGCCGGCCGGACATCAGCTTCTCCTGCCCCACCAGCGCCAGCAGGCCCCATTGCGCGGCGGAGACGAAGCGCCAGAAGAACATCACCAGGAACATGCCGATGAACAGCGTGGTGTAGGTGAGTTGCGCATAGGCCATCCAGGCGAAGATCACCGCGGTGATGGGCGCGAAGATGAGGAAATAGCCCCGGTCGCGCAGGCCCAGCGGATTCCACAGATCGCGCGTCAGCCCGAACACCACCGAGAGGTAGACCGGGATCGCGGTGAGGAGGCGGAAGGTGGAGACCTCCGTCGCGCTGGCGTGGAGCTGGTCCTTCAGCATGTAGGAGGTGGCGAAATCCAGCAGGTAGGCATGCGGCATCACCAGGTAGACGAGCAGGGTGAGCGGCGCGAAATAGGCGAAGACCTTGCGCGTGGACGCGGCGTCGTCCCGTGCGGCTGCGGCGGTGTCGGTCATGCGGGGCCCTGTCGGATGGCGTTGAAGCGGGAATGACATCCACCTCCCCCTTGCGGGGAGGTCGAAAAATTCGAGCGCAGCGAAGAATTTTTCGGGTGGGGACGCCCACCGCACCCCCGCCCGAAATCGCTTCGCGATTTCGACGTCCCCGCAAGGGGGAGGTGGAAGCGAGGGCGCACGGCCTTCCCGCTCACGCCGGTTCCTGCTGGGTGATGCAGTGGATGCCGCCGCCGCCTTCGACGATGTCGAGCGCATCGATCTGCAGGATGTCGCGGCCGGGGAAGCATTGCGCGAGGCTCTCGCGCGCCGCCTCGTCGGCGGGATCGTCGAAGCCCGGCAGCACCACCCCGCCATTGGGCAGGTAGAAGTTCACGTAGCTCGCCTGCAGGCGCCGCCCGCGGAAATCGAAACGTTCGTGACGGGGCTGGGCGATCTCCACGATCTCCAGTGCCCGGCCTTCGGCGTCGCGCGCGGCCTTGAGCCGGCGGATGGCCTCGTGCACCGGCTCCCAGTCGGGATGGGCGCGCGACCGCGGCACGCCCACGATCGCCCGGCCGGGGGCGGCGAAGCAGGCGATGTTGTCGACATGGCCGTCGGTCTCGTCGTCGCTGAAGCCCTCGCCCAGCCAGATCACGCGGCGCGCGCCGGTGAACAGCGCCAGCCGCTCCTCGATCTGCTGCGGCGTCAGGTTGGGGTTGCGGTTCCCGTTGAGCAGGCACTGCTCGGTGGTCAAGAGCGTGCCGGCGCCGTCGGAATGGATCGCGCCGCCTTCGCACACCAGCGGCGCCATATAGGCCGTGACGCCGGCGCGGGCGAGGATGCGGCCGGCCAGCAGGGTATCGTTCGTGTACGGATGATATTTGTTGCCCCAGGCGTTGAAGCTCCAGGCCACGCCGGCGCGCGCGCCGTCTGGTCCGGCGACGAAGGTCGGGCCCATGTCGCGGGCCCAGGAATCGTCCAGCGCCACCTCGAAGATCTCCGCCTTGCCGCCGCAGGCGAGCCTGGCCTCGGCGGCGTCCTCGTGGCGGGCGCACATGACGACCGGCTCGAAGGTGGAGATGGCGCGGGCGACGCGGGCGAAGGCCTGGCGCGCGCGCAACAGCCCGTCCGGCCCGCCCCAGGCCTCGACGCGGCACGGCCAGCACATCCAGGTGCGCACATGCTGCGCCCATTCCGCCGGCATGGAAAAGCCGTCGCGCGCGGGGCACGGATCGTCGGCGTCGAGGCGGCGAGTCATGGGGCCTCTATAGCGGGTTGCGCGCGCGTGGGGAAACGTGGTTTTGATTTCATCGGCGCCCGCCTCGAGGGCTCGGTCGGCCCTGCCCTCGCGGGAGGGCGGACGCACATATCGGAGACCCCGCATGCCCGGAAAGATAGACACCCGTCTCGCGGAACTCGGAATTGCGCTGCCGACGCCGCCGGCGCCGGTGGCGAGCTATGTGCCGTTCGTGGTGAGCGGCAAGCAGGTGTTCATCTCCGGGCAGGTGACGATGGAGAACGGGGCGCTGAAATATGTCGGCACCGTCGGCAAGGATCTGTCGCTCGACGACGGCAAGGCCGCCGCGCGGCTCTGCGCCATCAACGTGCTGGCCCAGGCCAGGGCCGCGTGCGGCGGCGACCTCGACCGCATCGCGCGCTGCGTCAAGGTGACGGTGTTCGTCAACGCCGTGCCGGGCTTCGCGCAGCACCCGGAAGTCGCCAACGGCGCCTCCGACCTCTTCGTCGAGGTCCTGGGCGAGGCGGGCCGCCACGCGCGCGCGGCGGTGGGCGCGGGCTCGCTGCCGCGCAACGTCGCCACCGAAGTCGAGGCGGTGTTCGAGCTGAAGTGAGCAAGGTCACGGCGCGCATCGCGGGCTCCGCGGCGGAGATCGGACCCGCCGCCTGGAACGCCTGTGCCAATCCCGGCGGCGCGCCGGATCCGCATCCCTTCACGCGCTACGAATTCTTCGCGGCCTGCGAGGGCTCGGGCTCGGCCGTGCCGGAAACCGGCTGGCTGCCCTGCCATCTCGTCATCGAGGAAGACGGCGTCACGCGCGGGCTGCTGCCGATGTACCTGAAGGATCATTCGCGCGGCGAATACGTGTTCGACCATGCCTGGGCGGAGGCGTTCCAGCGCGCGGGCGGGCGCTATTTCCCCAAGCTGCAGGCCGGCGTGCCGTTCACGCCGGTGACGGGGCGAAGGCTGCTCGCGGCCACGGAAGAGACACGCAACGCCCTGCTCGCGGCGGGCGCCGCGGCGGTCGGGCAGCTCGGCGCCTCCTCGCTGCACATCACGTTCCTCACGGAAGCGGAATGGAACGCGGCCGGCGCGCTGGGCTACCTGCGGCGCACCGACCGGCAGTTCCACTGGGAGAACCGGGGCTATGGAAGCTTCGACGATTTCCTGGCCGCGCTGTCGTCGTCCAAGCGCAAGAACCTGCGCAAGGAGCGCGCGGCGGTGTTCGCGGAAGGAGTCGATTTCGAATGGCTCTCCGGCGCGGACATCGGCGAGGCGCATTGGGACATCTTCTTCGAATTCTACATGGACACCGGCGGGCGCAAATGGGGCACGCCCTATCTCACCCGCGCCTTCTTCAGCCTGGTCGGCGAGAGCATGGGGACGCAGGTGGTGCTGATCCTGGCGCGCCGCAACGGGCGTTACATCGCCGGCGCGCTGAACTTCCGGGGCGAAGGGACGCTCTACGGCCGCAACTGGGGCTGCACCGAGCACATCCCGTTCCTGCATTTCGAGACCTGCTACTACCAGGCCATCGAATACGCCATCGCCCACGGCCTGCCGCGCGTGGAGGCGGGCGCGCAGGGCGAGCACAAGCTCCTGCGCGGCTACATGCCGGCCGCCACCTACAGCGCCCACTGGATCGCGCATCCGGGCCTGCGCCGCGCGGTGGCGGACTATCTCGAGGGCGAGCGGGAGGCCATCGCCGAGCACATCGAGGCGCTGGCGGAGCACGGACCGTTCCGGAAGGAGGGCTGAATGCGAAGGGCTGCGGCCGCGATCCTGTTTCTCCTGGCGGCGGCGCTCCCCGCGGTGGCACTCCCCGCGACGGCGGCGGCGGCGGCGGCGCGCCCCGCGATCCTCGGCACCTGGTTCACGGAGGGCACGGAGGACGGCGATCACTTCCAGTCCGTCTTCTCCGTCCTGCCCGACGGGAATTTCGTCAAGCAGTTCCGCGACGCGACCTGCCACAAGACGAAGAGCTGGCGCGCCGGCGGAAGATGGCGCTTCGACGGGCGGCGCATGGTGCTCGACACCACGCTGGCCGCGACGGGCGCGCTGCTCCACCACGACGTCTTCGACTATCACGCGGGCGATGCCGATCATTTCTCCATGACCGACGAGGACACGAAGATCACCTGGAAATTCGTCCGCGTTCCCGACGGCACCCGCCTCGACGACGGCCCGTGCGTGTCGTGAGTCCCGCTTCCTTCCCTGCGCGGGGAAGAAAGAATGCGGTTCGCCCTCCCTGCCGGGACGCGGTTGGACTATTGTGCACGCGGACAGAAAAGACCGGACGCACGCCATGGCTTACGATCCCGACAACGTCTTCGCGAAGATCCTGCGCGGCGAATTGCCGAAGGTGGCGGTGTACGAGGACGCGCATACGCTGGCGCTGATGGACATCATGCCGTCGACCGAGGGCCACACCCTGGTCATCACCCGGGAGCCGGCCGAGGGCATCCTCGACCTGTCGCCGCAGGGCGCGGCGGCGCTGATCGCCACAACGCAGAAGGTGGCCAGGGCGGTGAAGAAGGGGCTGGGCTGCACGGGCGTGATGCTGGTGCAGCTCAACGGCGCGGCGGCGGGGCAATCCATCCCGCACGTCCACTTCCACGTCCTGCCCCGCGAGCACGGGCTCGAGCTCACCCTCCACGGCCGCGCCATGCAGAAGCAGGAGGCGCTGGAGGCGGTGGCCGCGAAGATCAGGGCGGCGCTGGAGCCTTGACCGCCGCGGCCGGCGCACCCATATCCCGGCCATGCTTTACCTTCTCGCCGTGTTCTGCTCGCCGCTCGCGCTTCTGCTCGCGGGCAAGCCGGTCTCGGCGCTGTTCAACCTGATCCTCTACGCGATCTCGATCGCGCTGTGGGCGACGCTGATCTTCCACCACGCCGGATTCCTGGTCTGGCTCATCGCGTTCCTGCACGCCGCCTTCGCCATCCACGACGCCCGCGAGGACCGCCGCGTGCGGCGGATGATGCGGGCCGCGCGCGGGGATTGAGCGCTTCCTGCCCCGCTTTCGCGGGAGAAAGATCACGGCGCGAAGCTGGACCGGATCTTCACGCCCCAGTGGCCGTTCTCGCAGGTCACGACGTAGACGGAATCGAAGCCGCCGATCACCGAGCCGTCCTTGCGGTAGCGGGTGAAGCGGGTGTCGATGTGGACCTTGTCCGGGCCGGCGTGGATGATCTTGCGGTGCTCCCAGGCGGAATGATCCCACTCCCTGAGCGCGCCCTGCGTGAACCGCTCGGCCGTCATGTCGCCCTTGTCGAGTGTGACGAGCCGGCCCGAGGCGAGGCGGATGCTGGGGAAGTTGAAGGTGGCCTCGAACGCCTCCACGTCGCGCGCGTTGAACGCGGCCATGAAATCGTCCAGGCATTTCATCGCCGCGGCGATGGCGTGAGGGTGGTTCGTCATGGCGGCATGATGGCCCGCCCGGGGCCGCATTTCCAGCCTTCTGGGGAAACCGCCTCCAAGGTAGTTGACAAGGAAACTCTGATAGTTTCCTTGGCAACTGATATCCGGGAGGCGGCCATGGCCAGGCGGACGGGCAGAGCGGGCGAGGCGACGCCGCTGACGGGCCATCTCGGCTATTGGCTGCGCTTCGTGTCCAACCATGTGAGCCACGCCTTCGCGCGCAAGCTGGAGCGCCGGGGCGTGACGGTGGCGGAGTGGGTGGTGCTGCGCGAGCTGTTCGAGCGCGACGGAGTGCCGCCGAGCGACATCGCGGCGCGCACCGGGCTGACGCGCGGGGCGATCTCCAAGCTCACCGCGCGGCTCGCCGCCAAGGCCCTGGCCGGCGAAGCGCCGGGCAAGGGCGACCGGCGCTTCCTGGTGCTGCGGCTGACGCCGGCGGGACGCGCGCTGGTGCCCGCGCTGGCGGCGCTGGCCGACGAGAACGACGCGGAATTCTTCGGCCATCTGGGCGCGCGCGAACGCGGGGCAATCGTGCGTGCCATGCAGGACATCGTGCGCCGCCGCGGCCTCAAGACCGTGCCGACGGAATGACGCGCCCATCCGTAACGAACGTTTCAAGCCAACAGCGAAAGGACAAGGCCATGGACCAGGCAACGCGGGACACGATCGCCGAATGCACCAAGGGCTCCGCCGAGGAGCGGATGAGCTTCCCCGAAGTGGTCATGCGGCTGGCCGCGGCGGGGGTGGAGCGCTATCACGCCGACCTGGTGCGCGGCGAGAAGACCTATTACCTGCCGGACGGCCGGTCCGGGCGCGTCGCGAGCGGGGCGCTGGAGCACGCGCCGGCGACGGCCTTCGACGGCGCGGGCGTCGGGGCCGCGGTTCGCGCGATCCAGGCCGGCGGCATCGGGTATCGCGGGTTCTGCGCCGCCATCGCCGCGGCCGGCTGCGCGGGCTACATCGTCACCCTCGCCGGCCGCCGCGCGGTCTATTACGGCCGCACCGGCGAAACCTTCGTCGAGCCCTTCCCGCCCGCGCCGTAACGGACGTTACGAGGCGGCGCCCCGCCCCATCGCCACCAGCGGCGAAAAGCAGCCGAGGATGAGGCGGCCGGCGTCGAAAGGCGGCGTGCCGGCGGAGTCCATGCGCGGGTCTTCGTGGATCTTCGCTTCCGCCGCCTCGAAGCTCTGCTTGTCGGGCCAGACCTGCCAGGTGAAGACGATCTTCTCGCCCGGCCTGGCGGCGACGGCGCGGCGGAAATCGGTCTGCCTGCCGTCGGGCACGAAATCCTCCCAGCACTCCACGATCTCCAGGCAGCCATACTCCCTGTAGAAGCGCGCGCCATTCTCGGCCCACTGGCGATAGGCCTCCATCCGGTCTCCGGGCACGGGAATGACAAGTCCGCAGACATACATGGGCTGGCTCCCCGGGATGGACGACGTCCCGGACCCTAGAGCAAAATCCGACCTGATTGAATCGTATGGGATTCACGGCGGGTGCGAATCGTGATTCAAGCTGCTGGCTGGGCAGGAGGCCAGCAGCGATGGCTCGACCCTATTCCTTGGATTTGCGCGCCC
>Ga0335083_10000525_pt1 | contig 58283 bp, 48 predicted proteins | sample Lox_Sample_42_FD_206716 | JGI IMG/M metagenome (GOLD analysis project Ga0335083, IMG submission 206716) | Soil microbial communities from Loxahatchee National Wildlife Refuge, Florida, United States - Lox_Sample_4.2 | ecosystem: Environmental > Terrestrial > Soil > Wetlands | place: USA...
GCGCTGGGGCCCGCGCAAGCTGAAGCGGGTGCTGGAGCGGGACGAGCCGGGGCGGTGCTGGCCGACGGTGAGCACGATTACCGACTGGCCATCGCGCTTCACGAACACGTCGGTCCAAATCCATTTTTCGCTGTTGTTTTCTCCATTCGTGGCGCTCCTTTCGGTGTGGCTGCCCTGGACCAAGGCAACGTTTTCCAACACCTTTACATCCATGCGTCCTAACTCGAAGGACTGCACGTTTGCCAAGCCAGATTTCCTCTGGAGGCTCTTCTTACAGCCAAGAATAGCGTATCAGCGCAGCACTGTGATGGAAACGCGATACTCATGGCGCAGACGCCCTTCCTCGTCCTTACGTGACGGCGGTCAAGCCCTGACTAATGCTCGGTCGCTGGGCAGTGAACGCGCAGATGGGTCACTTCGGTTCGACATGAATCAGTCTCCTCACGCCAATTTGGGAATGGGTTTCGGGAGGAGTCCTTAAAATGTATGATCAGTTCGCGTACTTGCGAACGCCGTATCAGCAGGCGCGAAACGAGTCGTTCCATCTCCTGGATCGCGCCACCTAGCCACTCTCGTGGGATCTTTTCTACTAACTGCCACAGCCGGTTCTCATTGAAGGTTTCAATCCTGCGCAACCAAGGCTGGAAGCTGTCCCACCCAGTGACGCCGACGTACACGTCGTTGCGCCCGAAGACGCCACGCAAGGGCGCGTCGGGAAAATTCCACTCGCCAGCGTTGAAACAATATCCCTGGTCAATAAAGCAAGCACAAAACTTGCGCTCGCGCGACCGCTTCCAGAAGACCGCTTGGCGTCCGTCTGCATTACAGGTCCACTTGTCGAAAGCAAGAATGCCTGCGAATTCCCTTAGACTACGCACTTTGTCCATCATGGTTTCAGGCAAGTAGTCATATGCCTGCCCCTCCCATGGGGATACAACGTAGCGTGAGCCAAAGCACGGCCCGGACATAACCATGTTTCGCAGCCCACCGATTTCGACGCGCAGATCTGTGCTGCGTTCGATGAGCTGATCATCCACGTAGATGATTGCGGGCGTCGGCACCGTTAGGCCGATCATTTCGGCTAAACGTGTGCCGAGCCAGTCGTTAACTAATACACGCGGATGTTGCGGGTTGTTCTTAAACTTGACCACGTAGTAGTGGCCATCGGAGCAGCGCATCAGATGAGCTTGTGCGCCGCCACGCATCCGACGAACCTGCTGAATGGCTTCAAGCCGCAAGTGTGACCGGCCTTGAACCGCACTGAGAGAGCGGGACAATCTCCACACAGCCGTCCAAACGGCATTTCTTTGCCAGGAAATGGCCGCAAGCCTCTGCATCGCGGTTATAATTACGTCCCATGAATGCCGGACGCAATTGCGAGTACTTCATAATCAAGTACGTTCCCAATGTTGCGAGCGGGGACGACATGAACATTGGCGTGCTGTTGCGTGAAGCGGCAGTACAATCAGACCAGACGACGGGTGTTTCACCTCCGTTCGTGGGGGTTCGGTTTCTGGAGGACTGGGCGGTCCTGAATCGCTTTGGCTCCGTTGTCGATTTGGACGTCGTCTTGGCCATCGTTGCAGAAATCGCCTCCAAGGTTGATACAGCCACTGCCGGACGCAGCCGTCTTTCCAATCTTTTGCGAGAGTTGGGCTCGGCATCTAACGGAGTTGTCCTTGGGCCGCCACGAGGATTGGTTACCACGGACCCTGAGGAGACGCTCAGGGAGTTGGCTGCGAGATATCTCCCCGAACGGTCCGGTCGAATCCGAGTGTAGCTCCGACCCATAAGTGAGCGAAACGTCGCAGTGCCAGCAAGACAATTGTTGCCGAGAATCGGCCTTTCTGAAGGAGGCAACAAGACCCTCCTCGAACTAGTCCGGTGGGTTTGGTGGTGGTGCGATATGTGGTAGGTCCGATAGGAGTAGTTAAATGGGAAACCGCACTCCGTGCTCTTATGGCACTTAGCGCTCCCGGGCTTCTCATCCCATGCAGCCCGTGTGACGTCCAACACAACGTAATGGGAATAAACGAATTGATGGAACGCGTTGCCTCCCGCGATGAGAAACAAGAGGGATCCGTGTTCACCCGTGGTGAATGACACCCCACACTCGACAGGCAGACGCGCGTTAAAGGTCAGCATCAAAGCACATTTTCCCTCAGCTTGTTCATATAAACCGGGCATTCTACTCGAATCTGCATTGGGGCCTCGCGAAGGCTGACGCATTAGCCCGAGGCTCCGCCACCAAATAACGCTGCCCCTCCTGCGCCATAGTGAGTCACCCCCTTCCTTGGTTCATCGACAACCATTTTTCCCCCATTTCCAGATCGTGGGTTCGACGTGTTGGCTTACGATTACCAGCAGGCGCTTCGTTCCCCCAGCTCGGAAAAGTATCGCGATTGCTAACCAAGTATTGCGCGAGTAGATCGCGAACCACTGATCTTCGTTCATCCAGGACCCTTACCAGCGCAGGAATTTTATTATTCGTTTCGCGCCAGCATTCTGGAATTTGTGCGGCGATGCCTGCGATTGTCTCTCCGCTCAGTCTTTCGATCCGGCCGAGAAATGGCTCAAAGTCGTCCCATTTGGTGAGATGCCGATACACAGCTTTGTGCGCGTACAAACCGACGCCTGTCGAATCCAGAGCCCGGTCCCCACTGCTAAATTCTGAAGGTAACAGGCATACCTGCACATCGACAAAGGCGACATCGTACTGTGATTCTGTGCGGTTTCGCCACAATAATGCCCTGCGTGCGTCCGTTTTGTTCATCCACATATCGAACGCGAGAATGCCCGCAAAGGCCTCGGGGTTTCGCACTTTGTAAAGCATATTCTCAGGGAAGTAACTAAAGATTGTGCCCTGGCCAGGCTCAACCAAATAGCGGGAGCCTAGCTGCGAACCTCCTTTCTTCCTTCGATGGAACCCGGGCACAGACCACCTCACATCTTGAGACTGACTCCCAAGCCAGGGCGCGGTGGCGGTTCGGGACATTTCAGGGGAATGGTCGAGCAGCCATTGATCGACCTCAATGACTTCAACTTCAGGCACCGGCAGCCCGACGTAACGAGCGAGATTGCGTGCCAGAAACGCAACACCTAGCGCCTGGTTAGAGACTGTGAATTCTTGACACTTTGCGACGTAGAAATGGCCAGTGGAGCACTTGAGAAGGGCAGAGCCAGATCTCCCCTTCATCGTGCAGACGAATTCTGTGGCGAACATCGTGATTGTCCCTTTCTAACACCAGTTTCACTGCTTTACCTACCTTCATGGAACCTTAGAACGTGTTGCCGGAATCTCGATGTGACAGCAACATCCATTCAACCGCAGTGTTGCAGACGTGCCTCAGTGAATGCAGACTTCGCAGGCCTTTTCACAAAGTGACCGCCGTATCTGCGTCGCGCTCGGTAGAAAAGCCTTACTTGGCATCGATAAGTCTCGCCTTCTTGGCGAAACTCAAGATCAACGACTTCACCAACGTCAAGATCGGCCGCAGTAACAAACGCTAGGCCGCCTTCACTAAAGTCCACACACTTGCCCTCGTGATATACCTCAGCCAGCGGGTTGCGGCTGATGATGCGCACGGGAAGGCGCAGAGGTATCCGGTTCTGCTGGCGTCTGTCCACCGTGACAGATGGCAGGGAAAGGAATTGATCCTCTTCCGTCATGTTCTTTGGCCTCCTGTAACTGGTTGCTTGCATCCCACGGTCTCGCGTGGGCCGAACGCACGGTAGGTCAAGAGCCGCGTCAGTAGGCTCGATGAATGAGCTGCGGATGATACGCCTCCGACGACCAGATCGGAGTCCATTGAGCAAGTAGCACCTTACCAGCGGAGGAAGGCACTCAACGGTTGCGGCCCGCTGTAGGGAAACACAACTACAGGGTGGCGGTTGATCGGTCTTAGGTAATCGACCCCGGAACAGGCAGAATGCTCGTGCCTGATTGCAACCACCGCGGATACATGGTTGCGATCCGACGACGACTGAGATAAGCAGTAGACGACTTGAATGGCAAGGCGCTTCGCGCGGAGCATCCACAACTGGAACGCTTGCCCGACGGTTGGCACCACTAAGAAAGACCTTGGAGGAAGTCATGGTGCTCTCGCCTACCAAGATCCGGGAATGAAGCTTATTTAAGCAGGTCGGCTGTCCTTTGGATGTGACCGATCTCACGCAGGCATGTGACCAGGTGATGAGTGCGAATAGAGTTTACGGAACGACTGGAGTGCAGAACCTGTTTCTCAGGCCTCGTCGTTACCATGCTCGGAACGTCGAACCAGCATCTAACCTTTCGTACACGTGTGCATGGAAGGTCTAGAAGGGTTGGACTCGAACCGATGGCGCGGAAAGCAAACTGCACCAGTCATTGGAGTTAGCGCGAGCCTGGTTCGAGCATCACTTGGATCCCGGAACGCTCGACGGCACAGGAGAGGGAGCAACGATGAGCGCGTTTTGCTGGGCGTGAGCACCAATTTTCCGGTCTTGTCTCCTGCCGCGAAGTGGTTACCGTCGGTCAGATTTGTTACGAAAGTACAGTTACCGAACCTGTACTTTCGTAACTTGTGGAAGCTTGCGATCAGTGCCCATAATGCACTCAAACCTACCACAGAACCTGGGAGACGGGGCTGGAGGGAACAAGGATTTCTTCTTCCAGCCCTTTGTTTTCGAGCGAGGCCTCAGACGCCTACAAAATGGCCAGCTCACGAGTGCGAGCGACAAGTCCTCAGCCACTCATCAACTGGCGGCCTGGTTGCCCATTCCGCTTGGGAACTACAATACTTGCGGTACGCTCCTGTCGGCTCCGGCTACGCGTGGGCTGCCGCAGGGGAACCCAGCTCATACCCCACACCGCGAACAGTGTGGATCAGGTGCGGTGAGCGGTCCCCGTCCACTTTTTTGCGCAGGTAGTTGATGTAAACGTCAACGATATTCGTTGTGGTATCGAACGATAGGTTCCAAACGTGTTCCACGATCATGGCGCGCGTGACCCGGCGTCCCGCGTTACGCATAAGGTATTCGAGCAGGGCAAATTCCTTGGAGGTCAGGTCGATGCGCTTGCCGGCGCGTTCCGCCTTTCGCTCCATGCGATCAAGCTCCAAGTCGCCGACTCGTAAAACCGTTTCGACTGTCCGCGGCCCGCGCCGCAGCAAGGCCCGCACCCGGGCGGACAGTTCGGTGAAGGAGAACGGCTTGATTAGGCAATCATCGGCACCGGTGTCGAGCGACTGCACCCGATCCTCGACACGGCTGCGCCCGGTCAGCACCAGCACTGGAAGTGACGGCTTTTTCACCCGAGCCGAGTGCAACACACTGAGGCCGTCAAGCTTTGGGAGGTTCAAGTCTAGGATGAGCAGGTCATATTCAATTGCTAAGGCGGTGTCCAGCGCCTGCTCCCCGTCCGATGCTACGTCGACAGCGTAATGCTCTGCCTCCAGCCCTTTGCTGACGAAGCTGGCCAGCGGAGCGTCGTCCTCAACCACTAGAATGCGCATTGCCGCCTCCGGTCGACTGGGGGACTATGGAAGGCCCCTATTCAATCCTCAGCTCCTCGGAAGCCTCGGTCAAGGCGACTGCCGCTATAAACTGGCATAAGGGTGTTTCTCATTGGGAACGAACCAAACTGGAACCGGCAGGCTTACCACGCAGACTTGCACGGATTGCTCGCAAGTGTCTGACCCCAACGACGACGGGCCTCGCCTGGATCTCCAGTATCTAATTTAGATGAATATGCGTGAATGTCGAATTACCGACTCGACTTAATGCACAGTCAGCAAGGGTTGGCGTCGACCGCCGGCAGACTGAGCAGTTGCGACCAATCGTGCAGGTGGAACGGCCGCCGGGCCACTGTTTCGGTGCATGTTGAGGTGATTAATTGTGCAGACCACGCTTGAGGACATCGAGTGCGCGCCCCACGGGAGGGCCTCCACTACACTCAAACCGGGCAACTGGAGGCAAGAGTTCTGAGTGTAGGGCTGATCTCCATTGCATCTGCGACGCGTGCAAGCAATGTCTCCATCGTGAATGGCTTCCGAAGAAACGGCGCAGCCGCGCGTCCGCTGAGGCGTTGTACAAGGTCACGATCCACGTGGCCAGACATAAACAAAGTGCGCAGACCTGGCTGGAGTTGTTGAAGACGGTGAGCGAGGTCTAAGCCGTTCATGCCCGGCATCACAAGATCCGAGAGGATCAACCGGACATCTGCTGCTCGCTCCGCCATAACCTTCAAGGCGTCGCTAGGGCCAGTCGATTCCAACACCTGATACCCTGCGAGTTCGAGCATTTCACAGGTAACTCCCCGAACAAATGGGTCATCTTCTACTACCAAAATGACTGGCTTAGTGACTGTGGGGAGGGCCTCACCAGCAGCTTGAGATGAAGCAAGCATATTCATGTATTGTCCATCACAGGTATCGGCACTGATGATGACCTTCTGTAGGGCAATACTACTTCAGGTTCGTCAGACCTAATGGCATGGAACCAAGCTTCAGCATGAACTACATGTCATGGGAGAACAAGAGCTACGTGAGCCTTAGCTAGAAGGTAAATCCCAAAAATGTTGAGATTCCCAATCTGGGACTCCTTGTTGGGATTTATGTGAAGAGCAGCGCCAGACCGCTGTTTCCTGGGCGGAGTACGTGCAGGCTTCGTGGCTCTGCTGTATGAACCGCGCCGCTCCACAAATTCCCCAGAATTACTGCTACAAGTTACGAGCTAATCAACCTGGACACTCAGCGAACCCGAGATGTGGGTGCAGAAGAGGAAGGCAGCCAGCCCGACCTGCGGTGATCTCAATCCACACAATCCTTGAGAATTCTGCGCCACTCCTCAATCAAGGTCCTGGGGTGAGTCCAGGATTTCTCGCACCCTCGTGGCCAACGCGGCTGATGTAAAAGGTTTCGCAAGCAGGGATAGAGGTGAGTTCGAAATGTTATGGTGAACGATCGCGTCATCGGTGTAGCCCGATATGTAGAGGACTTTCAATGCAGGCCTGGCTGCCTTCAATCGTTTGGCCAGCACAGCTCCACTCATAACCGGCATGATGACATCTGTGATCAGCAAGGCAATCGAGTATTTCTGGCTCTCGGCTATTCGCATGGCTTCTTCTGGATCGCTCGTCTCCAATACAGCGTATCCGCCGTCCTCCAGGAGCTCGCGCGTAAGAGACCGCACATCAGAATCATCCTCGACCAGCAAGATAGTCTCCCATCCTTGTGGTGTGGGAGTTAGCTTCGGTAGCCGGCTTGGCTCCGAAGCTGCTTGGACGCGAGGCAGGTAGATCCTGAAGGTGCTTCCCTGGCCCGGCTCACTGTGGACCGAAATGTAGCCATCATTCTGCTTAACAACCCCGTATACCATTGCCAAGCCCAGTCCGGTGCCCTTGCCCACCCCTTTGGTGGTGAAGAAGGGTTCAAAGATGTGTGCCTGCACCTCCTTGTCCATGCCGATTCCACTGTCTGTTATAGCCAGCATGACGGTCGGGCGTGGTTTTGCGCCAGGGTGTTGTCGAGCGAAAGTCTCGTCCAAATCCACGTCTGCGGTCTCGATAATCAGATCGCCGCCCTGGGGCATAGCATCGCGAGCATTCACGGCCAGATTTACCAGAACCTGCTCAAGTTGTCCCTGGTCGATCCTAACCAGTCCTGATTCTGCATTCAAACGAAGGGCAATTCGGATGTCCTCTCCAATTAGCCTAACCAACAACTTGTGCGTGGCGCTGACCACGGTATTCAGACTGAAGGTTGTGGGGCTTGTCATCTGCTTGCGACTGAAGGCCAGGAGCTGCTGTGTCAGATCGGCTGCACGTCTTGCTGCATCTTTAATGTGATTGAGCTTTTCGCGGGACGGATGATGATTGCCGTTAGACTGCTGCAGGAGAAGATCACTGCAGCCGAGGATCACGGTCAACAGGTTGTTAAAGTCATGCGCCACTCCGCCCGCTAGGCGCCCTACTGCCTCCATCTTTTGTGCTTGCAGAAGCTGCTGTTCGAGTTTCTGCCGCTCACTCACATCCTCCTTAATGGCGATGAAGTGGCTTATATTGCCCCGCTCATTCTGCACCGGAGTGATGGTCATTTCCTCCGTGTACAGCTCGCCGTCTTTTCGGCGATTGACAACCTTCCCTTTCCAGATCAGCCCTTGCCTGACCTTGTCCCACATTTCTGCATAGAAAGCCTGCGGTTGTTGGCCGGACTTCAAGATTCTCGGATTTTTCCCTACGGCCTCGGCCGCTGTGTGACCCGTCAGATTCGTAAACGCCGGGTTAACCCATAGGATGGTACCCTCGTGGTCTGTGATGACCACCGCGTTTGCAGCCGCTTCCAAGGCAGCTGCCTGTAAGCGAAGTCGTTCCTCCGCCCGTCGCCGGTCGATTGCGTTTGCAATCGGCGAGGATAAGAACTCCAGGATCAAAAGGCTCGGTGGATGAGAGGATCGCCCGGTCCGTGCAGCGGCCTGAAATCAGTCGAAGACCTGTGTCCTGCAATGACTGTCGGAAATGAGCAACCGCGCTGTGGCTATCGCAGACGAACAAGAGACTGGATCGAACACTCACGTCGAAGCTCCAAAAGTTCAAAAGCGATGACGCATGTAAACGCGACGGGCCGGGCAGATTCATCGCAGCACCGTCTGGACCGGCCTTGCTTCTTGAGGTTGCCGCAGCAACCGGTCTTCAGAAGACTGAACCTCCCCCAAAGGGGTTGTAATCACGGCTGGAGTTCCACTTTGCCCAATGACTATGGTCATGGTAGGTGCGCAATCTCCGCAGAGCCAGAAATGCTCGCGTCTGTGCGGCCGGTCTGTCGTACCCGCCCCCTCTGATTGCATGATCGGGCCGGCATCTAGGATGAAGAGCTTTCCCCCTCGGAAATAGACAAAGGGCTCGCCACACGATGGATTGGCACACCTCGAGATCACAGGGCCATCCTCAAACTCTTGGGGCTCGAAGTGGCCGTTTGGGGCGGGAAGCGGCGTAGCGTCGAGAGAGCTAAGGCTGAAACCTCAGGGGAGTGGTAGGGCGAGCAAATGAAATCGAACGCTCCGAGCTGCATCGATTCCAGGTAGCGCTCAGTATCAGCCAGACGCGAACAAATGACCACGGGTACAGCATATTGCTCGGCTGCCTTTAGGACCGCCTTATACCCATCGCCTGGCAGATCATCCTGGCAGAAGGCAACGCACACCGATTCGCCGCCAAGCTTGGAAACCACGTCTCTCGTGCTCGTCGCGACCACCGGATGAAGGCCACACCGGGCGATCAGGTTCACCAGCATTTGTCGGTTCCCACACTCGCAACAAGCTACCAGCGCTTTCGGCCGGCACGCCATACAATTTTCTCCATTAGGATGATTCAACTTTCCGGGCTAAACCAGTGGCAATGGACAGAGCGTCGGAATGAGGTGCTCATGTCAGGATTTTTTCCGAATGTCCTACACGGAATCGTCCAGCCGAGCAGTAGCCCTACATCCAACTCTTATCTCAAATTCACGCAATCCTAGCAAGGAAAATCCTCCATTAAAGTCTGTAATTGCTATACAACTTAAGGAGCATATACTAGCACTAATGTGCCAAATTACAAAATGTTGCCAGCACGGTCTGTCGGAGACCGCTAACCCCTCGCACAGTTTAACGATTGAAATTAAGGTCAATGGTCTGACTGCTTACTTAATAACCCGCATCTCGGACCAGTCGTAGACAAAATGCTTGGCGCAATCGAGGCAGACGACGTAGAACCCCGATTCACTCTGCGACATGTTCTCCCACTCACTGCGGCCAGAGAGTTGCTTGCTCGTCGTGACGGCCGAGAACGGTTGCGAGATGTGGCGATGGCGACACCCGGCGAGCAGCTGGAACACTGTGTCCCACATCGTTGCACACGCTCTTTCGAGGGGTGGGATGGGCTGCGACTCTTGACGAGGCGGAGTCATTTGACCTCGCAAAGGCATCAGTCTTCGTTCTCCAGTATGGAATCGCTAGTAACATTGTGCAAGTTACGAAAGTACATATTTGGTAACTGTACTTTGGTAACAAATCGAAAGGACGGTAACCACCTAGGCGAGGCCGACCGCGCCACGCCCGCTGACGAATCTGCCGAGCACCCTGACACTGCATCCAAGCGCTTGGCGAATTTTCGTTTCCACGGATTACCCTGTCACGCGCTTTTGGGCGAAGAACGCTCCGTCACCGACCGATTGCGTGTGGACACAACGCTCACCATCAATGGTAGGGGAGAGAATCTGCCCCATTAACCGATCCGACCTTCGGCCCAAGTACTCTCTTGGGTGCGGCTCAGGCCGAACGCCGGATAGGGATCTGAAGGGGCAGATGCTCTGGGGAGGGGGAGCCAGACCGATCGTTGGCTAGTCACCAACCTGATCCAAGAATATGAAGATTGGCGTTCCCAAAATCAGAAAAGCCCCCACTTAATCACGCTCATTAGTGTCCCCATCGGGGATGGTGGAAACCCCTCGCCTTCAGGCGAAGCAAGTTCTGGTGTAACGTGGTCGCGTGCGACATTACCGGCTGGGAGCGCACACGAAGAGTGATCTCAAGGTCCATCTCGTGTGGATCCGAAATACCGCAAGGCGGTACTGACGGGGGAAGTGGCAATTCGTGTGCGCGATCTGCTGCGGCAAATTGCCGCAGAACACGAGCTGGAAATCGTGTCCGGGAAGGTCGCACGCGACCACGTTCACCTGTTTGTCTCGTATCGTGCAAATCAGCCGGTCAGCCAAATTGTGCAGTGACTGAAGGGAATCAGCTCACGAGTGCTGCTGCAGGAATTTCCGCATCTGCGGAAGAAGTTCTGGGGAAGGCATTTCTGGGGGCGCGGCTATTTGGCGGTCAGCTCAGGAACGATCACCGACGAGATGATCCGCGAATACATTGACGAACAGGAGGGCGAGCAGATCGCTGACGACAGTCGATTTCCAATCGACAACTCTTAAACAAACCCCTCGGCTTATAGCCGAGGGTCGTTTAGCTTTTTCTGATGTTCCGCATAGCAGCCTGGCTGACATCCTCGCGCTTGGAGTGATATCGCAGAATGTGATCTCGGAATATGTCAACCAGATCGACCACCCAACCATCGGCCGCGAAATCTCCTCGGTAGTCGCCCACGCAGGCTGAGCATTGAAAGGCCTGAGGACTCGAAAGTCTAAAAACGAGCGTCGGTTCACTTGCCATAACCCAAGTCTACGCTGATTACAGGAGGCTTCAAGAGCGGGCAAGTTCAAGCCGCTCGTTACTCGTGGGCTCTTGGCAGTCGCGTCGGGAAGCTCTTCCGAACGGACCCATACCGTGTGAACGCGCTGCTCGCACCTGTTCTCCCTTCGGAGGACGAGGTCGAGATAGCGTACAGACCACCAAACTCGAATCGTGTATGCGACCGCCATGAACACGGTTCCGATCGCAGGGGGCCGTTGGTTTACGTCGGGTTACACGTTTACTGGTTGATAATCCGCAAAACTGTGTGCAACGTGGTTTAAATTCAAACTAGCAGGGTCACTTGAATCTAATAGATTATTGGTGATAAAGAACTGTCCTTATTAGTGTCCCCATCGGGGACGCCTTCAGGCGAAGAAAGGTTGGCGAAATGGCCGCCGGTTTTGCGGTCATGAGCCGAGCGGTCTCACCGGGTTTGCTCCTTCAGTCGTCTTCAAGACGACGGCTGAGATGTCAAAGGCGATGACGACCGCACGGCAGTAATCTTTCAAACATCAAGTGAACCTCTCGACTTCGAGTCGAGGGTCGTTCAGTTGAGAGTGTTCGATTCGCAGATTAGTCATTAGGCTGAATCGACGAGCTTAATTCTCGCGTGACGAGCTAGTCCCTCATCGAGGAAGGGCGAAGGAGCAAGTTGACCTGTGCCCATAACGTACCAAATCGATGCCGACAAGCGAACGCTTTGGACCAAGGCCATCGGTCATGTGACACTGCAGGAGGTCATCAATCATTTTCGGGCTTTGGAGCAAGATCCCCAAATCCCAGAGCACACCGACGTCTTTCTGGATCTGAGTGAAGTGGATTCTTTACCGGAGCCCGCTCAACTCACGATCGTCATCCAAGAGCTGGCGAGGATCCGTACCAACGTTCGCTTCAATGGGTGTGCGATCGTGGCCACGAGCGACGCACTTTTCGGCATGATGAGGATGTTTGAGGTGAAGGCAGAAGAATTCTTTCGCGCGATGTGCACTTTCAGAATCGCGACCGAGGCACAGGCATGGCTCCTATTACAGCAATCGTCGGTCGACCACGAACGGGCCAACCGGGAGACAGGGCAGACAGGGCAGACAGGGCAGAGCTAAAACGGCCTTACCAAGGCAAAGCGTAACGGAATAACAGAACCGACCTTTTGCGGGCAGACATCCTGGTGGATGCTCTTTGCCTCTTTTAGTGGCGGGTAGCGGTCCGTTCTTACCGTCTGAAGCAGTGCATACAGATGCTTTTTGGGGGTCGGCGCGTGTAGTCCGGTTTTGTCTGGGAGAATTACAGGGAACTACTCATTCAGCGCCCTCCTAAGCCCGCAGAAAGCTGGTGAAGGGGCCTGGCGGAAGACTCATACAAATCGAGGTCCGCACGTTCCAGAGGCGATCTCGGCGGGATTTTGCAATGTTCGGTCCCCCTCCGGTCGTCACCGTGTCGAAGTGGGCACGGCGGACCACGTTTCCCCGAAGCGGAACGATCGTCGCGCCGCGCGGCGACCGCCAAAGTTTTCGTGGATCGGCTCGTCCCGCAGAGTAGAAAGTACATTGTTCCGGAAGAACTTACTTATTAGTGCCATATCACTAGATCTTAAGTGCCTTATTTGCCACCACTTTCGGTGGCATGAAACGTGCTACTAGGGAGTGGCGGAGTGCTGCATCCCAGGATGCTGACTCCAAGCAATTCATGTTTGCGCGGGTGTTCCATGAGGCCAAGGGCGAGGGTGTTGTGTGTGGACGACGACCAACACGTTTTATCCGTAACCACGGAGATCCTGGCGTGGAAGGGGTACGAAGTTGCGGCAGTTACCAGCGGAAAGGCCGCCGTGGCCCAAATCTGCAAACAGTTCGACCTGGTCATCGTGGACTACAATCTACCCGATATCAACGGAGACATTGTCGCCGAGCACTGGAAGCGGGAGCACCCCACTGTTCCCATTCTGATGGTGTCGGGTTGTCCTAACCTTCCTTCGCGTGCGCTCAACCACGTCAATGCATATCTTGCCAAAGGCTACCAGATGGATTTGTTCTTGGGCACCATCTCGGAGTTGACCGAGACACGCAGTGACATCGGCGCTTAATACCTACCTCTGGGAAATCTGCTCGCATCGCAGCCGAAACGTTTACACAGACCTTGGAACCTGCCTACTCTTCCGCAATCCGGTCGTGGAAGGGTCCCCGGTTCACCCATAGGAACGAAAATCCGTAGTGGGGTCGGAATGATCCCACATGGTTGGGACATACGTACCGACCTGACACTTTAGTGCCAAGCCACTACTGGCCTAAAATATTCGTTCATGTTCCATGTTAGTGGCACGAATTTGCTTGCTAGTAGCACAACGGTGTGAAACAATTAGCCGTCAACTTACCCAGTTAATTCAGGTGCGACGTGTGGCATAGCCGACATATGGCGGCCAACGTCTGGTCCTATTGTCGGTACGCTGTGAGCCAAAACTTAAAGCGTTCCGGTCAGGGTTCCAGGAAGCTGAGACTCAATGCTCAAGGAGCACTTGTATGGCAGAGCTGCCGAAAGCGCTTGTGGCATGTTGTGAATGTGGGCACCGGCAAATATTGGTGAGACTCGTTGGCCAGAGCGGCCTAAAGCCAGTGATCGCGACCAGCACCAGCGATGCAATGTCGATGCTGGGCAGAGAAGCAATGTGCGTCGCGTTCTGTCAGGATGACCTGCCAGGTGAAGGATTCAAGGCCGTCCTGAAGGCGGCCAAACCGCTGGCTTTGCCGGTGGTTGTCGTCTCGCGTCTAGCCGATCCGCAACGCTACCTGGAATCGATGGAGTTGGGAGCATTCGATTTCATCTGCCTGCCCTGCCGCAACACTGAAGTTGCAGCCATAGCCACTGCGATGCTGCATCGGGCCGATGCCGGAAGATCAAGCTCGTTGAACATGAGGACAGCCACATGATTACGAAATGTGTCAATCAGAAATGTGGCCAACCGTTTCTTTTTTTACGCCCCGGCGCGAAACTATTCATCATGAATTTGCCGTCTAACCCGCAACCAGGAGGTCCGGGCACAACAGACCAGGGGCCGCGCAAACTGGAGCATTTTTGGCTGTGCGAGAACTGTGCCGCCTCCATGACGTTGGTTGTGGGGCAAGGCAGCACTCCTCGCATGACTGTGACGACTTGTGAGGATCATCCATCAACTGGGAAACGGCGGCCCCATCAGCCTCAAGGAGCTGAACTGGACCAGGTGCCGCTTCGCTGAAGACAGTCTGCGATGTCCGGTCCCTTCGCCGTGGCATTGCTCGGAAGGTCGTGACATATGAGTGCTCGCGCGACCCTCTTATTCGTCTGCGACAACCCGGCGGCCTGTTCTCCCTTCCGCGATTTTCTGGAAGACGTGGGCTTTCGAGTGCTTGATGCGCATGACATAGAGAGCACAGTTCTGTGCTCCTACGTTGACCCCGTTGATGGTGTTCTGGTTTACCAGCATGACGTTCGACTGGGCAGCATCATCGGCTGCGACATAAAGCCGCTGTTTCCCGGTACGCCTGTGGTTTTGATCTCTACCGGAGTCGAAACGATGGCGCCGTCGTTGGGCGTTGATGCTATCTGCTACAGCAACTCTCTCGACGAAGAAACGTCGCAGGTCATAGCGATGTTATTTCGCGACCTGCTCAGCAAGCCGCAAAATCCGACGAATGACCGCCTTGAACGTGTCTATGAACGCCCTGGGCCATTTCTGGTGCCGCGTCCATGAAAGATCTGCGCGTATGGCAGTGGTTTTAATTGGGAGCTGGCACGGAGGCATGAGCGCTTGACGTGCGCTGCATCAGGAGACGAAGAACGGGCTCGCCTGCAAAGAGAACTGGTCGCTTCTGAGACCCGATACCGTCGCCTCTTTGAAACCGCCAAAGATGGAATCCTGATTCTGGATGCAAGCACGGGCCAGATAACGGATGCTAATCCGTTCCTGGCGCATCTCCTAGGCTATTCGCGTGAGGAACTTCTTGGCAAGCGGCTCTGGGAGATTGGCCCATTTAAGCATACAGCGAAAAGCAAGGTCGCCTTTGAGGAGCTACAAAACAACGACTACATCCGTTATGAGGACCTTCCACTCGAAACCAGAGACGGAACCTCAGTGGACGTAGAGTTCGTCAGCAACGTGTATGCAGTGAACGGCGACAAGGTCATCCAATGCAACATTCGAGACATCACCTCGCGCAAGCAGGTGGAAAAGCGACTGCACCTGCAAACCACCGCCTTGCAGTCGGCAGCCAATGCTATTGTGCTTACCGATGCTTCGGGCGATATCAGCTGGGTAAACGCTGCGTTCACCACGATGACCGGGTATACGGCTGATGAAGCGATCGGCCAAAATCCTAGAATCCTCAAGTCCGGAATCCACCCGCATTCTTTCTATGAAGCTATGTGGGAAACCCTCCGGAGGGGGCATATCTGGCGTGGCGAGGTGGTCAATCGGCGCAAGGACAGCAAACTCTATACGGAGGAAATGACCATCACTCCCGTATGCGATGACCGTGGAGACATCACGCACTTCATAGCCATCAAGCAGGACGTGACCCAGCGCCGTCTGGTCGAAGAGGCCCTTCAGTCGCTAGTGGACAATGCGCCCTTCGGCATCTGCCGGACTTCCATCGAGAAAGACTGCTACGAAACTGTGAATTCGACTTTCCGGGAAATGCTTGGGGGGTACAGCGTCGAGGAAGCCTTGCAGCTGAAGATCTCAAAACAAGTCTGGGCTGATCCCAAGGGCCGCGACCGCATGATCGAAATCCTGCGGCAAAACTCCCGGATCAAGGGATTCGAGACCACCTTCCAGCGGCGCGACGGAAGCCCCATGCCGGTCCGCATTTCCGGCTCGCTGATCCGGGACGTGGACGGGACCGAACACTTTGAAGGCTATGTCGAGGACATGACTCTGCAAAGCACGCTGGAGCAGCAGGTGCGGCAGGCGCAGAAACTGGAGGCAGTGGGCAGGCTGGCGGGAGGCATGGCCCATGACTTCAACAACGTTTTGGTAGTCATCAAGCTGTCCACCGAACTGATGCTTTGCCAGATCACGCCGGACAATCCGCTCACCAAACCGCTGCTGCAGGTCTCCAACGCCGCCGATCGCGCCGCTGCCCTGACGCGCCAAATGCTGGCCTTCGGAAGGCAGCAGATGATGCAGACACGCATCATCAACCTGAACTCGGTAGTGAGCGAGACCTCGCACATGTTACGCCGCGTGATCGGCGAAGATATTGAACTGGTCACGAAACTCTCCGATTCGGTGGAGAATTCACGGCTTGATCCCGATCAAGTGACACAGGTGATTCTGAACCTTGCGGTCAACGCACGCGACGCCATGCCCGAGGGCGGCACACTGCACATTGAGACCGCGAGTGTAGACCTGGATGACGCATACACGAAGACGCATCCTCCGGTGCGGCCCGGACGCTACGTGATGCTGGCCGTCAGCGATACCGGCACCGGCATCGACAAGTCGGTCTTGCCGCACATCTTCGATCCCTTCTTCACCACCAAGGAAGTCGGCAAGGGTACGGGCCTGGGCCTGTCGATCGTCTACGGCATCGTGAAGCAAAGCGGCGGCTACATTTGGGCGTACAGCGAACCCGAGTATGGAACGACGTTCAAGTTGTACTTCCCGGTCACCGCGGCGCCGCTAGAGGGTCCAGTCGCGCGCACCGAAACGATTTTCCACCCCACCGGGCAGTGGGTGCTGCTGGTGGAGGACGAAGCCCTGATTCGCGGCAATGTCAGCGAGTGCCTGCGGCAACTGGGCTACCAGGTATTGGAAGCGGAGAACGGGGAAAAAGCACTTAGACTTTGCGAAGAGCATCGCGGCAGAATCGATCTTGTGCTCACCGACCTGGTCATGCCCGGCATGAGCGGGCATGAACTGGCGGGCGAGCTTGCCCAGCACCATCCGGAAATCAAGCTGCTGTTTATGTCAGGCTACACCGAAGATAGCGCCGCCCGGCGTGACATCCTGCTGAAGGGCAGCCCGTTCCTGCAAAAGCCGTTTAGCGTCAGCGATCTTTCCAATGCGGTGCAACAGGCCTTGACCCTTCACGCCGTAAACCGAAACTCTCTGGCCGCGAAGAGCGGAAGGTAGACTCGAATTGTGCCCATCACGTACGAAATCGACGCCGATAAGAGAACGATTCGGACCAAGGCCGTCGGGCATGTCACGCTGCAGGAGGTTGTCAATCATTTTCGGACTTTGGAGCAAGATCCCCAAGGCCCAGAGCGCACCGATGTCTTTCTGGACCTGGGTGAAGTGGATTCTTTACCGGAGGCTCCCCAGATCTCGACCGTCATCGGTGAGTTGAAGAGGATCCGGACCAAGGTTCGCTTCGAGGCGTGTGCGATCCTGGTCAGTAGCGACGCTCTTTTCGGCATGATGAGGGTGTTTGAGGCGCAGGCAGAGGAATTCTTTCGCGTGACGCGCACTTTCCGAATCGCGACCGAGGCAGAGGCATGGCTCGTGTCACAGAAATGGCTGGCCGAGCACAAACCGGCGGATGGGAGCTAATGCTAGCGACGGCGCAGGGAATCTTCGTTCCGGGTCGTTGATGGAATCAGCCCATTTCGGCACCGGTCCCGAAAACGTTCACATCGACCACCGAAGTCACGCCTTGTAACGCAGTGCGGTTACCAACGGCTCTTCAACGAGGCCCTCGCAGATGCGATCGCGACGGCGAGGCTGTGATCCCATGAACTTGAACCACACAGCGAGCTCGCGGGTCCTTCCCGACGGGCGGGCGGTTACGGGTGATTCGATCCCCGAAAAGACACCAGTAAAAAAACTTTTTTGCGCGTTTCGTTTCCTTTTGCGACGTGCGATTCCAGGTAAGAAAAAGTCATCCGGACCCGCTTCGACATTGGCGAATCGCGTCGCGAACACGGTCGAAAAACGGAACGCCGACCCCTCCAGAAAGAGAAATGACCCCCGGCACGAGGAGGAAACGACGAGCATCGAAGTCCGTCGCACCGGCGTCCCCTTGCGCGACCACATGGTCGGGCAGGATCAGAGAGGTCACTTCGGAGGGGAACAGCGACTCGTGATGGGCTGACACGTCAACAATACTTGTGTAGGCGATCTTGATCTCTCGCTGGTCAGCGTCTACATCAGTCGCGGTCAGCAACTGGGACGAACAGCGATGCCGTCCGGACTGGCGATTTGATCCAGGACTTTTTGAACGGGATCCCAAAAATCCGGGTACCCCTGGAGGAGACGAAGCGACGAGCCGGCGTCGACATCCGGACCAGACGCCGGGAGGGTCTGCCCCGGCGGGGGAGCAGACTCAGTTGTTGTCTTGAGTAAGCGCCCATTCTCTCTCGGGCCAATTGCTCCGCGCTCGCTTTCGGATGGGGTAAGCCAAGATAGCAGAATCTGCAGATTCGCAGCCTGTAGACAGGCTCGTTCGGCGTCCCCGCTCGGCACAGGTTTCGCAAACGCTAAGGTCAACCGGGTCTCATTGCTCCATCTTCATAGTGGCCTTTCACAAGCATGCTTAGTGGAGTTCTGCGCACCGCCAAGCAGCGTCAATGAGGCGCTCTAACAATGCTTGGCCGACCCTGCTTGCGCCTTCTTCATCTCTCTCTGAGTAAAACTAGCGCCACAGGTTCCGCAGTGCCATCAGGAATGCGCGGCAAGAGACCGTTTGGACTCCGGTAAACTCTATTCTCACCCATCACCTGGTCACATGCCTGCGTGAGATCCGTCACATCCAAAGGACAGCCGATCTGCTTAAATAAGCTTCATTCCCGGACCTTGGTAGGCGAGAGCACTGCGATGGGTCTCCAAGTCGATCAGCCGCCCCGTGCGCGGGATCGTGGAATGATCTGGCGTCTGCTCGTCTAGCACGATACCCACAAAGCGCCGCAGCGCCAGCGAGTCCGCCACCCGCCAAGCAATACCGCGCTCGCTGTCAATGCTCTCGAACTAGCCCACCAGCAAGGTGCGGAAGTAAATGACCGGCGTCAGCGACCGCCGCCCCATCTTGGCCCCATAGAACTTCCGGCATCGGCTCTCGACGAACTCGTCAGACTGATTCGTCTCCAGTAGTTCGTTCAGCCGCTGATAAAAAGGAGTGCGCTGGCGGCCAACACTTGCTGACTATGCATTAAGTCGAGTCTGTTATTCGGACATTCTCTCTTATTCCATCTCAGATACTGGAGATCGCACTCCTTGCTTTGCAGTCAAACGACTCAACCGGTTTCAGAACAGCAAGGTCGAGCCTTCGGGTCGCGTATAGCCGAGCGCTGCGACGCTAGGAACAAACGGTGAACTGACAGACAATTGCGTGCGTCTCGGTAAGAATTCTTTAAGGTCGATGAATTGTATTTCATGATCCAACTATGATCATTTTGACAATTGCGCGCCGGGACTTCGGCGTGTTCGGCTCTGCATAACCTCAGGCTGCGTTAGTTAAGTAGGCGTCTCGGCCTCAGAAAGGGGTGATTGTCTGGAATGAATTGCCTATCACGTGAGTTGATTAGGTGTATTAGCGACTTCTCATACGACTGACACCGGAAAAGGCAGAACGCTTGCAGCGTCTCCAAATGCGCGATTAGGAGCGCACTCATTTGCATTGGGATACCGCAGCAAGTTCTGCGTCCCGGAGGCTAGCAGTGCGTAGCAAACATTTGTTCAGCACATTACGAGCGACGTTGGCGCTATGTGTGGGCACCTTTGTAACCCTTCTCATTGCCATTCACGCTCATGCCCAATTCACCGCGTCAGCTACATTTTCAGACTACAAGATTGGGTCACGGACGGCTATTATCACTGTGCTCAGTGACGCTGACGTCGCGTCGGCACAGGTCTCCACACAAGGAGAGCTGTCTTGCTCTACATATCCACGAATCGCGTTTACCGTCACTCGTGGCGACCAAATCTACGACTTGGGGGACACAGGTGTGATCCAGGCAGGGTCTCAGTGGTCTGCCTCTATTAGCCCCTTCCGCTTGCATAAAAAGGACGAACTCACCGCAGAGATCACACAGGCTGGCATCGGATGCACCAAGGATAAGCTCCTGTCTGCTTCACTCACCTACATGCCAACGCCCGCCGCCTCGCCTTCCCCACCCTCGAATGCTTCCAATACGACTACCATAGTGAGCAGTGCCAACGGGGATTCCACGAACGGCAATTCCCTGAACAGCTACGCCGCTGTCTCGCAGACGAATCTAGCGGCCTCACTCGCAATGGTCGTCCCGACATCTCCGTCCGCTCCACCCCAGCCAGAGCGGGCACATATGGCGAGTACAGGTGCAGCCTCTGGTGCTGTCTATGCCGATCAGTATGAGGGAGACGATGCCGGAGCCAAGGTAAACGCAGCAATAGCCTCCGCATGTGCCCAGAAATACAGCATTGTCGATGCTACCGGGTTCACCGGTGATCAGAGTAGTGCCGCCACCATAAGGATAACGTGTGGGCTGCATCTGCTGCTGCCCAAAGGTGTTTGGACACTAAGCGGCAATCCTGGGCTTGAAAACCAATCCTACGAGCCCTCGGTCATCGAAGGACAGAATTGGGAATATAACTACGCGCCTGCAAACGATAACCGGGGCACTGTCCTAAGGTCAGGATCAGCGGCTCTTCTGCTGGTCGATGCAAGTTCACAAGGGACTCAGTGGAAAAACCTCGAGTTAGATGGTAACAGCCTCGGCATGCTTGGCTACTTTGGTGCGGGAAACATGAACGCTCCCACATTTAGCAACATCAACGTTCATCACTTTCTCTATTCCGGCATGATGTCGATCGGTTTTGCTAATTATTTCACCGGCCATGTCATGTCGAGCTACAATGGCGGCGATGGCATTGTAACCGCGATCGACACCAAGATAGAGGGTGAACAGCAAACCTGGCGCAATGGTGGCAGCGCATACCACTTTTTGGGCGGCGGCGGCAGAATAATAAACGCAGTTACTGGTAACTCAGGGCAGCACGGCATATACGTTGACGCTAGAATTCCAGATGATTGGAAACCAAACACGCTGTTTGTGACTCCCACTGTTATCAAGCCTTCGCATAACAACCCTGGCGAGTACTATTTTTACTCGCTAAATCCCAGAGCCACTTCTGGGGCTTCGAATCCAACTTTTTGTCAATATGCCGGCTGTGTTGTGGGTGAGGAACAAGCTAAATGGATTAACATCGGCACAGTCGTAGGTCCGTTCCTTGGGAATATTGAGCACCTCAATCTCATTGGGCCGGACTCGGAGCTGAATGGTACGAGCTCTTCCGAAGCGTATAAGTTCGATAACATCCGCTTTGAAGGCAATGCCGACGGAAGTCGTACGTGCGCCCTCAGTAGCATTACGAATGTGTTCGTCAACCAAGTCACGGGAAATCCCGACGTCAATGGGCTGCACCTACTAAACTGCTACGGGCTGCAGGTTAGCTCCTATGTCTATATCGGACCCTCCTCTTATACCGGGCCGCTAACTTCCGACTATGCACTGCTTTTGGAAAATACGAGCGATATCACCGTGGACGGCGTATTTTCTCAGTGGGCGGGGCGCAGCATGATAAAGGAGATAAACACCCTGAACGTGGCTGTGTCCAACGCAGATTCATACGGCACGGGGCAGGCAACCACAAGCTCCCCGGACAACTTTGCTGTGCAGATTGATGCCGACAGCCAGAACGCAACATTTAACAACTTGTTTGTGAACCAATTTCCCGGAGATACAAACCAGTGTGGTGTCTATAACCGTGGCTATGGAACAGTCTTTAGTAACTACCGTAGAGTGCCAACAGCACTCGTCGATAGCTATCGATAGGCGATCCAACGTAGGTTAGACATCGGTTTACTTGAAGTGCCAGATGCATGGTTCGGCAAGGCAATCACGTTCACTCGCATGCCCCTAGCACCTGCAAGTTGTTGTGTGACACGAGGGAGCTAACACCTGTTGGGTAGGAACCGTTCATGACAGTCGGCCTGCGTAAAGGAGCAATGCCGAGCACGTCGCGAAAGGCGGGCCCTGGTCAAAATGTTGTGATGCCCTGCAGCCAATGGGGGCAACGCCGCATCCGTCGCGAAGCGCGATTAACATGTTGTGTCACGCCTCAGTTGGAAATGAAGGGAGCGTTCTTCCGCTAAGATAGTGGATCATGACCTCCTACAGCGCCTCAAGGGACGCGCTGCCGCGCCGTTTCTTCGGAAGCCGTTCACAATGGATGCACTGCTTGCGTGCGTCGCGGATACAACGGAAATCAGCCCTACACTTAGGTTTAATAATCGGCCAGACGCATGGCCGCCATCGCTCGCTGGAGTTCCGCAAGTTTCTCGATGCCATTGACGCCAACGTGCCCCCGACTTGGACGTGCATCTCATCTTGGACAAGTACGGAACCCATAAAACCCCGCGGATTCGGGCTTGGTTTGCCAAGCGTCCCCGCTATCATCTGCACTTCACTCCCACCTACGGCGCCTGGCTGAACCTGGTGGAACGCTGGTTTGCCGAGTTGACGACGAAACAAATCCGGCGCGGAGCGCATCGCCGTGTGAGCGAGTTGGAGCGCACCATCCGTGAGTTTCTTGAATCTCACAATACTTATCCCAAACCCTTTACCTGGACCAAAAGCGCTGATCAGATTCTGGCCAGCATCGCCCGTTTTGCACAACGCACGGCGGACACCCAAGCCGCACAACTTATGTCACGAACCACTGTTACAGGACACTAGTTCCTCATTGAAGCAAGAGCGAAAGATCAAGTCGACTTGTGCCCCATAACGTACCAAATCGACGCCGACAAGAACGCTTTTGGACCAAGGCCGTTGGGCATGTGACACTGCAAGAAGTCATTGATCAGTTTCGGACTTTGGAGCAATATCCCTAAGTCGTAGCGCGCACCGACGCGCTCTTGGATCTGAGTGCAGTGAATTCCTTACCGGAGCCTCGCCAGCTCGCGATCGTCACCCAGAAGTTGGCGAGGATCCGCAGCAAGAGGGGCAGAAGTGCCCAACCCGCAGGCGGTACCCTAATTTCGAACAAGGTGCGTCTCGACCTCACCTAACTCTTGCTGCCCAGCAAAACTTGCGGCTACTTGCGGACTTGAGATTCCGCGCCATACTCATTGGAAGATCACACGATTGTGTGAGCAGCATCACATCGCGAGAACCCGAGAAGCTGTTAAATTACATCTACCTCCTGGATCTTGGTAGGCGATAATGCGATGGTTCCTGCCGAGGTCTTATCTGTTGGCGCCGATCGTCGTGCAGGCGGGCCAATTGCGGCTGCTCTGCCCACGTCATGGTTCGCCGCCCAAGGCATCTACCAGTTTGTCCCCACATCAACACGAGCTGGTTGGGATGAGAAGCTCGGGAGCATCAGCGCCATAAGAGCGCGAAGTGCGGGTTCCCATTCAACTAAACGTACTACACCTAACCCCATATCGGGCTGGCTTATTTTGGCAGAATGAGATGGAACGGTACGACGATGCATTGGAACATACTCTTGCCGGTAATGAAAAAGATCTTCTTCGTATTGATTGTTATGAATCTGTTTTCAGTAGTTTTTGTGGCGCTTTGGTCAACCCTGGGTTCGATCCGATGGAAAAGATACAGCGACGAGGAAAAGCTTCGCGAACTTGAAGAAGAGCATGACAGGGTTCTTATGGCAAACCGGATCGTACTAATCCGAGGCATGACCGACCGGGCCTCGTGACGAGAGCGTCACTAAAGGCTGATGATGGAAGGGGAAAATAGGCGTGGCATCCTCTACAGGAAGGAGGAGCATTTGGGCGGTACCATCGCCTTGATCCGCCCAGGAGATTAGCATTGCCATGATTGAGCTCCGCTGCAAGCTAGCAACAAACGTTAGGGCTGATGTCGACCCAGCTCGGTTTGGGTCTAGTCCTGCAGCCAGACACAGAGTCATCGTGGCCGCACGTACGGTATGCGTTCACGTTTGATAGCTGTCGCACTCCTCAAATTTCGACCATAGTCATGTTTCCGTTAGGGAGCGTTACAAGTCTTAGAATGGAGCAATAAGATGAAATGTGGCAGGGTCTTCCCGTTGTTCGGCCTGGTGACGATATGTATGTCTTTGGGTAGCTGCGGTTCTTCGCATGCAGGTCCCACCTCGCCAGCTCCGGTCCAGTTGAAGATAACAACTCTTTCGTTGGTCGACGGTACTCAGAACGGCGCTTACAATGCTACGCTCAAGGCGTCCGGGGGGACGCTTCCGCTTCGATGGAGCGTTACTGCAGGCAGCCTGCCCTCCGGGTTGACTCTGAGCGACACCGGAATGCTCGCTGGTTCACCTGGCAATTGTGGCAGTTTCACCTTCACAGTTCAGGTTACGGACTCATCTTCGGTGCCTCAGGTTGACACAGCCACTTTTGTTCTAAACATTCGAGACGCGCTAGGCATCGCGACAACAACGCTGCCACCCGGAACTGTCGGAAGCCCATATCACTTCGTTCTTGGTGTGTCAGGAGGCGCCGCTCCATATACTTGGAGCGTCATTGCCGGTACTCTACCTCAGGGCCTACAGGTAAGTACGGTGGGCGATATTTCTGGTACGCCGACAGATGCTGGGGACTCAACCATCACAGTGCAGGTTGTGGATTCGTATTCGGCAGCCGTCACAGCAGTACTGAACATCCACATCAATGCTTTAGGAGACACGCAAGTTTTGAAAGGGAACTACGCATTTCTGGTGAGTGGATTCGGTAGCGACCAAGCACGCTGGATCGTCGCCGGTAGCCTCGTGGCAGACGGCGAGGGAAACATCACTAGTGGTGTAGTCGATCGCAACGCTCTGATGAGTCAACCGATAAATGTGCCGGTAACTGGCACTTACTCGGTCGCTACTGGAAATGTCGCCACCCTCAGCTTGACCTCGTCTGGTGCTTCTTATTCAGCAACGTTTGCCTTTGCACTTTCAGCCAACAGTGACGGCAGAATCATCGAGTACGACGACAGTACAGGCTTCGGTTCCCGAGGCTCAGGAATTCTACGCAAGCAGGATCCCAACGCTTTCCAAATCAGCAACATAGCAGGAAGTTACGTCTTTGGTATCACCGGATCTGACAGTTCCGGGTTCCGGGCTGCTATCGTCGGCCAATTCATTTTGGACGAGTCTGGCAACATTAAGGAGGGCGTTTGTGACATCAATGATGGCGGCAGTCCTGGGAGTTGCTACTTTAGTGGGGCGGTCTCACTTGTGGACTCGACAACCGGACGTACCTTGAGCAGTATGCAAGGCGAAAGCGGTTTCACTCAGCAAGCGCTATATATCATCTCGAGCAGCGAGTTGCTGATGATATCGATTGATTCAGTCCAGGACACGGGAGCGCTTCTGATGGGTGGTTCTATTCTGAGGCAATCTAATCCAGGCAATTTCAGCAACGGCTCGCTGGATGGAGCTGCGATCCTCTATGATCAAGCCCTCGTGCAGGATTTCTCTGATCCGAATACGAGCCAAGCCAGCGTCGGGCTCCTTAGTTTCGACCACGGCTCCTTCACGATGACCGACGATGAAAATCGCGGCGGTATAGAAACCCAACATTCGATCAGCGGGGAATTTACCGTTGCATCCAATGGCCGAGCCGTCTCGACCGAAGGCGGGCCAATCGTTTATCTGATAAGTCAGAATCAGGGCACGTTCTTAGGCACAGATGTCAGTGTAACCTTCGGAACCCTTGAGACGCAAAGCGCTGGTCCCTTCGCAAGTGCGTCCGTTTCCGGGACCTACGCCGGAGGTTCACTCGTGCCGGCGGAAGCGGCGGTGGTCGACGACATCGCTTTACTGTTTGCCGACGGCGGAGGCAACGCCGGGTTTAATGTCTCTTCGAGTGGTCCAAGCGGATTGAAGAACGGCCTTGTCGGAACCGTGAGCTACACTGTCGCCACCACAGGCCGAGGAAGATTCACAAACGCAGAAAGCGATCTGAATGGCATCATTTACGTCATTTCTCCGACTAGATTTGTCGTGCTACCCGCCGAGCAAAACGGCGGGATTCTAGTATTCGAGCACTGACAGTTCCGTTTCCGCGCGCCAAAGGAGCGAATGTCTTTCCTGAGTCTCCGGCTGATTATTCCTTGGCGGGTTGGTCTCCACCAGAGCCCGCCTCTACTTCACCAGCCGAGGACCATCTTGACGGAACAGGTCAGCATGACGGCGTACCGTCACAAGCAAGCATGAAAATGAATGTCCACTAGGCGCAGAATGCTGATCGCCGCTGCCGACTAAGCTCGGAATCATCGCAATAGCGCGGTAGTCGGAGCCTGGAAAAACAGGTCGAGCAGGACGCCCTAGGAACAACCAAGTGTAGCCTCCTGCGGAGAGCGCGAAAGGGAGAATCCTTGAACAAAAGGCGTCTTCGGCAGTGGCCTAAGGAGAACGCCATGAAGATTCATCGCAACTGCTTCGGACTCAACGTTCACAAGCAAACCACCGCCGCCTGACTGATCCGAGAAGATGGCGGTGGCAATACCTACAAAGAGAAGCGGCTGTTCGCGCCATGACGCAAGACTTGCGCGAACTCCCCCGGTGGTTGTGCGAGGCGGAGGTGGGTGCGGTCGCCATGGAAGCAACGGGCATCTACCGGGTGCCACGCCAGGTTCCTAACCACCACTAAAGTAATCTAGCGTACGGTTACCTTAGTTTGATAAAGGTTATTAATAATAGTGCAAAACGCATCTCGAAAGGACTATACCTAAGCATTAGTCGATGGCGCCGGGCTACCGTCCCTGCAGTCGCCACTCTCTTTCCCGTGGGAGTAGGAACATGCCAGTCGTGTCTCGCCGTCAGGGTAATTTTCTCTTCAGTTTGCTGAGCTGCTTGTTGCTCGCCTCGCCACTGGTAACGACAGCTACTTTCGCGATTGCAGCCTCGCCAGTGTCTCTTAGTGTTCCGCAAGCTGACGAGGGCTCGTTGCCTCCCGCGAATGGCTGGCAGCAGGGGTTTGACTTCCGCAACACTTCCAACTTCGTCGGCGATCCCTCCGGCGATACCTACGTACTACCCTCCACGGCCTATCCGACGAAGGGAAGCGGCGCCACCTATGGCTGGGTGAAGACCTCTCTGGTGCAGGGCCGCGACCGCAATGCCAAACTGGACGCGCGGCTGGCCGGAATCAACTTCGCCAGCAACGGTGCGCCGGCAACGTTCTATGTGGACTTGCCATCGCCCGGCACCTACAACCTATCGCTGGCCATGGGTGATGCCGGTTATACACAATGCTACACGCAGTGTCAGATCCAGTTTCTGGATGGCAACACGGTGCTGGCGACGGTGACCGGGGGACGGATTTCCGCGGGTTACTTCTACGACGCCCGTGGAAAGACCTGGTCAGCGGCCCAGTGGCCGAACAACAACGTGAGCCAGCAGGTCACGCTGGCCGGAAGTCGCCTGACGGTCGTGGTGGGACTGAGTAAGAGCAATGGAGACGTCACCCCACTGGCGTTCCTGGGAATAGTACAGGTTTCGGGTTCGCCAGGCTTCACGATATCGGCCTCGCCGTCCTCGCTCACTATAGCTCAGGGGAACCAAGGGACTTCCACCATTACGACGGTCATCAGCGGTGGCTTCAACAGCTCCATCAGCTTGTCAGCTTCCGGCTTGCCATCGGGAACGACAGTGAATTTCAGTCCCAACCCCATACCCGCTCCCGGGTCGGGCAACTCGACGATGACCATCACCGTGGGCAGCGGCACGCCGACAGGTACTTATCCGATTACGGTGACCGGGAACGGCGGAGGCATCCAGCAGAACACCACGGTAACGCTGACGGTGACGGGACAGCAGCAGCCGAATTTCACGATTTCTGCCTCTCCCTCTTCACTCACGGTCCAGCAGGGCAATCAGGGCCTGTCGACGATAACGACCACGATCAGCGGGGGCTTCAACAGTAGCATCACGCTCTCGTCGTCGGGACAGCCATCGGGAACGACAGTGAATTTCAATCCCAACCCCATACCCGCTCCCGGGTCGGGCAACTCGACGATGACCATCACGGTGGGCGGCGGCACGCCGACGGGCACCTATCCCATCACAGTCTCTGGCAGCGGAGGAGGGATCAAGCAAACTTGCACTGTGACGCTGACGGTAACAGGGTCGGGTTCCAGCTTCACGATAACCGCATCTCCCTCCTCTCTCAGCATTGCACAGGGGTATCAGGGAACGTCGACCATTACCACGACGATCAGCGGTGGGTTCAACAGTTCCATCAGTCTTTCAGCGTCCGGCATGCCGGTAGGCATGGGCGTAATGTTCAACCCGCAAACCATTCCAGCGCCGGGTTCCGGCAGCTCGACGATGACGGTTAGCGTGCTGCGCATGGCGATGCCAGGGACCTACCCCATCACTGTGACCGGCACCGGTGGCGGAGTCAGACAAAGCACCATTGTCACGGTCACGATTGCCTCCGCCTCGGGCTTTACACTTTCGGCTTCGCCAGCATCCCTGAGTATCGTGCAAGACCAGCAGGGGACTTCAACTATCACTAGTAACATCAACGGAGGATTTAACAACTCGGTTAGTCTCTCGGCGTCCGGGGTGCCTTCGGGCACGACTGTGACCTTCAATCCCAACCCGATTCCGGCACCCGGTTCGGGCACTTCAACCATGACCGTTAAGGTTACCGGCGCTACCTATCCCGGGACCTATAACATCACCGTGACCGGAAGTGGCGGAGGTCTGCAGGCCTACGCCACGGTTTCACTGACCGTGGTTGCTGAACCGAACTTTGCTATCGGAGCTTCACCTTCCGCGATGAGTGTGGGACAAGGCAATCAGGGAATATCGACGGTCACCACCTTCTCTTGCTGCGGATTTTATGACTCGATCAGTCTCACGGCTTCCGGCGCGCCGAGCGGAACAAGCGTGAATTTGAACCCTGCCACGATTTCAGCTCCTGGATCCGGGAGTTCGACGATGACCGTGACGGTCGGCAAGAACACCCCCACCGGAACCTATACCATTACCGTAACCGGCAATGGCGGAGGCGTTCACCAAAGCACCACAGTCACGCTGACGGTGACAGGGGGGCCACCGCCGGCTAATGCCAACTTCATGGAGCCGTACTCGTACAGTCTGCAGTCGTCCTTCGGGCGACCGCCCTACAACTACCAGCTCGCGTCCGGAACTTTGCCGCCTGGCCTCATCCTGAATGCGTCCGGCACGATTGCCGGTTCAGCGACGGCAGTGGGAGGGTTTCCATTTCAGGTACTGGTGACCGACTCTTCTCAGCCCCAACAGAAGCAAACCAGCAACTACGTTCTCAATGTGGTCATTGGTCTTGACACCTACAGCGGGTTGACGGCAGCGCCTCTACCCGGGTGTACTCCTACAGGTTATTTCCAGCTTCAAAAGGTGAGTGGCCGGTGGTACTACGCTGATCCACTTTGCAACGCCTTCCACCAGTTTTCTGTGTACGACGCTGCTCCCGGATTCATCCTGGACAGCATCATGCAGAGCCACTATGGTAACGATAAGAGCAAGTGGGCTACACACACGCTGCAGCGAGAGTCAGCCTATGGCTTCAACTCCAATGACATTTTCTACAGCGACTACATGCTACCCATCCCCAAGGGCGGCAACACTAGCGGGGCATCGGTTCAATTGCCTTTCCAGTTGTTCTTTGCCGCCGACCAGGACGCGATTTTTAACCCCACCGAGCTAGGGCTCCCGGAGGCGATTAAGAGTCTGATCGCCGGCCAGGACAACAATGGTTATCAGAACATCTACGGCGTCGAACACCTGGACGTGATGGACTCCAACTGGCCGGTGGCCAACCAGGGCGAGCTGGCGCTGCTGCTCGGCCCGGGGGGATTCGAAAATGACTTTAACAACACCCCGTGGGTCGTGGCCATTTCCCTAGGGGATGCTGACGAGCTTGTGCTGTTCAAGGGTATCGGCTCGGGGGGGTATGCCCACGCGGCTATGGTGGTGGCCACCAGCGCCTTCAACTACAATTTGCCGCCGGTGAACGGCAACTGGCTACGGCCCATTCTTTATTCCAAGGCAGCATGGACGTGCAATGCTGCCGCCGGCGATTCGCAGAATTTCCCGCCCGGGCAGTCCTTCCTGGAGAAGAAATACGGCACAATCGCGGCGCTCAATGCCTCCTGGGGGAGCAACTATACCTCCTTCTGCGATGCCGGTGGTTTCGGCGCCGGAACTGGGGTGCTGGACGAAGATGGGCGGCACACAGCCTGGTTTGGCAACCCAATCGACTTTTATAACCAGGTGGGTATGAACCCGAACCTCAAAGCGGACCTCGACGCGTACCTCTATACCTTGGCCTACCAGGCGTACTATCAGCAGGTCATCGTAGTTAACGGGTACGACCCCAATCACCTTCTGATGTGCGGTTTGTATGGCGGTAACGGAGCCTACGGGATGCGCCCCGTCGTGGCTCAGGCACTTCGGGATGCTGGCTGCCAAATCATGGTGCTCAACTGGAATTCCAGCAACATCTCGCAGGCGCAAGCCACAGACGGGGCCATCTATGACTTGATTGGACTGCCCGCGACGATCGGTTATTTCAGCTCAGCACAAGCGGATTCAGAGTTCAGCAATTATCCGAATAATGGTGCGCCTTATGCGGATTTTCCCACCCAGGAGATTAGAGCTCAACACTACAACACCGATAGCCAGGCGATGTACAGCACGCAAGGGACGAATGGCGATTACTTCCTCATGGGCATCGCCGTCTGGTCCTTGACCGATCAGGGCAAGGAACACAGCAATCTGGGATTCATTTCGGACAGCGACAATGTTTATGACGGCGTTTGCGCCGTCAGGGCTACCAGTATCGACCAGTGGGGCTATGCCTGCGGAGGAGAAGCAGCCGACTACGGTGATTACACCGACGGCGTCACGCAGACGCATTCGACGATCCTGCAGCAGGTGATTCAGGGGTTGCAGCCGTAGGCGAGTAAGCCGACATGCTTCCCGGGGAGGATTTTCGCTGGCAAGCTACGTTGCCAGCAGGTAGGCGAGAGACTGGCCCGATACCCGACCCCGCCGTCGGCCGCAGTGGAGCCGAAGCATTTCCGTTACGGCGTGATCTCCCAGACGACGCCGTTGTCATTGACTCCGCCGTAGTACGTGGTGCCGTAGAGGTTGCCGTTTGCGTCAAATATCACGCTGCAGAGCGGTTCGGACCCGTCCTCACCACCAGTAAAGTCGTACAGCGAGGTGTATGTCCAACTGCCGCCTGCGAGTATCAGCTTAAAGACGTTGCCGCTCCCGTATGAACCGTGGCCGTCGTTTACGGTTGTACCGTAGATGTTGCCCGTCCCGTCCATAACAAGACTAGCTGCCGGTCCCCGAGCTCCGTACGCGCTAAAACTGTAAACCACGGAGAACGTCCAATTGCCATTGGAGAGCGCCAGATTGAAGACCGTACCGCTGTCGTGCTGGCCGCCCCACCAATCGGTGCCGTACAGGTTGCCGGACTGGTCGAAGAGCAGGCCGCCGAAGGCTTCACGTCCGTCGCTTCCGTTTTGAAAAGCGTAGATAGCGCTCCCCAGCCAACCCGATCCAGAGGGCGTCAACTTGTAGACCGTACCCCAGTCACCGGAGCCGGCATATACGGTCGTGCCATAGAGGTTGCCCGCTTTGTCGAAGATAACCCCGGCAAAGGGCTGAGAGCCGTCGTTGCCCCCGGTAAAGCTGTAAAGAACCTTCTCTGTCCAGCCGCCTCGAGAGGGGACGAGCTCAAAAACGGTACCATAGCCATACGCCCCACCACCGATGGTTGTGCCGTATAGGTTGCCCGCCTGGTCAAAGATGAGGTCACCGGTTGCGGGATTTGTTCCATCGCTGCCTCCCGTGAAACTATAGATCACGGTCTCCTGCCAGCCGCAGAGCGCCGTTGTGCAAGCCGTTGGATACGGTCTCAGGGTGAAAACCGTGCCACATCCCCCGCAGCTCCCTCCAAAGGAAGTTGTGCCGTAAAGAATGCCGTCCGGCCCGAAGACTACCCTGGCTTGGGGAGTACCTCCGTCCGGCGGTCCCTGGAAGCTGTAGAGCGGTGTGAAGACCCAGCCGGAACCTTTCTTCGATAGTCTAAACACTGTACCGTTGCCGCTGGTGCCTCCCAGCGAGGCCGTTCCATAAAGATTTCCTGCTTGATCTATCGTCAACCCGGAATAAGGATTGGCTCCGTCCCCTCCGCCGGTGAAGGTATGAATTACTTTGAATGTCTGTGCCTGCGCTGTTTGGGCCAAGACAGCCGTAAGCGCAAATGCTGTTGCTATGGCCGCAGCTGTGACCGCCGCGCGCGCGATTGTGCGGCAAAGTGAATTGCGCGCATTTTCTTTACTCTGCATAGCCGAACCTCACGCACCCCTTATCGCTACAATTCCATGGCCTTTGCGCTCACCAAACAAACTTCGCAACCGATCCTTTTCAGTTATCGTCCGGAGGCGCAGGAGGGCGCTTGTCATTCAGGAAGAAGTCTGGGCCCAGAGGAGCCTGGATGTGTCGGAAGACTCGGGGCTGTTGATTCCAGGAAAAAAAAGTGGTGAGATCGTTCATCGCTCGGGCATCCGCAAAATTGAGCGCCCCTTCGGGTATACCGAAATTCTGTTCGACGAACCGGAGGATGCTACCGAAGTCGTACCGTAAGTTGTCTACGTAGCCGGGCGGAGTATAGGCCGAGACCACAAGTAAGGGGACGCGAAACCCGTATTGATAGTCACCTTGCCCCTGGTTTGGAACGGATAAAAGGGTCGGTGGCTCATGGTCATAACACCCTCCCCAGTCGTCCCACGTAATGAAGATGGCGGTGCTGTTCCAGTAGCTGCTCCCGTCGGCATTCGTGCATGGACTTTCCCCAATGGCATTGACAATCGAAGCCACCCAGGAAGGACCGCCAGTAAAGCTGGGATCTCCGGGGTGGTCGGAATACTGGCCTGGCGGAATCACCCAGGTCATGGTGGCGAGCTGGCACGCGCCGATGTCCCTCAACACATCCTGGGGGACGAGATCAACATTGTTTTTCCACTCCTGTCCGGTGCACTGCTGGTAATTATTATCCGGCTGGCAGAGGTCACGATACCAATTCGGCGCCGTCGCGATCGCATGCGGGCCAACCGTGTAATACTTCCAACTTAACGCAGGCTGGTGATTGTCGAGCAGCGTAGCCATTGTGGCATGCGAGAAACAAAAGGTCCCAAGAGGATTGTTTACCCACTGGTATTCTTGCGGCCAACTTTGCGTGGAGATTAGCCTGTAGATCTCGCCCAGCGGAGCCAGGCATCCGCCGTCACCACTGAGCGGGTTATTGGAGACAAACGTTGCCTCCGCATCATCGTCTGCCGTGGGCGCAGAAGTTCCCGCGAAAATGAATTGATGGGCAGTCATGGTGGGCCCTTGGTTGGTCTGGAACATGAAGTTTGCCCATCCGTACTGCTGCGCGATGGTGAGGTATGCGCTAACGTCGGCAGGGTTGACATACGAATAGAGACATTGAAGTGGGCAGCCGGAGGTGGTAAGCCCATCCATCTGACATTGATTTGTCGCCGGGTCTAGATCACATTGCCTCAGGAACCCGCTGTGAGAATTATCTCCGCCATAGCCCATCCCCAGCGGGGTCTGAACCAGGGCAATTTTTTTTCCTGCTTGATTGATTCCAAAGTTTTGCAAGTCGTACGGGACGGGGCACAGTTTACGGCCAGGGCCGCACAAACCCTGGAAAAGGTTGTCCGGGGTACGGTTTTCCTGGACGATGAGAACGATGTGTTGAAAACTCTGGGCATCGGCAAGGACCGCCCCCAGTGAGACGAGTAAGAACAAACTCTTGGCAGCGAAATTCATATCGAAATCCTCCGTTTGAGCCGGAAGTTCCGTCGTCTAGGCGAGCAAGCTTCGCCACTAATTCTCGACCAAGGTTCCCCTCTTGGCAGCGTGAGTGCGCACTACTATACACCCAGGCTCCTCGTTCATGAACCACTTTGATTGCTCCATTCTAGAGCCTCCGATGATGCCGGAAGAGGCCAGCTCTGCCGCGCGACTGCGAGAAGACTCGCTGCGTGAAGGAGATTGAAGCCCAGACGACCATTACGAGGCAGCTCGCTCGTTTTAGGTGTTGCCGCGAAACATTTTTGTGAGATAATCTCGCGAGTCACCTTCTCGTCTACTCGCTGGTTCAACTTTGCTGGGAGAATCCAGGAAATGAAAAGCGCCGGGTTGCGCCTATCCGTGCTGCCATTGCTGCTGTCTTCATTGTTCGCGATGGGGCAGGTCGCCGTCACCACCTACCACAACGACAACTATCGCAGCGGTGTCAATGACCATGAGACGATTCTGACGCCATCGAACGTCAATGAAGTTCAGTTTGGTAAACGTCTGACCTTGCCGGTGCAGGGCTATATCTACGCTCAACCCCTCTACGTTCCGAACGTCAGTATCAACGGCGTCTTGCACAACGTGGTGTATGTGGTCACCGAGCACGACCAAGCTTATGCATTTGACGTCAAGACTGGGGCGCAGCTTTGGGAGAAAAACTTCCTCATCTCTACCAATCCCACGAAGACGATTCGCCCTATTTCCAGCAGCGATAACGGTTGCAGCGGCACCGGAAATGAGATTGGCATTACCAGCACCCCGGTGATTGACCTCTCCAGCAACGAAATCTACATCGTGGCGGCAACCAAGGAAATCGTAGGTGGCGTCGTCACCTTCTATAACAGGCTGCATGTGGTGGACATCCGCACGGGAGTGGAGAAGCTGGCGGGTCCGTACTTTGGTGCACCGATTAAGGCAAGAACGCCCGGAACTGGTTCGGGGTCCGTAGATGGCTATCTCACCTTCAATCCCCTGATGCAGATCCAGCGTTCGGCGCTGACCCTCGCCAATGGCTTGATCTACGTCGCCTGGGCAGGCTACTGCGACATCCCGCCTTTTCACGGTTATGTCATGGCGTTCAACGAGAATAGCTTGCAACCCAGCGGTGTGTTTGTGACCACCCCCAACAGTTATGACGGAGGAGTCTGGAACAGTGGCTCGGGCGCTGCGGTGGACTCTCTTAACAAGGTCTACTTTCCCACGGGGAACGGCCTTTTCGACGTGTATGTTGGCGGGATCGACTACGCCGACAGCGTCATGCGCCTTTCGTGGACTGGTAGCCAGCCCGTTGTCGAGGATTACTTCACGCCCTGGGATCAGGTATTTCTCAATGTCCGCGACGACGATGTGGCCTCGGGAGGAGTGCTGCTTTTACCCGACCAGCCCGGCGCACAGTATCCCCACTTGCTGATGCAGACGGGCAAGGAAGGCACGATCGACCTGATTAATCGAGATAATATGGGCCACTTCCATCCCAGTGGCGACAACCAGATTGTGCAGACCTTGCCTATGATTCTCGGTGATCAATATTGGGGCGGACCAGCGATGTGGAACAACAACTTTTATTTGGGAGCTCAAAACTCCCCATTAGAGGCTTTTCACTACGATCCCGCAGCGCAGCAAATCCAGGCCCAATACACCTCAAAAACGCCTGAGACCTTTGGCTATCCAGGGCCCAGTCCGTCCATTTCTGCAAATGGTACAAGCGATGGGATTGTCTGGATCTTCGGCAGCGACTCGGTCGTGCGGGCTTATGATGCCAACAATCTGGCGGTAGAACTCTATAACTCAAATCAGAACCGGCAACGTGATCGCGCTGGAACCGCGGTGCAGTTTGTGGTTCCGACGGTCGCGGATGGCATGGTCTTCGTCGGCGCCGAGAATGAGGTGGATGTTTATGGCTTGCTCAACTGAGGTTCTGCAATTGTCTTCCAATCGGCGCGCGCTTCTCTTGGTTTTCCTGCTGAGTTTGCTGTCATTCACCTTGCCGCTTTCCGCGACGGGTACCTTCACGATTTCAGCCTTCCCGCCCGCCCTCACCGTCGCGCAAGGCGGTCTGGGCACGGTAACGATCACCACTACGATCAGCGGCGGATTTAACAGCTCGATCAGTCTCTCCGCTTCCGGAATGCCCCTGGGCGTGGCCGTGAGTTTCAACCCGCAAGTGATTCCGGCGCCCGGTGCGGGGAACTCCACCATGGCCATTACGGTGCTGCAGGTCGCGAAACAGGGAACCTATCCCATCACCGTGACCGGCAATGGAGGAGGCATCCAACAGAACACAACGGTGACGCTGACCGTGATCGGCAGCCAGAACTTCGCAATTTCCGCTTCGCCGGCTACGCTCACGATCTCGCCGGGTACCAAAGGTACCTCAATCATTACCACTACGATCTTTGGAGGTTTCAACAGCTCGATCAGTCTGTCCGCTTCCGGAATGCCCATGGGCGTGGCCGTGAGCTTCAACCCACAAATCATTCCGGCTCCCGGTGCAGGCAACTCGACGATGACCATTACAGTCTTGCCAACTGCCAGCCAAGGGACGTACTTCTTCACGGTGACCGGCAGTGGAGGAGGACTCCAGCGATCAGTCCAAATTCAATTGACTGTGGGCACAATGCTGGGCTTCGTCATCGGAGCGGCACCCTCTTCTCTTGCCATCGGGGAAGGCAATCAGGGTACCGCGACGATCACAACGTTCGCTCTCTCAGGATTCAACTATTCCATCAGTCTCACGGCGTCAGGTGCTCCCCATGGCGCAACCGTGAGCCTGAACCCCAGCACAATTCCCGCTCCTGGTTCCGGCAGTTCAACGATGACCGTAACGGTCGCATCTAACACGCCAACCGGCATCTACCCGATCTCGGTGACCGGCGCAGGGGGAGGGGTTCGGCGAAGCGCCACCGTTACACTAGCCGTGACTGGGGGACCGCCACCCATCACCGCCAACTTTATGGAGCCGTATTCGTACGCGCTGCAGTCCTCATTCGGCCAACCGCCTTATACCTACCAACTCATATCCGGTTCGATGCCTTCCGGCTTGACCATGAACAGTTCCGGCAACATCACCGGCAGTGCCAGCGTGATTGGACAGTTTCCGTTCCAGGTTCAGGCAACGGATTCTTCTCAGCCACCTCAGCGGCAAACCAGCAATTACACGCTCAACGTCATCGTTGGTCTCGACAAGTATGGCGGATTAACGGCAGCACCGGTGCCGGGGTGTACTGCCACCGGCTACTTCCAGGTCATGAAGGTAAAGACTGGCAACAATTCTGTGCACTGGGTGTATGCCGATCCCCTGTGCAACGCCTTCTACCAATTGTCTATCTATGAGGCCAGTTCTGGTTTCATCCTGGGCGGAATCCTGCAGAGCCACTATGGCAACGACCCTACCAAGTGGGCCACGCACGCTCTGCAACGGGAGCTGGCCTACGGCTTCAACTCCAACGACATTTTCTACGAAGACTACGTGCTACCCATCCCCAAGGGCGCCAACGGTAGTGGTGCGTCAATCAAGATGCCGTTCCAGCTCTTCTTTGCCGCCGACCAACATGCCATGTATAACCCCGGTGAGGTAGGGCTTGCGGAGGCGATTAAGAATCTGATCGCCGGCCAGGACAACTACGGCTATCAAAACATCTGGCACATTGCCAACATGGACGTCATGGATCCCAACTGGCCGGTGGCCAACCAGGGCGAGCTGTCGCTGCTGCTCAACGGGTCCAATGGGGGCTTCGAAGACGGCTTCAACAACACACCTTGGGTCGCAGCGATTTCTCTGGGGGACGCCGACGAGTTTGTCCTCTTCAAAGGAGATGGCGCGGGCTCGTATGCTCATCCATCCCAGGTGGTGGCGACCAGCGCCTTCAATTACAATCTGCCGCCGGTCAACGGCAACTGGCAGCGACCCATCCTCTACTCCAAGGCCGCCTGGACGTGCAACGCGATTGCGGGCGACTCGCAGCACTTCCCGCCCGGTCAGTCGTTCCTGGAGAAGAAGTACGGCAACATCGCCGCTCTCAATGCTTCTTGGGGTAGCAACTATACGTCCTTCTGCGATGCTGGCGGATTTGGCACCGGCACCGGGGTGCTGGACGAAGATGGGCGGCACACTGCCTGGTTCGGCAACGACTACTTTAATCAGACCGGCATGAATGCCAACCTGAAAGCCGACCTCGACCAATATCTCCGCATCATGGCCATGCAGCTCTATCCCCCACAGATCAGCGTGGTGCGCGGCTATGACACCAACCACTTGCTGATGTGCGGCTTCTATGGGGGCGTGGGCGATTTCGGCATGCGACCCATCGTGGCTCAGGCGCTTCTCGACTCCGGCTGCCAGGTGCTGGTATTGCAATGGAACTCGGAATATATCTCCCAAGCGCTAGCCGACAATCAGGCGGTGTACGACATTACCGGACTGCCGATCACGGTTTATCAGCAAAGCACGGCGCAGCTCGATTCTGATGAGAGCAACTATCCCCACAATGGAGGCGCCTACGCCGACTACCCAACGCAGTTGCAGCGCGGCCAGCACTACGGCATTGATCTGCAGAACATCTACGGAGGGCGGGGCACTAATGGGGATTACTACAGTGTGGGCCTTGATCTCTGGTCGCTGACCGACAACAGCGCTGAAAACGCCAACTGGGGCTTCATCTCCCTCAGCGACAATGTCTATGACGGAGTATGCGCCACCCGGGCATACAGCATGGATCCGTTCGGTTATGCCTGCGGCGGAGAAGCCGCCAATTACGGTGACTTTACAGATAGCATTATCCAGGCCAATTCGGGGGCTCTGCAGCAGCTGATTCAGGCTTTGCGCAAGTGATTTTCCTGAACCGGCTACCAGAAGAGTCCGTGTCCTGCAATCATGCCAGGCAAGGCCAGGGCGCAAGTAGCAAGACATGATTGTTAAAGCAACGGAGGCCCTCTGGTCCTGCATATGCGCAGAAACGTCACCATTATCGCTACCATCCGAATGAGTGTCTCTGTCGAAGAAGCTCAAGTCTGGGCACTTGCGATCGGGGAGCGATTGACTGGCGTAATCGAGGGTGATGTGAGAGTCCCCACAAAATCCCCCACAATCAAGAACAATGCCCACCAGGCATGGAGGGCAATTAATGAAAACCAAAGAAGTTAGTGGAGCCGACGATCGGACTTGAACCGATGACCTGTCGATTACGAATCGACTGCTCTACCAACTGAGCTACGTCGGCCTGTACCAAATTGTAACTGTGGCCGGAGGTTACCGTAAAGGAACTCCGGGCCCCGTTTTTCCACCGTTTGGGGCGGATTTGCACTTGCGCCTCAGGCAATATCCGCTGATAATTCAATCAGCTCCGCGCGTATGACCTCTGAGCGTACATGGATCAATTCTGTCGAGCGGACGTTCTTCGGTTACTACATATCTCGGCCAAGCAATTGTCTGGCTGGCAGCGGGCCGGACTTGTTCCCATCAGTGAAAGCTTTACCTGGAACGACCTACTGCAAATCAAGAAGGTGCGTGATCTGCTCGCCAAGCGGGTGCGTTCGGCAGTGATTCGTCAGTCTCTTGAGGCTATGCAGAAGCGGGTGGCAGGCATGGAAAATCCGCTGATCGAGGCGAGTGCTTACGATGTAGGATCACGAGTGGCCTTCCGCCACAGCGGCCATTCCCTGGAGCCGATCGCAGGCCAGTTCCTAATGGATTTTGCCCCTGTCGGCGACGTAGTAGTGTCTACTGCCAAGGTCAAGCCGATCGCAAAGATTGAGACCGTTTCTGAGCTCTTTACGCATGGCGTCCGCATGGAGGAACATCCCAGCACCCACGACGAAGCGATCCGCACTTACCAGCGATTGCTGGAGCTGGAGCCCAACCACGCTGCCGCCCACATCAATCTCGGTACCCTGTATTACAACCGGCGGGATTTTGGCGCTGCCGAGCAGCATTACCGTCAGGCGGTGGCTTCCGACCCCCGTTACGCGCTGGCCTACTTCGATCTGGGGAATGTGCTTGATGAGACGGGCCGTATCGCGGAAGCAGTCAAGGCGTACACTACAGCCATCCAACTGGCGCCGACCTATGCTGACGCGCACTACAACCTTGCGCTGGCGTACGAGCGTCTGCGCCAGCCGCGCTCGGCCCTTCCTCATTGGAAGACCTACCTCAAGCTGGACACCTCGGGTCCGTGGGCGGTGCATGCCCGCAATCAGGTCGCGCGCATCCTTGAGGCGGACAAGCTGAAAATTGTTTTCAAGCGGCAGTAGCCCGGCAGCGCACCACGATTCTAGTGGGAGTGGTCTTGCGCCGACCCGTGTAACTCGCTGGCGGGGATAACGCAGCGGTCGCCCACGTCGCAGACTGCCAACTCGCACTGGATGGTGGTGTGGTGAATGTGGAAATGACTGGCCAGCTGTTCGCGAATGTTGCGCAGGATATCCTCGCACTCGGAGGTGCGGAGGTCGGCAATCTCCACATGGCAGGAGAGGGAATGAGTGTCGCTGCCGATGCTCCAAACGTGCAGGTCGTGGACTTCGTTCACCCCTTCAATGCTACGAATCACGTGCTCAATGCGCGCCAGTTCCATGCCGCTCGGCGCACCCTCCAGTAGGATGTTGAGGCTTTCGCGGATGATTCCGATAGATGACCACAGAATCATCACGCTTATGCCCACTGAGAGCGCGGGATCGATCCACCGCTGGCCCGTGAGCACAATTGCGACGGCCCCGGCGATCACCGCAGCAGTGGACAGGGTATCGCCAATCTCGTGCAACAGGGCGCTGCGCAGATTAATGTCGCGATGACCGCGCATGAGCAGAAGGGCGATGGCGCCATTCATCACGACGCCGGCGGCCGCTACCCAGATCATAATTCCGGGATGAACGTCCACCGGATTCTGCAAGCGACGGAAGGCTTCGTAGAGGATGTAGAAGGAGATCAGCACCAGTGACAGGCCGTTGATGAACGCAACCAGCACGCCAGTTCGATGGTAGCCGAAGGTCTTGCGCGCATTCGGCGGTCGTCCTTGCAGGTAGACTGCGCCCCACGACATGAGGAGGGCAATGAAGTCGGTGAGATTGTGCCCCGCCTCGGAAAGCAGTGCTAGGCTGTGCGCCCGCAGCCCGGCGATGACCAGCAGCACAATGTAGGCCAGCGTCACGAACAACGAAATGCGTAGCACCCGGGAGGTAGTCACGGTGTGGGCGCCGCTGGCATGCATGTGCATGCTCACAGTCTAAAAGGGGGATTGAGCCTATTCAACTCGGCCAAGGGTTCCAGGGCGCCGACGCGCTTCGCACGCCGTTCGAGACGTTGCGTTGGGGCTGGAACTGTAGCCAGCGGCCGCCAGCTCTGATGCAAGCCACTGGCAATGCTTACGGCGTGATCTCGAACACCATCCCCTGGTAGTACTGCCCGCCTCTGTAGGTCGTGCCATAGAGGTTGCCGACACTATCGAAGACGACGTTACTCACGGGATTCTGGCCGTCACGGTCACCCTTGAAGTCGCAGAGCGAGGTATAGGCCCAGCCGCCAGTTCCGGGTGTCAACTTGAAGACTGAGCCGTGGCCATAAGCTCCGTCGGCATAGGTCGTGCCATACAGATCCCCAGCAGCATCGAGGGTGAGGCTGGCCCGGGGCCCTCCGTTGCCGGAAAAGTTATAGATGGTTGCGAGAGTCCAACCACCATTCGCGGGAGACATTTCGAATACCGTACCGCCAGTGTTCCACTCCGAGTCGCTTGTTGTGCCGTAAAGATTGCCCACCTCATCAGAGATCATCGCGCCGTCAGGCTGTGATCCGTCTCCCGCGTGTTGGAAGCTGTAGAGCACTTTCTCGGTCCATCCGCTTCCGGATGGTATCAACTCAAAAATCGTCCCCTCGTCGTATGCGCCCCCTGCCAGGGTCGTGCCAAGAATGTCGCCGGCATCGTCAAAGATCATGCTGTTGGGACCGGCACCATCTTTGGGCGGCCCCTGGAATGTGTGAACCACCGCTCCAGACCAGCCGCCATTGGAGGGTTTAAGCTCATAGATCGTGCCGCAGCCTCCATAGCAATTGCCTCCGCCATCACCGGCCGTCGTCGCGTACAGATTTCCCGCCTGGTCGAAAGCCACAGCGCTGACAGGAATAGCACCGTCTTTGCCGCCCGTGAACTGATAAGGCAGTGTTTCAATCCAGGGACACAGAGCCGTTTTGCAGGCGTTTGGCGAGGGTGCTAGCCGAAAGACCGTGCCTCCGCCTGCCGATCCCCCGCTCACCGTTGTGCCATAAAGTGCGCCATCGGGGCCGAAGGTTGGCGGGGCATATGGGGTTTCCCCAGTGGGTGCTCCTAGGAATTCGTACAATGGATTAAATGTCCAGCCCGAGCCTTTATGTGTCAACTTGAAGATCACTCCGCACCCGCCAGCGCAATTTTGGGAACCGCCGCCCTCTGCCGAGCCATAAAGATTGCCCGCTCGATCCATGGTAAAACCGCCAATGGGATAGGAACCGTCCGCCCCGCCGGTGAAGTTGTGCAGTACGGTGAGCGTCTGAGCGTGCACCTGGGTGGCGAGTACGAGCATCAGAACCGCAAGCGCAAACGCTCCGATCGTCATCCAAAGATCGATCCCAAACACCGTACTACCGCCATCCTGCTTTTGATTGGCCATCGCCCTCCTCCCCTGGGAAACGAGTGCCCGTAATTGCATCCCACGTGGTGGAAATGCGTCCGCCGGACAGCTACTTCCCGCCGTCTTCCAATCTTCTTCAAGACCCGCAACTTGTCCGCGCAGTCCGACAGAAATTTCTTTGGGCTGTGTGCGTCAGTTTTCACTGACTGACGGGCAGACTGCCTTGTGGCCCTTGTTATTACGCTCGGCTGTCACAATGTCAACTGAATTTCACATTACGGTCTAAATTATTGTGGCGATGGTTGTTACGCCATCAGTTTAAGGTCACCGAAGCGCGGATCATCTCTAGCGGTGAACTTGGCGGCGCTTGCGTTCAGGACGAGGGCTGCCCAGCAATGTTGCAGTTTTGTGAAAACCGCTGGCGCGGGGTACTGGCGGATTCACTGGATGATACAATCTCGCCGCGTCCCGGGTGTAGGACTGTCTGAGGTAAAGGAGACTACATGAGTACTGCTACTGCGGCGGGGCCGTCCGAGGAGAAGCCTCTGTCGGAAGTGGAACGGGTGGTCGACACTTTCGTCGCTCCCAGCAAGACATTTACGGACATCCGCCGGAGTGCCAGTTGGTGGCTGCCGTATGTGCTGATAGCGATTTCCAGTGTTGCAATGGTGTACACCGTGGATAAGAAACTGGGCATGGACAAGGTGGTTGAGAACCAGATGGCCCTTTCGCCCAAGCAGGCAGCCAAGCTGGATCAGCTACCGCCGGACCAGCGCGCGGCGCAGATGGAAGGCATCGTTAAGCTGAATCGCACAATTGGGTACGTGTATCCGATTATCGAGTTGGTCATTGCCGCCATCATGGCCGGAGTTCTGCTGGGCACCCTTAATTTCGGTTTTGGTGCAAAGCTTACGTTCAATCAATGCATGGCAGTAACGCTGTATTCCTGGCTTCCCGGAATTGTGAAGGCGCTCATTGCCATGTTGGTGGTGTCTATCGGCGGAGGTGAGGGTTTCACCTTCCAGAACCCGGTGGCAAGTAATCTGGGCCCGCTGGTTGATCCAGCCTCGCATTTCCTCTACAGCGTGGCGATCTCAATCGATGTGTTCACCATCTGGACGCTGGTTCTGGCTGGCATCGGGTATTCCTGCCTGACCAAAGTCAAGCGCGGCACGTGCCTGGCGGTTGTCTTCGGCTGGTGGGCTGTGGTGGTTCTGGTCGGAGCCGCAATCAGCGCAGTGTTTGCATGAAGGTGGTAAGGCTGGGTCCTGACTCGACAGTGTGCAGTGCGAGGAAGAGGCTCACATAGCTTGCGCTCCAGTCGGCGTTGGTTCCGTGATCCGGACCGGACGCTGCAGCGGATTTCTAAAACTGGTATATACTTCGGGCTACCGGGCTTTCTTAGCTCCGCCTGGTTTTGAGGCGGAACGTAGTCTTTATTACTACAGCCCCGAGTTGACTGTTTAGTTGTTTCAAAAGTTACTGGATGTTCAAGGGGCGAACGAGTCAGGGCCCGCCCGTGCGTCTTGGGAACGGGAATGAATCGCCGGCATCATCTTCATATCCCCGGCGCTCGTTGAATCCGGCCGTAAGACGCCAGGACAGGCAGGGAGGTGTGGCTTGGACCTGGTTCTTATACGTGTTTTATTTGTCCTCATTACAGCACTGGCCAGCTATGAACTACAGCCCCTGGGCTTGGACCGCTGGCCTTCCGCAGGCGTAGGAGTGCTGTTTGGCCTGGCGGTCATCCTGTTTGAATTCCGCCTGCGCCAGGTCAGCCTGAAGCGCCTGATTGGCGCCGTCATCGGCAGCATCCTGGGAATTATCGGCGCCTATCTTTTCAGTCTTGTCATCCGCAACAGCATTCGTTCCGGGCCGACCCAGAGCTTCCTGCAACTCTTCGTGATGCTGCTCATGGCCTACGTAGGCCTGATCGTCGGCGCGGGCAAGGGAGACCTGCTGAATCTGGCTGCGCTGGGCGGAATCTTTGGCGGCGAGAAACAGTCCAAGAGAAGTTACAAGATCCTGGACACCAGTGTGATCATTGACGGTCGCATCGCTGACATTGCGGAAACCGGCTTCCTCGATGGCGTGATTGTGATTCCGCAGTTCGTGCTTCGGGAGTTGCAGTTGGTGGCCGATTCCGCCGACTCCATGAAGCGCAACCGTGGCCGGCGCGGGCTGGACATCCTACAGCGCATTCAGAAGATTGCGACTCTGCACATCCAGATCGTGGAAGATGATTTTCCCGCGGTGCGCGAAGTCGATCTTAAGCTGATCGAACTGGCTAAGGTGTATGAAGGCAAGATCGTCACCAACGACTTCAATCTCAACAAAGTGGCGCAGTTGCAGGGCGTGGAAGTGTTGAACATCAACGAACTTGCTAACGCCCTCAAGCCTATCGTTCTGCCCGGCGAGATCATGAAGGTCTTTGTCCTGAAGGAGGGCAAAGAATATAACCAGGGCGTTGCGTACCTCGACGACGGAACCATGGTTGTGGTGGACAATGCGCGCAAGATGATCGGCAAGAACGTCGAAATTTCCGTCACTTCGGTGCTGCAAACTACCGCCGGCAAAATGATTTTCGGTAAGTTCGACGAGCGCGGCCCCTACTCTCCACGTTCCGTCGAGTCACGCTCGGACTTTCGCCGACCGGTCATTCCACCGGCTCCGGCGAGTACGCCAGCGGTACCAGTACCGGAGACACCCAAACCGGAATAGTTGTACAGGACGACGGCCTGTTGGCGGCAGGCGACTCGGTGATTTGAATTGAGCGCGCATGGCGTTTATACTGCGCTCCCCACGATGAAGGCCATCGTCGTCATTCCCGCCGCAGGATTAGGCACGCGTATGTCGTCCGCGCGCCGTGTCCCCCGAACTACAAGCAAACAATTCTTCGAGCTGCAGGGAGTCCCGATCCTGATGCATACCCTGCGCAAGTTTGCTCAATGCGACGTTGTCAGCGAGATCCTGGTGGCGCTGCGCAAGAGTGAAGCTGCCGGCTTTCAAGAGCAGATCGAGAGGGAAGGCTTCAGAAAGCCTCTGCGCATCGTGGAGGGCGGCGAGCACCGGCAGAACTCGGTAGCCAACGCGCTGGCCGTCATTGAGGCGGCTGACGACGACATTGTGCTGGTACACGATGCAGTACGCCCCTTCGTGGACCAGGAAACGATTTTGGGCGTGATCGAAGCGGTGAAGAAATATAACGCAGCCATCGCCGGTGTGCCCGCCATGGATACGGTGAAGCAAGTGGACCGCACCGCGGATGGCGCAGTGGTACTGGCCACCATTCCGCGTGAGCGCATGGTGTTGGCGCAAACACCTCAAGGGTTTCGCTTTGGCCTGCTGAAGAAGGCCTTCGAGGATGCGGCGGCGGACGGCTTCATGGGAACCGATGAAGCCTCGTTGATCGAGCGGAGCGGAGGCGCGGTCCATGTTGTCATGGGGTCGCCGCGCAACATGAAGATAACCACGCCCGCCGATCTGGACTTGGCGGAGTTCTTTCTCTCGCAAGAAAGTCGCCGCAAAGGCAGCCTGAGATAGACAGCTTGGTCACGCGCGCCTGAAGAGACTTAGTCGCTGACGCTCCTAACTTACCGAGACCGGGCTCCTGGTTTGCGACTCGACAGGCTTGGTGTCCCAGATATTGACGCAATACTCCCGGATTGAGCGGTCGGACGAGAACTTCCCCATGCGTGCAACGTTGAGAATCGACATCCGCGTCCACTGCTCCTGATCGCGAAATGCCCTGTCCACTTTGTGTTGGCACTCAAGATAAGCCTGAAAATCTGCCAGCACGAAATAGGTGTCCTGGCTGAGGAGCGAATCGACGATGGGCTTGAACAGATCGCGGTTGCCGGCCGAGAACGTTCCCGAACCGATCTGATCGATGGTCTCGCGCAACACCGGATTCATCTCGTAATACTGCCGCGGATTGTAGCCGCTCGACTGGAGCGCAAAGACCTCCTCGACGGTCAGTCCAAACAGGAAAAAGTTCTCGACCCCGACCTCCTGGCGGATTTCGACATTGGCTCCGTCCAGCGTGCCTATGGTTAGCGCGCCGTTCAAGGAGAATTTCATGTTGCCGGTCCCGGAGGCTTCCTTGCCGGCAGTCGAAATCTGCTCCGACAAGTCAGCGGCGGGGTAGATCATCTGTCCAGCGGTGACGTCGAAGTCCGGACAGAAGACCACCTTCAGACGGCCCTGTACTGCCGGGTCATGGTCGATGACCTCAGCGACGGAGTTGATGAGCTTGATGATGAGCTTGGCCATGAAATAGCCGGGAGCCGCTTTCCCGCCAAAGATCAACGTACGCGGCACGACGTCGGTCGCCGGGTTCTTCTTGAGCTGATTGTAGCGGCTGATGACATAAAGTATGTTCAACAGTTGACGTTTGTACTCGTGAATGCGCTTCACCTGCACATCGAAGAGCGTTGCCGGATCAACCACCGCTCCGACGCATTGTTTGATGTGGGCGGCCAGTTCGTGTTTTCGGGTTTGCTTAACATCACGCCAGCTGTTACGAAACGATGCGTCATCGGCAAACGGTTCCAACTTCCGCAACTGGTCCTCGTTGGTAATCCATCCCTCTCCGACCTTGCTGGTGATCAACTGGCTCAGCTCCGGATTGCTGAGCGCGAGCCAGCGCCGCGGCGTTACGCCATTCGTCACATTCAAGAACTTCTGTGGCGAGAACTCGTAAAAGTCGTGCATCACGGTTTTCTTGAGTAGCTCGGAGTGCAGTTCGGCGACGCCATTAACCGCGTGACTGCCGACCGTCGCCAGATAAGCCATGCGGACATATTTCTGGTCATGCTCATCAATTAACGACATGCGGGCAACCCTGTCGTTGTCGCCCGGGAACCTGGCGCGCACTTCGTCGAGGAAGCGGCGGTTGATCTCGTAGATGATCTCCAGGTGCCTCGGCAGGACGGCGGCGAACAGCGGCAGCGGCCACTTCTCCAGCGCCTCTGGCAAAAGCGTGTGATTGGTGTAGCCCAATGTCTTTTGCGTGATGTCCCAGGCTTGGTCCCAGCCCATGCGGTGTTCGTCAACCAGCAGCCGCATCAACTCGGCCACCGCGATCGAGGGATGCGTGTCGTTAAGCTGCACCGCGAAGTCCTCGTGAAAAGTCTCCAGGCTCTTGCCGCGCAAAAGCTGAATGCGGAACATGTCCTGCAGCGAGCAGGAGGTGAAGAAATACTGTTGTGACAAGCGAAGCCGCTTCCCCGCCTCGGGTTCGTCGTTGGGATAGAGGACCTTGCTGATGGTTTCCGAAGAGACTTTTTCCTCGACCGCCTTGTAGTAATCGCCGACGTTGAATGCCTGCAAGTCGAAGTCCTCGACTGCTTCCGAGGCCCAGAGCCGCAGGAAGGTCACCATACTGCCGCCATATCCTGCGATGAGAGTGTCGTGTGCCACGCCCTTCACCACTTCAGCGGGGACCCAGCGAGCGCGAAGCGTTCCTCCTTCGTCGTGATACCACTCTGTGTGGCCTCCTAATCCCACCTTGTAAGAGATCTCCGGCTGGCAAATCTCCCACGGGTTGCCGTTGTGCAGCCATTTGTCGGTCTTCTCCACTTGCCAGCCGTCCCGGATCTCCTGGTGGAACAGTCCGAACTCGTAGCGGATGCCGTATCCGATCGCCGGCACGCGCAGCGTCGCCAGCGAATCCATGTAACAGGCCGCAAGCCTGCCCAGCCCGCCATTGCCGAGCCCCGGCTCCGCCTCCTGCCGGCTCAAAACATCCATGTCAAGTCCCAATTCGGCCAGTGCATCCTTCACCGGTCCACGAATTTCAAGATTGAGAAGATTGTTTCCCAATTGCGGGCCGATAAGAAACTCCGCCGACAGGTAGCTGACGACCTTGACGTTTTTATTTCGTATGGTAGAGAAGGCCTTGATCCAGTCAGCCATCATCCTGTCGCGAACCGTATAAGCCAGGGCCATGTACCAGGAGATCGGCGTTGCCAGTTCTGGTACGCGGCCCTGAACGTAGTAAAGATTGTCGAGGATGGCCTGCTTCAGGTCCGCTGTCGTGTTTCCTACGCGCGCTTCATCGAGAATGGCTGGCATGGTCGCCTCCCCTGAGGGTTGTCTTACACAGATATAAACACCTGGTTGTTACGTTCCTGTTAATGCGGCACAAACTTGTGGCGCCGCCTTTCTCTCCTGCCCGTCCGAGTTGTATGCTTAATCCCTGAAAACCGCAAGGCCTTGCCCGTTGCGCGGGCGTCCATGGGCTAATAACTTCCCGCGGTTGAGTTTTAGGAGTCAGTATGAAAGCTACACAAATCCTGCACGATCTTGGCCAGAGTCTCTGGTTGGACAATATTACACGCGACTTGCTGGATAATGGCACGCTGAAGCGCTACATCGATGAGCTGTCGGTAACCGGTCTTACCTCGAATCCCACGATTTTCGACCATGCTATCAAGAACAGTGCATCGTACGATCCCGCCATTCGCGAAAAGCTCATTCAGGGTAAGTCCGGCGAGAAGCTTTTTTTCGAGTTGGCGTTGGAGGACCTGACGCGTGCCGCCGACCTGTTCCGGCCGGTTCACGACCAAACCAAAGGCGTGGACGGTTGGGTGTCGCTGGAAGTCTCGCCTCTGCTGGCCTATGACACAGCCACGACCCTCACCGAGGCCAAACAGTTATATGCCCGCGCCGCGCGGCCCAACTTGTTCATTAAAATTCCCGGTACGAAAGAAGGGCTGCCGGCAATTGAAGAAGCCATCTTCTCGGGCGTTTCCATCAATGTCACCTTGCTGTTCTCGCGCGAACAGTATTTGGCGGCTGCGGAAGCCTACCTGAAAGGCATCGAGCGTCGCGTCGCGGCGGGGCTGGATACCAGGATCGGCTCTGTGGCGTCGTTGTTCATCAGCCGCTGGGACGTTGCGGTGATGGGTAAAGTTCCGGACTCACTGCGGGACCAGCTTGGAATAGCCATCGCCAAACGCGCCTATAAGGCCTACCTCGAACTGCTGGCTACGCCTCGCTGGCAGGCCATTGTCAAGGCCGGCTATAACCCGCAGCGGATGCTGTGGGCCAGCACCGGGACCAAGGACCCCAAAGCTTCGGACGTGCTCTACGTCAAAGCCCTGGCCGCACCCAACACGGTGAACACCATGCCGGAGGCCACGCTGAAGGCGCTTGCCGATCATGGCGAAGTGAGCGCCGTGCTGCCAAGAGATGGCGGCGATTGCGAGCAGGTGCTGGCGGAGTTCGCCAAGGACGGCGTTGACATCGACGCTCTGGCCGCGCAGCTTCAGACCGAAGGCGCTAAGGCGTTCAGCGATTCCTGGCATGAACTGATGGCGGTGATCGAGTCCAAGAGCGCTGCACTAAAGGAGAGCATGCCTGCATGAACGTGCTTGCCGTTGACGTCGGCGGAACGAACGTCAAGATACTTGCGACCGGGCAGAAGGAACGGCGAAAGTTCCCATCCGGCCGGAAGCTGACGGCCGAAGAGATGGTCGCCGAGGTCAAGAAGCTGGCAGGCGATTGGCCGTACGATGCGGTTTCAGTGGGATATCCCGGTCCTGTCCTGCGTGGCCGCCCCATCAATGAGCCTTATAATCTGGGACGTGGTTGGGTTGGATTCGACTTCCAAAAGGCCTTTGAATGCCCGGTGAAAGTGATTAACGACGCGGCCATGCAAGCCCTCGGCAGCTACAAGGGCGGGAGGATGCTGTTCCTCGGTTTTGGCACCGGCTTGGGCTCAGCCATGGTCATCGATGGTGACATTGAGCCGATGGAGCTGGGCCACCTGCCCTACAAGAGGCGCACCTACGAAGACTACGTGGGGCTTCGGGGGATTCGGCGGTATGGGAGAAAGAAGTGGCGACGTTACGTGGAAGACGTGGTGGCGCGTTTCGTCAAAGCGCTGGAGCCCGACGACGTGGTCCTGGGGGGCGGAAACGTGAAATACCTGAAAGCTCTGCCTCCGCGGTGCCGGGCCGGCGCAAATGCCAATGCGTTCATCGGTGGATTCCGGCTATGGGATGAACCCGCAGCCGGCAAGCCCGTCGCACCAGCCAAGACGCGTGGCTCTGCCCGGCGTGTCAATGGTCCGGCATCGGACGGCAAAGAGCAGGCAGCAGGAGTGTAAACATGGCGACCGCAGTACCCGCCTTGAAGAAGGCGAAATCTCTCACCCGGCGCCCGGCTTGGAAGGCGCTGGAAGCACACTACAAACAGATTCGTGGCGCGCACCTGCGGCAGTTGTTCGCCAATGATCCCAAACGCGGCGAACGTTTCTGTGTTGACGCGGTGGGTTTGTATTTTGACTACTCGAAGAACCGCATCACCGACGAGACGCTGAAGCTGCTGCTTCAGCTCGCAGAAGAATCGGGCCTGCGGGAACGCCGGGATGCCATGTTCCGCGGCGAGAAGATCAACGTCACGGAGAAGCGCGCGGTGCTGCATATCGCCTTGCGCGCTCCCAAAGACGAGAAGATCGTCGTCGATGGCGAGGATGTGGTTCCCGGGGTGCACGCCGTGCTCGGCAAGATGTCTGACTTCGCGAACCGGGTGCGCAGCGGGGAGTGGAAGGGCCATACCGGCCAGCGCATTCGCAATGTCATCAACATCGGCATCGGTGGTTCAGATCTCGGGCCGGTTATGGCTTATGAGGCACTCCGTTCTTACACCCCGCGCGACATGACGTTCCACTTTGTTTCCAACGTCGACGGGACCGATTTCGCGGAAGCTGTGCGTGGCCTCGACCCTGCTGAGACACTCTTCATCATCTCTTCCAAGACGTTTACTACCCTGGAGACCATGACCAATGCTCACACCGCGCGCGAGTGGGCACTCAAGGGTCTCGGTGGCGACGAGAAGGCGGTCGCCAAACATTTTGTCGCGGTCTCCACCAACACCGAAGGGGTGGAGAAATTCGGCATCGATACCGCCAACATGTTTGAGTTCTGGGATTGGGTGGGGGGACGATACTCCATGGACTCGGCCATCGGCCTGTCAACCATGCTTGCCGTGGGCCCTGACAACTTCCGCGCCATGCTCGACGGCTTTCACCAGATGGACGAGCATTTCCGCACGGCACCGCTCGAAAACAACTTGCCGGTCCTCATGGGCCTGCTCGCCGTGTGGAACAACAATTTCTTCGGGGCAGAGACGGTGGCTGTTCTTCCCTACGAGCAATATCTGAAGCGCTTCCCCGCTTACCTGCAGCAGTTGACGATGGAAAGTAATGGCAAGCACGTGACCCTAGCCGGCAAGCATGTCAACTACCGCACCGGGCCGATCTTTTGGGGCGAGCCGGGAACCAACGGTCAGCACTCGTTCTACCAGTTGATTCACCAGGGAACGAGGTTCATTCCGTGCGACTTCATCGGCTTTTACAAAACGCTCAACCCGCTGGGCCAGCATCATCTTCTGCTGATGTCCAACATATTCGCCCAGGCCGAAGCCCTGGCATTCGGCAAGACCACCGAGGAAGTGAAGGCCGAGGGAACGCCCAACTGGCTTGTACCGCACCGGGTCTTCGAAGGCAATCGGCCGTCCAATGTCATCTTGGCCGAGTCGCTCACGCCGGAGACTCTCGGCAAACTGGTGGCGCTCTATGAGCATTCCGTCTTCACCCAGGGAGCGGTCTGGAACATCGATTCCTTCGACCAATGGGGCGTCGAGCTGGGCAAAGTCCTGGCCAAACGAATCATCGGTGAACTGGAGAGCCCAACCGAGCCGCCGCTAACGCACGACAGCTCCACCAACAATCTCATCCGGCGCTATCGGCAGCGTCAGTAGTAGTAACTGGGCGAACATCAGAAGCACATGGAGCGGGCAATGGCTACCCAAACGAAGACCGAAGAAGCGATCTCTCCTCTGGCCGGCAAGCCAGCCCCGAAAGAACTGTTGGTGGACCTGGCCCGACTGGAAAGGGACTATTACGAGAAACGGCCGGACGTAAGCGATCCCAACCAGATGGTCATCTTCGGTACCAGTGGGCATCGTGGGTCGTCGCTGAAAGGCACATTTACCGAGGCCCATATTCTGGCGATCACCCAGGCCATCTGCGAATACCGCCACGGTCAGGGAACAGACGGCCCACTCTACATCGGTAAGGACACGCACGCGATTTCCGGGCCGGCCCAGTGCACGGCGCTGGAGGTGCTAGCTGCCAACGACGTGACGGCCATTATCCAGCAGGACGACGGCGTCACTCCCACCCCGGCCATCTCGCGGGCCATCCTGGCTTACAACCGTGGCCGCAAGGATCATCTCGCTGACGGCATCGTAGTTACCCCTTCCCACAACCCGCCCGAGGACGGCGGCTTCAAGTACAACCCCACCAACGGCGGCCCGGCGGACACCGAGGTCACCGGCTGGATCGAGGACCGCGCCAACGAGTTGCTGCGAACCAACAACGCCGGCGTCAAACGCATACGACTTTCTGCGGCGATGAAGGCCGCGACGACACACCAGGAAGACTTCGTCCTGCCCTACGTCAATGACTTGCGAAACGTCGTTGACATGGATGCCATTCGCGATGCTGGACTGAAGTTGGGAGTGGATCCCCTCGGTGGCGCTGCTCGGCCCTACTGGGAGCCAATCAACTCCCTTTACGGGCTCAACATCGAGGTCGTCAACCCAACCATCGATCCCACGTTCTCCTTCATGACCGTCGATCACGACGGCAAGATCCGGATGGATTGCTCCAGCCCGTATGCCATGGCCCGGCTGGTCGGCCTGAAAGACCAGTTTCAGCTCGCCTTCGCCAATGACCCCGATTCCGACCGGCACGGAATCGTTACTCCTTCTGCAGGATTGATGAATCCCAACCACTACCTGGCGGTTGCCATTCAATACTTGCTCACCCATCGCGAGCGCTGGTCGGCCGATGTCATGGTGGGCAAAACGCTGGTCAGCAGCAGCATGATCGATCGTGTCGTGAACAAACTTGGCCGCCGGCTGTCAGAGGTCCCGGTGGGCTTCAAGTGGTTTGCGCCGGGCTTATTCGACGGATCGTATTGTTTCGGTGGCGAGGAGAGCGCCGGCGCAAGCTTCCTGCGACGGGACGGAACGGTATGGACGACCGACAAGGACGGCCCCATCATGGACTTGCTGGCGGCCGAAATCCTGGCCAGGACCGGCAAAGACCCAGGCGAACACTTCCGCGAATTAGCGGCTGAATTCGGCATGCCGTACTACACCCGCATCGATGCCGCGGCAACACCTGAGCAGAAGGCGCGACTGGAGAAGCTTTCTCCGGAGGCCGTGAAAGAATCGGATCTTGCGGGCGAGCGCATCACCGCCAAGCTGACCCGCGCTCCGGGCAACGATGCTTCCATCGGTGGTCTCAAGGTAGTCGCCGCGAGTGGATGGTTCGCGGCCCGCCCGTCCGGCACCGAAAACATCTACAAGATCTACGCAGAGAGCTTCAAGGACGAGTCTCATCTCGAGCAGATCGTGGACGAGGCGCGGCAGATTGTAAACAACGCGCTGCAACCGATTTCGTAAGCGAGTTGCCCGAAACCAAACTGCCTTCCGGTCGTGCACGCCGGCCTTTCCAAGCCTATAACCAGGGTGTGTTCCTCGAGGTTCCCGCCCCGCGTTAAGATGGAAGTTAGCCATCGCGAGGACTACCCGAATGCCAGCCATCATTCTTGACGGAACGAAGATCGCGACACAGATCAAGGCCGAAGTCGGGGTAGAAGTGAAGAGCCTTGCTGCAGCCGGTCTTCGTCCTGGCCTGGCGGTGGTGCTGGCAGGTCACAATCCTGCGTCTGAGATCTACGTTCGTAACAAAGTGAAAAGTTGCGAGCAGCTCGGAATCTACAGCGAGAAACACACGCCACCAGACAGCGTGACCACGAACCAGTTCCTGGATCTCGTGGACGAACTGAACCGCCGAGACGAAATCGACGGTATTCTGGTACAGCTTCCGCTGCCGGCACAGGTGGACGCGAAGAAGGTCCTGCTCGCGGTGTCGGCGGAGAAGGACGTGGATGGATTCCATCCCATGAACGTCGGTTATTTATCCACGCAACGCCCCGGGCTGGTGCCGTGCACGCCCGCGGGCATCATCGAAATCCTCAAGCGCAGTGACATTCCCATCGCTGGGGCGGAAGCCGTGGTGGTAGGAAGAAGTGACATCGTTGGCAAGCCGGTCGCCATGCTGTTGCTCAATAACAACGCGACTGTGACGGTTTGTCACTCCAAAACACGCGATCTAGCGGCGGTCTGCCGTCGCGCCGACATCCTCGTCGCTGCCATCGGCAAGGCGGGAATAATTACCACTGACTTCGTGCGACCCGGGGCAACGGTCATTGATGTAGGAATGAACACTGTTACCGATCCAGTGGAGTTCCGCAGGTTTTTCGCCGGGAACGAGAAACGCGAACGGGATTTTGTCGCCAGAGGTTCAACTCTTGTTGGAGATGTTCATCCGGAGGTCCTCGAAGTCGCGGGAGCGATCACACCGGTTCCCGGAGGCGTCGGCCCACTCACCATCGCGATGCTCATGAGCAACGCCGTCAAGGCGGCTAAGCTGCGTCGTGGGCAGACGCTGGGGTTGTTGGCAACGCGATAGTCCGGACACTTAACTACAATGCCGCAATTGCCCAAAAAGCGACAGGGACCAAATCATGAAACACGTCCAATGCGAACGTGACGGCGCAGTGCAATGCATCGCCATCAATCGTCCTGAGAAAAAGAATGCGCTGACCGCCGAGATGTATGGCGCACTCGCTGACGCGGTGGAGCAGGCCGAAGCCGCGCCTTCTGTGCGCGTGCTTTTGCTGCACGCAATGGGCGACGCATTCACCGGCGGTAATGACCTTCTCGACTTCATCCAGAAACCCTGGTCAGGTCAGCAAATGCCACCGGCTGTGCGCTTCATCCAGTCCGTGGTACACGCCAACAAGCCCGTAGTAGCTGCCGTGCAGGGGCTGGCGGTCGGCGTAGGCGTTACCATCCTGCTGCATTGCGATCTGGTATATGCGGCGGAAGGATCGAAGTTCATCATGCCGTTTATCGATCTGGGCATCGTTCCTGAGGCGGCCTCGACGGTCTTGCTGCCGGCACTGGTCGGGCGTCAGGGCGCCGCCGAGTTGCTGATGTTGGGCACTCCATTTGATGCCTCGCGCGCACACGAACTCGGATTGGTGAATACAGTCGTCACTCCCAACTCGCTGTTTGCCACAGCTTTGCAATCGGCGCAGAGGCTGGCGGAGAAGCCCTTCGGTGCCTTGCTCGCCTGCAAGCGCCTGATGAAAGAAGCAACTCAAGCGGAAGTGAATCGAGCTCTGCGCGAGGAAGTCAAGGAAATCAGAGAGCGCCTCGACTCTCCCGAAACCAAGGAAGCGCTTGCCGCATTTGTCGAGAAAAGGAAGCCGGACTTTTCCAGATTTCGTTAGCCGGAATCTGTCGTAGAGCCATTGAGCTTGGCGTCTGGAAAAATATGGCGGAAGCGTGTGCGAGTCGAACGCACCCTTGACACCGCAAGGCGCCAATCGCCGGTTTTGAAGATATGTAGTCCCACATCCCTGTTGTGCGGACTCAACACCTTAGCTTCACGATATGTCGTGCTGTTCGGGTTGAATTGCGCAACTCGGCACGCGACTATGCAACCAAATATGCAACCACACGCCGGAGGTGCTCGCAGTCCCTCCGGCCACATTTTCCCTATCCCATGCCACTCTGAGCCGGACAGTCTTCTTAGCAACGAGACACCGGCGCCCTACAGCTTAAGGGTGCCGCTTGCTAGTGGAAGACAGATACAGCCCCACTAAGGCCGGCACAAGCTGCCCGCACCGAGCCTTTGAGAGCGGATCAAAGTCCTGATCCGAGACAATCCACTGCGGGATGAGTAGGGGCGGATATTGCGGAGGCACGGAGAAGCGAGGGCTGTCTGCGGGAGGTGATCAATACCATCCCTGCCTTGGTCTGGAGCGCTCAGTCTGACGGCTCTGTGGATTTCATCAACCAACGTTGGGAGGGATACACGGGATTGATGCTCGAGGAGGGACTAGACTGGAACTGGGGAGTAACAGTGTATCCCGACGATGTCGGAAGGTTCATGGATGAGCGGTGCGCGGCGTTAGCTTCTGGTCGGCCGATGAAGACCGAAGCCCGGGTGCGCGCGGCTGACGGTGAGTATCGCTGGTTGTTGATCCGCAATGTGCCGGTTCGTGACGAACTCGGAAAAATCGGTAAGTTGCTGATCCTTTCACGTCAGCACAGGCCGGATAAAGTCCTGGTTACCGTACGAGATTCAGGCCCTGGCATCGATCCGCAAAGCCTGGAAAAGATCTTCGAGGCTTTCTCCACAACCAAGCCACAGGGCATGGGCACGGGGCTGACCAACGGCCGCTCTATTGTCGAGAGGCACGGCGGCAGCTTGTGGGCTGAGCCGAACCAGGGTCCGGGAGCAACCTTCCAGTTCACTCTTTTAGGTACCAGTAGAGGAGCCCATGCCGGAACCAAAGGCAATTGTGTTTGTCGTGGATGACGACCTGTCGGTGCGGGAGGCTTTGGGAAGCCTCATTCGGGCAGCGGGGCTTGCAGTGCGGACCTTTGCTTCCGCACAGGAGTTCCTGGCCTGCTCGCGGGAGGAAACGCCGAGCTGTTTGATTCTGGATGTGCGATTGCCGGGCTTGAGTGGGCTTGACCTGCAGCAGCGAATGGCCGAGGCCGGTCTGGATATCCCCATCATCTTTATCACCGGCCATGGCGACGTTCCAACCTCGGTGCGGGCGATGAAGGCCGGGGCGATCGAATTCCTTACCAAGCCCGTCTCCGACGAGGAGCTGTTGGCCGCAATTCAAGATGCCATAAAGCGGGACCGGGTGGCACGCCAACAGCGGTCGGAAATTGGCAGGTTGCGTACCCGATATGAATCACTGACCCCCCGCGAACGCGAGGTCATGGGATGGGTGGTTTCTGGACTGCTCAACAAACAAGTGGCCGGCGAGCTCGGCACCAGCGAAGTTACCGTCAAAGTGCACCGTGGCCATGTGATGCACAAAATGCAGGCTGAATCTCTCGCCGACTTAGTCAAGATGGCGGGCGTACTCGGCATTGCGCCTGCTAAGAAATTCTAGGCCCACCCCTTCACTCGCGAAACTCTCGAAAAATTCGCGAACTCTCTCAACAACAAGATGAAGTCCGGGCTTGCAATTCTTACGCGCCCGGAAGCGCGCTGTATAACCCGTTTAGAATCTGCTCATTCGACAGCGTCGAAGCACGTGCCCCAGTTTGGCTATTGGGATGCATTTCCTTGCGTTGAGGAATTGACATGGCAACCTTAGTTGAATTCATGCCCACGCCTTCGCGCTCTTGGCCGGGCATCGCGGACGCGGAGGAATCAGACGGGAAGCGGTCGGATATGTTCATGAAACGCTACGAAGCCTTGCTGCGCCTCTCGCAGTGTCTGAAATCCGCACGGCCTGAAGACCGGGTCACCAGCATTGCAGCCGAACTGCGCCCGGTCGTCGATTTCGATCTCCTCGACATCGTTGTCAGCCCGGCGAATTCGAGTGAAGCAAATCCGGCGTCTGGGGGGGCAGATCATTCCATGTGCGAATGTCAGAGCCAGCGTTCTGCCTTTACGAGCACCGGAGAAAGCTGCTTTGCCCTCGGCGAGGAAATCAAGACTCAATGCTCTCTTCCGCTGATCAGCCGCGACTCCAAGCTGGGCTTCTTCGTCTTGGGACGATTT
>Ga0335083_10000527_pt1 | contig 58213 bp, 60 predicted proteins | sample Lox_Sample_42_FD_206716 | JGI IMG/M metagenome (GOLD analysis project Ga0335083, IMG submission 206716) | Soil microbial communities from Loxahatchee National Wildlife Refuge, Florida, United States - Lox_Sample_4.2 | ecosystem: Environmental > Terrestrial > Soil > Wetlands | place: USA...
CTTGATCAAGAACACGACGGCCGTTGCCGGGATCGGGCAGACCGCGTTCGGCAAGGGCCTGCCCGACACCGAGCTCTCACTCGCGTGTCAAGCGGTCTCGATCGCGCTGGACGATGCCGGCGTCGACCCGAGTGAGGTCGACGGCGTCGCGTCGTACACGATGGAGCCCAATCGCGAGGTCGACGTCGCGCGCAGTGTCGGGCTCGGCGACATCACCTGGTTCTCCCAGGTCGGCTACGGCGGGGGCGCGGGCTGCGGCGTCGTCGGCCAGGCCGCGATGGCCGTCGCCACCGGGCAGTGCAACGTCGCCGTCGCGTGGCGGGCGCGCAAACGCGCCGACCCCACGAGCCGTCCCTGGGCGCAGGCGGCCCGGCGATTGACCGACACGCAGCAGTGGTCGCGCCCGTTCGGCGTCATCCGGCCCGTAGACGAGATCGCGCTGCTCACCCGGCGCTACATGCACGAATACGGCGGCACGCGCGACCACCTTGCGAACATCGCGCTCGCGTTCCGCAAGCACGCGGCGCGAAATCCCGCGTCGACGATGGGCCACAAGCCTATGACGCGCGACGACTACATGAACGCACGCTGGATCTCCGAACCGTTGTGCCTGTACGACAACTGTCTCGAGACCGACGGTGCGCTCGCCGTCGTGGTCGTCTCGGCCGAACGAGCGCGCGACTTGAAGCAGCCACCCGCATTCGTCCACGCGTTCGCGCAGGGTCTTCCCCCGCAGCACCAGACGATGACGAACTACTTCACGGACGATCCGCTGCGCGGGCCGGCATGGACCGCCGCGAAGCGGATGTGGGAGCTCGCCGATGTCACTCCGGCCGACGTGAAGGTCGCGCAGCTGTACGACGCCTTCAGCCCGCTGATCATCCTTTCGCTCGAGGGTTACGGGTTCTGCGAGCGCGGCGAAGGCGGGCCGTTCACCGACGACGGCAACATCGAGTGGCCGAACGGCCGTCTCCCGGTGAACACGTCCGGTGGAGGCATGTCGGAGGCATACGTGCACGGCTTCAACCTCGTGCTCGAAGGCGTGCGCCAGATCCGCGGGACGTCGACGGCCGGCGTCGCGGGCGCGGACGTGTCGCTCGTGACGAGCGGCGAGGGCGTACCGACGTCGGCGATCATCTTCACCAGGGACACCTGATGGAATCGGGCTGGTTGCTACCGGACCTCGACGACCCCACGACCCAGGAATTCTGGGCGGGCTGCGCGCGCGGCGAGCTGCTCGTACAGGTGTGCGGCGACTGCGACGAGCGGAGGATGCCGCCCCGCCCCATGTGCCCGCGCTGCCGGTCGACCGCGGTGCGCTGGGAGCCGACGTCGGGGCGCGGCCGGGTCTGGTCGTTCATCGTCGCGCATCCCCCGCTGCTCCCGGCGTTCGCCGCGGTCGCGCCGTATAACGCGATCGTCGTCGAGCTCGACGACGACCCGTCGATCCGGTTCGTCGGCAATCTGGTTGCGCGCGCCGAAGGCGAGATCAACGAGATCGATCCCGCGACCATCCTGATCGACGAGCCGGTACGCGTCGTGTTTCATCAGATCGAGGACGTCGCGCTCCCGCGCTGGGTTCGGGCCTGAGCCGCGGCAGAGCCGGCGGTTCTCAGCCGAGCGGACGAGTGGCGGCGATCTTCGCCGCGCGCGAGAGCCGCGCCGTCACCTCACGGGCCAGGATGCGCGTCCGCACCGGACCCACCAGCGCGACCTCGGGCAGCTGGAGCATCACCTGTGCCCGGGCGGGGCTCGCGAGCAGCGCCCAGATCTCGTCGCGCGTATCCGACGGCAAGTGGCACATCGCTACCGCGGCTGTCATCGGCTGGCGCGACGAGAGCTGCCCGAACACGGCGGCGACCCGGTCGAGAGGGTGACCCTCGACCACGTGGAACGGGCAGTCGGACGCGCTGTGACCGGCCAGTACCGGCCAGTCGACCCCGCTGCGGGTCGCGCGCACGAGCGCGTACAGCGCCGCGATCCGCTCGTCGTCCCCGGCGTCGCGAACCTCGGTCAATCCTTCACGGAGCCGGACCCGCTCCCGCATCGACAGGAGATGCGCGATCGCATCCGCCTGCGGGGTGGGCAGCACGCTGAATGCGAGCGCCGCCCGGCGCACGCCGGCGGGAGTCGGCGTCTTCGCCTGGGCCGGGAGCACGCACAGTGTTTCGGCGTTCCGCTGACCGAGGTATAGCGCCCCGGACGCGCCTCGGCCCCGACCACGAGGGTCGGGGCCGATCGCACGGTCGACCGCGGCGGGGGTCCGCGATCGATGCCAGCTTGGTCTTCGCCAGCTTGGTTTCCGGGTTCAGGCCGCCTTGCGGGGGGTGTCCTCGCGGATTTCACGGTGGGAGTCGCGGCTTTCGCGTAGGTCGTCCAGCTTCGCCTCCCAGCGAAGTTGCGACCTCAGCCAGGAGATCGCCTGGGCCTTGGGCTCGATTCGGGTTCCGGCTGCCTGCATGGCAATGCTCCTTCCGCACCTCGTAGCGGCTGCAAGCTGCTACTTTGACGGCGAGTCGCTGCTCCTGAGCCCTGTCTCCTGAGTCCCGTCTCAAGAGTCAACTCGCAGAAAGCAACTACTCCGTCGGTAACGACACTGTGAGTATATGCTCTCAGTGTTATCGCTGTCAAGCCGGGAGGCGTGGGTGCCCGAATCGCAGTGGCGGATCGACGAGCTGGCGCACCAAGCCGGAGTCACCGTCGACACGATCCGCTACTACTCGCGTGAGGGGCTGCTCGACCCGCCCGAGCGCTCGGGGCGCCACAAGCTCTACGGACCCGACCATCTCGAGCGCCTGAGCCGTATCAGGGCGCTGCAGTCCCAGCGCTTCTCGCTCGCCGCCATCCGGGCGATCGTCACCGTCGACCGCCCGGGCATCGAGGGCCTGTTCGCGTCGCAGGGCAGCTACACCCTCGCCGAGCTCGTCGAGCGATCCGGCCTCGAGCCGGAACTCGTCGCTCGGCTGCTGGAGATCGGTCTCCTCGCAGAGCCCGACAGCTTGGGTCATGAGGTCTACGACGACAGCGACCTCGGGCTGCTACGCGCCGTCGTCGAGCTGCGCGACATCGGGATGACCGAGGAAATCCTCGTCGAGCTGGGCGCGATCTACGTTCGCCACTTCCGCGCCCTTCAACGCGACGTCCACGCGATGCTCACGGGCGAAGGCCGCGATTGGAACCCCGAGGAGATGGTGGCGGTGCAACGCCGCCTCACCGCGAACTCGGAACGCATGATCCCGGCCGTCGATCGCGTCTTGAACTACGTGCACCAACGCACGATCCAGCGACTCACACTCGAGGCCGCACGCACCGCGCAGGAAACGGGAACCGGCGTCGGCGGAGTCCGCCTCGGCGAATCCGGGACGCGCTAGTCGCCCAGGTTCCAGATGCGCGTCGCGTTGGCGCCGGTGATGAGCGTGCGCTCGATCTCGTTGATGCCGCCCATCATTTCCTCGATCGTCTTGCGCGAGTAGGGCCAGTCGTTCCCGTGGTGTGGATAGTCGCTCGACCACATCATGTTTTCGACTCCGACGCGGTTACGCAGCTCGATACCGGTGCGGTCGACGATGAAGCTCGCCGCGTTGTTCCGGTACCAATACGTCGACGGCGGCTCCCTCAGCGGCAGGTCGCCCCACACGCGGTTGCGCCACCAGCGGTCGTCGAGGCACTCGAGGAAATACGGGATCCAACCGACGCCCGTCTCGATCCAGCAGACCTGTAGCTCGGGGAATCGCTCGTAGACACCGGTGAAGATCATGTCGGTGATCGCACCCGTTGCCATCGCGAACACGTGGCTCATCCCGCCGATCGCCTTGGCGCGAGTCGCCTCGCTCTGCATGTTGTACAGCTGATTGCCCTTGGCGGCCGCCGCCTTGCGCGACGCGGCGCGCTGATGGCGGCTGATGATGTTGATGTGGATTGACACGGGGATGCCCTCGTCGACCGCCGCGGCCCAGAACGGATCGTCGTCGCGCGAGAGACCGCCTTGGCCGGCCGGCCAGTTCGAGATGAGCACTCCCTTGGCCCCACGCGCCTTGGCCTTGCGCAGAGAGTCGATGGCGTTGTCGATCCCGAGCGACGGGATCTGCGCCAAGCCGATGAGGCGCGTCGGATCGGGCGCGCAGAACTCCTCGAACAAGAAGTTGTTGTACGCCTCGACTCCGGCGAGGACGAAGTCGTCGTCGTCGTCTCCGAGGAAGTGACTCATCGTGCGTTGCGGCGGGAACAGGATCTCCGCGTCGACCCCGTCGATGTCCATGTCGGCCAGGCGCGCCTCGCCGTTGTAGCAACCGGTACGCGCCTCGTCGTACGTGACTCCGTACCAGCGGAACTTGTCGAACGGCATGCCGGGCGTCGCTACCAGCCCGATGGGATCGGGATCGCCGCCCACCGCGGTCAACCACGCGTCGCCGCCTTCGTGGTCCTTGACCAACCGGGGTGCCTTGTCCTGATATCTGGACGGCAGCCAGTTCGTCCAGATGTCGGGCGGCTCGAGGATGTGGCAGTCCGCGTCGACGACGTCGTACTTGGGCATTGCGATACCGTCCTTTGCTGACGTTCGTGTCAGTTTATTCGGAGGGAGTAGGAGTGACGCAACGGCTGCTCGGAGGTCTACGCGTCATCGACCTCGGAGGCGAACCCTCGGCCCGCGCCGCGCGCGTGCTCGGCGACCTCGGTGCGACCGTCGTCCGGGTCGTCCCGCCGGCCGGCGACGCGCTCGCCGGCAACATCGCCCGTGCGTGGAACGCCGGAAAACGCTTGGTCGCGCTCGCTTCCGACGACCCCGCGCTCGACGGCCTGTTGCGGGACGCCGACGTCGTCTTCGACTCGCCGGGTGCTCCGGGAACTCACGAGCTCGATCCGGCCCGGGCACCACAAGCCTGCTGGGTGAGCATCACCGCGTTCGGCCTCGACGGACCGCGCTCGGGCTGGCGGGCATCGGATCTCGGCATCATGGCGTCGAGCGGGAACATGTTCTGCACCGGCGATCCCGATCGCGCGCCGGTGCGCTGCACGGAGCCGGCGTCGTACGCGCACACTGCCGGCGAGGCCGCTTTCGCGGCGCTCAGCGCGCTCTGGAGCGGCCGGCCGCAGCGTGTCGACGTCTCGATGCAGGAGGTCGTGCTGATCGCGAGCATGGTGGCGCCCGCCAACTACCCGAAGACAGGGAATCGCGGGGCGCGGCGCGGTGCGAACATCGGCCGCACCCGCGAGATCTGGCCCGCCCGGGACGGGTTCGTGTCGTTCGGGCTCCGGGGCGGAAAGGCACGCGTCACGAGTCTCGAGACGATAACGAAGCTCGTCGTCGCCGACGGGATCCCCGCCGACGCGCTGACGAGCCAGGACTGGAGCACGTTCAACCAGAACACCGCGAGCAACGAAGAGCTCGAGGCGATCTCGTCCGCGGTCGCCGAGTACTTCTCGCGCCACACGATGCAGGAGCTGTACGACATCGCGTGCGACACGAATCTGATGCTGGCGCCGGCCAACTCGCCGCGCGAGATCTACGCATCCGCGCAACTCGCATCACGAGGTTTCTTCGGGCCCGCCGACGGCATCGACCGCTTTCCCCGCGCCTTCGTCGTCGTGAGATCAGCCGACGGCGAGGCCGCCACGGTCGGCCCGCGAACCGACGACGAACCCGTCGTCTCCTTCCCCCGTGCCGAGCCCGTCGCCGTGGGCCGCAAGGCGTGGGACGGCGTCCGCATCCTCGAGTTCGGCGCCGGCGCGGCCGGTCCGATCGCCACGCGCTATTTCTCCGAGAACGGCGCGATCGTGCTGCGTGTCGAGTCGCGGACGCGTCCCGACTTCCTGCGGGCCATGGCCCTCGCCGTCCCCGACAACCCGCACGGACTCGAAGGCGCGCCGATGTACGACGGGTTGAACGTGGGCAAGCGGAACCTGACGCTCAACCTCAAGCAGCCGGCCGCAGTCGACATCGTGAAGCGGTTGGTCGTGGAATGGGCCGACGCGGTTGCGGAGAACTTCGCTCCGCGCGCGATGAAGAGCTTCGGCCTCGACTACGACGCCCTGGCGACGATCAAGCCGGACCTCGTCATGATGAGCGCCTGCCTGAACGGACAGACCGGACCGCACAAGGACTACCCAGGATTCGGCGGGCAGGGCTCCGCGCTCGCCGGCTACAACGCGCTCACCGGGTGGCCCGACCGCGAACCCGTCGGACCCTACGGCACCATCACTGATTCGCTCGCGCCCCGTTACGTCGCCGCGGCACTGGCTGCCGGCCTCCACTACCGGCGTCGCACCGGCCGTGGCGTGTATCTCGATCTGTCCCAGGTCGAGTCCGCGATCTGGACCCTCGCGCCTTGGCTCCTCGATTACGAGATCGACGGCGTGATCCATCTGCGCGACGGCAACAATCACCGCGCGGCCCGGCTGCACGGCGCGTTCGCCTGTGCGGACGAGAACGGAATAGACGATCGCTGGGTGACGATCGCGTGTTGGACCGACGACGAGCTTGCGCGGCTGCACGCCATCGCCGGCGAGGACGTTGAAGTATGGACTCGGGCGCGCACGCGCGCGGAGGTCGCGCAGGCGCTCCAGGCAGCAGGCATCGAGGCCGTCCCGGTGCACGACTTCGCCGACCTGCACGACGATCCCCAGCTCGCGCACCGCGGCCATTTCGAGCCGCTCAACCATCCCTTCCTCGGCCCGGGCCTCTATGAACGCAACGGCTTTCGCCTCGCGGCCTGTCCGGGCGGCTACGAGCGGACCGGGCCGACCCTCGGTCAGGACACGGAGTGGGCGCTTGCAGAGGTGTTGGGGATGGGTGAATCCGACATCCAAGCGTTGCGGTCGACCGGCGCGGTGGAGTGAGCTAAGAGCGTGCAGGTACGGCGCGCGACAACTGACGACCGCACCTTCATCGCGGAGGTGGTCGTCGGCGAGTTCGCGTCGACGAAGGTCGTGTCGCGAGGACGCGTGCACGAGGACGCGTCACAGCTCGACGGCTTCGTCGTCGAGAACGACGGCCGTCCGATCGGGTGCGCGCTCTGGTACGAGGTCGACGGTGACGCCGAGCTCGTCGCGATCGCGACCACCTACCGCGGCGCCGGCGCGGGTACCGCGCTGCTCGACGCCGTCGTCGAGCACGCGCGCTCGAGCAACTGGTCGCGCCTCTGGCTGATCACGACGAATGACAACACCGACGCGCTGCGCCTCTACCAACGCGCCGGCTGGGATTGGGTCGGGTGGTACCGCGACGCGGTCACCGACGCGCGCAGCCTGAAGCCCGAGCTGCCGCTCGGCGGCGCGCACGGGATCCCCATCCGCCACGAACTCGAGCTCGAATACCCCCTCTAACTCCCAACTGTTTGGGCGGTGAGGTGCCGTATACGGGACTGGGCGTGCCCACCTGGCCCACGGGCCTACGGCGGAGAACTGCGGTCCGCTTCAGAACTGGCGGTAGTACGCCCGCTCAGGCTTGCGGACCTTCTCCACGAGAATGAAGACGTTCTCCCACGGATCCGCGAACCACGTCGTGCGAACCCCGGCGACGTCGGCAATCCCCGCGACGAGAAACCTCACGCCCCCGGCTTCGAGCTCCGCGCGCGTCACGGCGACGTCGTCGCACAGGAGCCCGACGTGCGTGTAACCGAGCCTCGTGACGTCGGCCGGACTCGGTGCGCCGCCCGCGGCCGAGGGATACTCGATGACCTCGATCACGCGATCCGATCCATCGTCGACGCCGATGATCGCGGCCTTCACGACGACTGGTTCAGGGACGAGCTCGCCCATGTCGCGCGCGATCGCGTCGCCGTCCATGCGGTAAGGCGGCGACAGCACCGTGAGACCCAACACATCGCGGTACCACGCGACCGCGACGTCGACATCGGCAACGTGTAACGCCGTGTGCGCGAGGCCGGTGATCACGAGAACGAGCGCAGCATTCCGCCCACCCAGCGCGCGTTGTCGGTGGCGTTCCAGCCCGCGAGCATGCCCTCGCTCAGGTCGTCGCAGCCGTAGCGAGTCGGGGCGTCGTCGTCGCAGATCGCGTCGACGATGCGCCGCGCCGCCTCGGCCGCCGGCGTGTATTGGTCGCGGATCCCCTGCCGGCCCTGCCAGAGACGCTCCGCGAGTTCCCGGTATTCGGCATGGTTCGCGGCGACCGGCGGCCGGTCGGAGTGCGCGAGCATGTCCGTCTCGATCGGTCCGGGCATGATCTCCACGACGCGGATGCCGAACTGCGCCACTTCCGCCGCGAGCGATTCGCCGAGCGCGGTCACGGCCGCCTTGGACGCACGGTACGTGCCGAGGAAGGGCACCGGCGCCAGGGTGGACGAGGACGTGATATTGCAGATCACCCCACCACCTCCGGCTCGCATCACCGGAAGCGCGCGCTTCGTGACCTCGACCAGGCCGAACACGTTCGTCGCGAAGAGGCGTTCCCACGACTCTCGCGGCATGAACTCGAGCGGGTGATTGTCGCTCTCGACTCCGGCATTGTTGACGAGCACGCGCAGCCCGGGGGGTATGTCGATGCTCGACGGATCGGTGACGTCGAGGCGCTCGACACGCATGCCCGTCAGGTCGGCGCCGTCGGTGGGGTCGCGCATCGTCGCGACCGTGTCGAATCCGCGCGCCGCGAGCTCGACCGCGACCGCTCGCCCGATACCCCGACTCGCACCCGTCACCAGCGCCAGGCCCTTCGGTTCCATGAGCGATAGCGTGCCACGTCTTCCGATGGACCTGCGCTTCAACGCCGAACAGGAACGCTTTCGCGCCGAGGCGCGGGCCTGGCTCACCGATCGTCTCGACGGCCGGTTCGCGTTAGTGCGCGGCCGCGGCGGCCCCGGCGACGAACACGACCTGTTCGACGAGCGTTTGGAATGGGAGCAGCAGCTCGGGCGCGACGGCTGGATCGGGCTCGGTTGGCCCGCGGAATACGGCGGGCGCGGCGCGACGCTGCTCGAGCAGGTGATCTTCTACGAGGAGTACGCGCGCGCGGGCGGTCCCGGACGCGTGGGCATCATCGGCGAGGGCCTTCTCGGTCCGACGATCGTGCATTTCGGATCGGACGTGCAAAAGCGACGGTTCCTCCCGGGGATTCTTCGGGGCACAGAGATCTGGTGCCAGGGATATTCGGAGCCGAACGCGGGCTCCGATCTCGCGAACGTGCAGACGCGGGCGGTGCTCGACGGAGACGAGTGGATCATCGACGGGCAGAAAGTATGGACCTCACTGGCGCATTGGGCGCAGTGGATCTTTGTGATCGTCCGCACCGACCGCGCGGCGCCGAAGCACAAAGGACTCTCGTATCTGCTCGTTCCGATGGACCAGCCCGGACACATCGAGATCCGGCCGATCGTGCAGATCACCGGGCACAGCGAGTTCAACGAGACATTCTTCGACGGCGCCCGGACCGCGGCGGCGAACGTCGTCGGCGACGTGAACGGAGGCTGGCGTGTGGCAATGGGCACTCTCGCGTTCGAACGCGGCGCGTCCACGCTCGGTCAGCAGCTGTCGTTCGAGAGCGAACTCGTCACGATCACCAAGTTGGCGCGCGCGAACGGGCTCGCTACGGATCCGGAATTCCGGCTTCGCCTGGCCGACGCATGGATGACGCTACGGGTCATGCGATTCCACGCGCTCCGGACACTGCCGATGTTGGAGCACGGAACCGTCGATCCGGCAACGTCGATTCACAAACTCTTCTGGGCTTCGTTCCATCGCGGTCTCGGCGAGCTGGCTGTCGACGTGCTCGGGGCCGGAGCGGCCGCGTTCGACCCCGCGGACGACACCGCCGATCGGCTCATGCGCCTGTTCCTTTACTCGCGCGCCGACACGATCTACGGCGGCTCGAACCAGATCCAACGCAACGTGATCGGTGAGCAGGCGCTCGGACTGCCGAAGGAGCCACGATGACGAACGCACCGACTTCCCCGGCGTACCCGCCCGGGCGCAGCCTCCTCGCCGGCAAGACGGTTCTCGTCACCGCGGCCGCGGGAACGGGCATCGGCTTCGCTACCGCGAAGCGCGCGTCGGAGGAAGGTGCACGGGTCGTCATCAGCGACATCCATGCGCGGCGCCTGCAGGAAGCCCTCGAGCAACTGGGCCCGAACGCGCACGCACTACTCGGCAACGTCACCGACGAGACGGACGTGCAACGTCTGGTCGACGAGGCGGTCGAGTACGGCGGCGGGCAGCTCGATGTGCTCGTCAACAACGCCGGCCTCGGCGGCACCGCCCTCCTGACGGAGATGACGGACGAGCAGTGGTTCTCGGTGCTCGACGTGACGCTCACCGGGACCATGCGAATGACGCGCGCGGCGTTGCGACACATGCGCGGCCAGGGAGGTGGTGCCATCGTCAACAATGCTTCGGTCGTCGGCTGGCGCGCCCAGGAAGGCCAGTCCCACTATGCCGCAGCCAAGGCAGGCGTGATGGCGCTCACCCGGTGCGCCGCCATCGAGGCCGCGCCGAGCAACGTGCGCGTCAACGCGGTCGCGCCGTCGCTCGCCATGCACCCGTTCCTGGCCAAGGTCACCACCGAGGAGTTGCTCGCCGAGCTCGAGACGCGAGAGGCGTTCGGCCGCGCCGCGGAGCCGTGGGAAGTCGCGAACGTGATCGTGTTCCTGGCAAGCGACCTCGCTTCCTATATGACCGGCGAGATCGTCTCGGTCAGCAGCCAGCATCCATAGCCCGGGCGCCGCGCGGGTTCAATCGCCCGGGAGGCTCGCGAGCAGGTCCGCGGCGCGGCGCGAGCCGGGCGCGAGCCCGCGGCGGGCCGCGTCACGGGCTTCGACCTGCAGGCACGCGTTCACCGGGCTCTCGAGGCCGAGCAGGCGCGCGAGGAGCACGATCTCGCCGTTGAGGTAATCGGTTTCCAGCGAGCCGGTCGCGCGGCGCAGGCTCTGCCAGGTGGAACCGCCGCCGCGCGGGAGGCTCGGCGTCAGACGATCGCCGCGCCGGTCACGATCCTCTTCGGCCGACGCGACCTCGATGCCTGCCGCGCGCAGCACCATGGAGCCTTCGCGGCGCGCCCGGCGGCTGAGCTCGATCGCATCGTCTCCCGGCGCGCACAGCGCTTCTACCGCGTTCGCGAGGTTCATCAGCAGCTTGCGGTGCTTCCACCGCATGATGTCCGGACGCGGAACGGATTCGAACGTCGCCGACCGAAGAGCGGCTGCAACCGATTCCGCGACCGTGTCAACGCCCCCGGGGTAGCAACCGATGTCGAGCAGGCCGGTGATGGGTGCGGAGGACGCACTCACGACCCCGGGCTCGAGGTGCTCGGCCGGCAGCATGACGCAGACCGCGTGCACACCTGCGAATCGTCGCAGCGCGATGCGTTCGTTCGCGACGCCGTTCTGCACGCAGACGACGGGAACCCCCGGGCCGGCTGCGACGACGAGTGCGTCGAACGCGCCCGTCGAATCCTGCGACTTCGTGGTCACGAGGACGACGTCATCGGCGCGCCATTCGACGTGCGCCGGGGAGTCGACGACCGGGAGCGGCAACGTGACGCTCCGATCGGGATCGACAAGGCGTAGGCCCTTCTCGCGTACGGCATCGAGGTGCGCACCGCGGGCGATACCGACGACGTCGTGTCCGTGTTCGTGCAGCCGCCCCGCGATCACACCGCCGACCGCACCGATACCGAAGACGACGAATCGCATCAGTCGCGCACGGCTCCCTTGGCGGCGTCGATGTACGCCGGCTTCTCGCCGCCGCCGTGGACGAGGACGTCCGCGCCGGTGACGTAACGCGCGAGGGGTGAGGCGAGGAACAAGCACACGTCGGCGACGTCGGTCGGGTCCGCCATCCGTCCCAGCGGAACGGTCGCGCCGACCGACGCGATGCCCGATTCGTCGCCGTAGAAGAGGTGCGCCTGCTCGGTGACGACGAGACCGACGACGACCGCGTTGACGCGCACCTTGGGTGCGAACTCGACCGCCATGGTTCTCGTGGCGTTCAAGAGTCCCGCCTTCGCGGCGCCATAGGCGAGGGCCGCCGGCGACGGCCGTACGCCGCTCACGCTCGCGATGTTCACGATCGCTCCGCCCTGCTCCTGTGCCTGCATCGCCGCATTGGCACGCTGCGCGAACACGATCGGCGCGGTCAGGTTCAACGCGATGATTCCCGCGGTGAACCGCGGCGAGGCGGTCGCAGAATCGGCGGGGGGTGATCCGCCTGCGTTGTTGACGAGCACGTCGAGACGGCCGAAACGCTCGGTACACGCGGCGATCACGGCGTCGATCTGTCCGGGCTCACGCACGTCCGCGGCGATGAACGCAACCCCGGCGGGCAGCGAATCGGGCTCGGTCCGGCAGCAGACGAGCACGTCCGCGCCGGCTTCGGCGAAGCGCTGCGCGATCCCGCGACCGATCCCGCGACACCCACCCGTGACAATCACGCTCTGTCCGTCGAACCGGAGACCGTCCATCGGCCGGGCATTCTGGCACCTCGGCGCCGGCGACCCATACCGGGCCGCGGCTCGCCGTGCCGTTGGACCCGGCGCGCACGTCCGCGCCTACGATCTGCCACCCCAAAAGAATCGAGCCGAGAGTGATTCCCGACAAGCGCGTCACCATCGACGAGGTCGCCGCCGAGGTGCGCGACGGCATGACCGTCGGCATCGGTGGTTGGGGTTCGCGACGCAAGCCCATGGCACTCGTCCGGGCACTGTGCCGGGCCTCGGTCAAGGATCTCCGCATCGTTTCCTACGGAGGCCCCGACGTCGGGCTGCTGTGCCGGGCCGGCAAGGTTCGCGAAGTTGTGTACGCGTTCGTGTCACTCGACTCGATCCCTCTCGAACCCCACTTCCGCAACGCGCGTCAATCGGGATCGGTCACCACTATGGAGCTCGACGAAGGCATGTTCCTCCTCGGGCTGCAGGCCGCCGCGTGGCGCGTGCCGTTCCTGCCGACGCGTGTCGGCCTCGGCTCCGATGTCATGCGCTTCAGCCCGAGCCTCCGTACTGTCCGCTCTCCCTACGACGACGGCGAGGAGTTGGTCGCGATGCCCGCCCTCGAGCTCGACGTCGCGCTGATCCACATGCACCGCGGCGATCAAGGCGGCACCGGCCAGTACCTGAACGTCGACCCGTATTTCGACGACCTCATGTGCATGGCCGCGACGCGGCGCTTCATGAGCGTCGAGCAGATCGTGGCAACCGAACGATTCCTGGCCGACGGTCCCCCACAATCCATACGCATCAACCGCCTCATGACCGACGGTGTGGTCGAAACGCCTCACGGCGCGCACTTCACCGAATGCGTTCCCGACTACCCGCGCGACGAAGCCTTCCAGCGCGCGTACACCGCGTCGGCCAAGTCCGATGAAGCGTGGTCCGAGTTCCGCGCCCGCTACATCGATGTCACCGAGGCCGATTACCAACAGGTGGTGAAGTCGTGAGAGACGGACCCCCGACCCGCGCCGAAGTCTGCGCGGCCGCGATCGCCGACTGCTTCGCCGGCGACGGCGAGATCCTCGCGAATCCAATCGGGACCCTGCCGGTGATCGGTGGGCGCCTGGCGAAGGCGACCGTCGCGCCCGAGCTGGTCATGACCGACGGCGAGGCGCTCCTCGTCGAGAACATCATTCCGGTGGGCGTCGACAACCCCGAGAAGGTGGTCGCGGGCTGGAACCCCTACCGCGCCATGTTCGACGTCGTGTGGTCCGGTCGCCGCCACGTGATGATGGGCGCGAGCCAACTCGACAAACACGGCAACCAGAACTTCGCGTTCATCGGCTCCCACGCTGCGCCCCGGACCCAACTGCTCGGGATGCGCGGTGCGCCCGGCAACACGATCAACGACATCACCTCCTACTGGATCCCGGCGCATACTGCGCGCGTGTTCGTTCCGGCCGTCGACGTCGTCAGCGGGGTGGGATACGACCGGGCGCGCGATCTCGGGCCGGTCGCGGGCCGTTTCCACCACCTCGGTCGGGTCGTCACGAACCTCTGTGTGCTCGACTTCGAGACGCCCGATCACCGCATGCGTTTGCGATCGGTGCATCCCGGAGTGGCGGTCGAAGAAGTCGTCACGGCAACCGGATTCGAGCTGGCGGTCGAGAATGACGTCCCGGAGTCGCGGTTCCCAACCGACGACGAGCTCGAGTGGATCCGCCAAAGGATCGACCCGAAGGGCCTCGGCGAAGAAGAGGTGCCGAACCCGTGACCCGCCCGGGCGCGCTGCGCACGCCGATTTGCGAGCTCTTCGGCGTCGACGTGCCGATCGTGCAGACCGGGATGGGTTGGGTGGCCGGCCCGCGCCTGGTCGGCGCGACTGCGAAGGCCGGCGCGCTCGGGATCCTCGCGTCGGCCACGATGACCTACGACCAGCTCGAACGCGCGATCCGGGAGGTGAAGGAGCGAACGGACTGCCCCTTCGGCGTGAACCTGCGAGCCGACGCCGAGGACGCGGCTGCGCGCGTCGACCTCCTGGTGCGTGAGCATGTGCAGGTCGCGTCGTTCGCACTTGCGCCCAGCGAGCACCAGATCAAGACGCTGAAGGACGCAGGCGTGCGCGTGGTTCCGTCGATCGGCGCCCGCCGTCACGCCGAGAAGGTCGCGGCGTGGGGCGTCGACGCGGTGATCGTGCAGGGTGGCGAGGGCGGCGGGCACACCGGTTCTGTCGCGACGACCTTGCTGCTGCCGCAAGTCGTCGACGCCGTCGACCTCCCGGTGATCGCGGCCGGCGGCTTCTTCGACGGTCGCGGCCTGGTCGCTGCGCTCGCGTATGGCGCGGCCGGGATCGCGATGGGTACGCGCTTCCTCCTCAGCCGGGAGAGCACGGTTCCCGACGCGGTGAAGCAGTACTACCTGCAGCGCACGGTCGCCGACACCGTCGTCACCGCCCGGATCGACGGGGTGCCACACCGCGTGCTGCGAACCGAGTTCGTCGACGAGCTCGAGCGGGCGAACTCGGTGCGCGCGGTGACGCGGGCGATCCGCAATGCCTTCGCGTTCAAGAAGCTCTCCGGAGTGTCCTGGCGCGGGATGCTCCGCGAAGGAGTCGCGATGCGACGCGAGAGCGACCTGAAGTGGACACAGGTACTGCTCGCGGCGAACACGCCGATGCTCCTGCGGGCGGGCCTCGTCGAGGGTCGCCTCGATGCGGGCGTACTCTCGAGCGGTCAGGTCGCCGGGGTGATCGACGACCTCCCTACCGTCGCCGAGCTGATCGGTCGCATCATGGACGAAGCGCAAGCGACGTTGAAGCACCTGGGAGAGTTCACGTGACGAAGACGAGGGTTCCCGCGGTCGAGAACTGGTTCACGCTCGACGAGACCGCGCCGGCTCTACTCGGCGCCCGCGGCACGCAGTCGGGCTCGTACTTCTGGCCCACCGCGCTTGCGGGATCGGCCAATCCCGTCGCGCCCGGTGAGGAACGGGTGCCGGTCGAGCTCTCCCGTACCGGGCGTCTGTGGTCGTGGACGACCAACCACTACGCGCCGCCGGAGCCGTACGTTTCACCCGATCCCTTCGTTCCGTACACCGTGTGCGCGGTCGAGCTCGCGACAGAGCAAATGGTGGTGCTGGGAGGTCTCGCCACTGAAGCCGATCCCGCGCTGCTCGAAGTCGGGATGGAGATGGAGCTCGTGCTCGGGTCGCTCTACGAGGACGACGAGCACGAGTACGTCGTCTGGCAGTGGGCACCATTGAGGAGCAAAGCGTGAGCGAGCACGACATCGCGATTCTCGGCGTCGGCATGCACCCGTGGGGAAAGTGGGGCCGCAACTTCGTCGAGTACGGCGTCGCCGCGGCGCAGGCCGCGCTCACCGACGCCGCCGTCGCGTGGCCCGACATCCAGTTCGTCTCGGGCGCCGACACAATGCGCAACGGTTACCCCGGTTACGTAGCGGGCGCCACGTTCGCGCAGGCGCTCGGTTGGAACGGCGCCCAGGTCGCGTCGTCGTACGCGGCGTGCGCGTCGGGCATCACCGCGCTCGCAACGGCGCGCGCGCAGATCCTGGCGGGCCTGTGCGACGTCGCGCTCGTCGTCGGCGCCGACACCACGCCCAAGGGATTCCTGGCGCCCAACAAGGGCGAACGGGGCGACGACCCCGACTGGCTGCGCTTCCGGCTGCTCGGCGCAACCAACCCGACGTTCTTCGGTCTGTACGCACGCCGCCGCATGGAGTTGTTCGGCGCGACCCGCGACGACTTTGCTCGCGTCAAGGTGAAGAACGCGCATCACGGCTTGAACAACCCGTACGCGCGCTACCGGAAAGAAGTGTCGATCGACGACGTCCTGAACGCGCCGATCGTCTCCGACCCCCTCGGCCTCCTCGACATCTGCGCGACGAGCGACGGCGGCGCCGCACTCGTGGTCTCCTCCATCGACTACGCGCGGCGGAACGGCGTGAGCGCTCCCGTGCGCGTGCGAGGAATCTCCACGGTCACCCCGAGCTATCCGCAGACGACGATCGAGCTGCCCAACTTCGCCACCGACAGTGCCGCGGGCGACGGTCCCGTGCCCGAACACGGGTTCAAGGAGTCGATCGCGGCGCGCGCGTACGAGGAGTCGGGCCTCGGTCCCGACGATCTCCACTGCGCCGAGGTCTACGACCTCTCCACCGCCATGGAGCTCGACTGGTACGAGCAGATCGGACTCTGCCCGGCCGGCGAGGCCGAGAAGCTGCTGCGCGACGGCGCCACGACCGTTGGTGGTCGTGTCCCCGTGAATCCCAGCGGGGGGCTCGCATGCTTCGGCGAGGCCGTTCCCGCGCAGGCGATCGCGCAGGTGTGCGAACTGACCTGGCAGGTACAGGGCCGAGCCGAGGGCCGTCAGGTCGAGGGCGCGCGCGTCGGCCTGTCGATCAACCAGGGCCTCTTCGGTCACGGCTCGGCGGTGATCGTCAGCCGCTGAGCGGCGGCGCGCCCCTGCGCCGGTACGACACGACACACGGCGAGGCGCGCCGCGCCACTCCCCGATCCCGGACCGAGACGGGGTCGGTCGCCGCGGCCGAATCCAAGGCAGCTCGAACTCCGCGCGCGGCGGCCTCGGGTCGATCACGCGTTCAGCGTGCCACCTCCCCGGCGCGCGTGACACGAGCGTGCCTGCTCCCGTTTCGGTCCGGCGCGACGCTCACCGCGAGAATGCAGACGGCAACGACGCTCACGCTCGCCGCGACGAAGGCGGGCGCCACGAGCAACGCCAAGACGACCGCGACGCCCAACTGCACGGCGATCACCGCACGCCGAACCGGCTCGGACCAGGCGTCGAATCGCCGGTGGAACTCGAGGAGGGCAGCCGTCGTGCGCAGTGGGAAACCGATGAGCACCGCGAGGCCGCGCACGACGCCGAAGGTGCAGCCGATCGCGATCGCGAGTGACGGACTCGCGCTCGTCACGCCGATGACAATCGCGAGGAACACTGCAGCCGTCATGACGTACGTCGCCACGCCCGTGCCGATCTGCCAACCGAACCCGGCGCCGTAAACCCACGACCGGTAGTTGGAGAGCCAGTTTTCGTTCACCTGCCGGCGGAGAAACGGAGGCCCCGAGCCGAGCACCCGCGCGTCGACCGCAGCGGCGACGAGGGCGGCAGCCAGCATCAATGCGATGGCAGCGGTGTCGCCGATTCCGGTGGCGCGCACCGCAATCGCGCCGAGTGCCATCAAACCGCCGAGGCACAGGCCGCCGAGCGCGGCCCCCGCAACGAACCACGCGGCCGTACGCGCGAAACGTTGACCGCGTCCGGTCTCGGCGATCGGCGTGATCTGCGCCAACATCGACAAGCCGCACGGCGACCAGGTCGAGCGCACGGCAGCAGCGATCGCGATCGTCACGCCCGCCGCGACAACGGCCACGTTCATACGGCGCGCCTCCGATTGATCTGGCGTCGACTGATTTGGCGTGCACGATCTCGCGAAAATCGTAAGCGCCGCTCCGGCCGCGTCCGCGGATACCCACCACGCGGATTCAGATCGAGATTCCGCGCGCGCCGTACAAGTCGCTCATAAAGCCGACGACCTCAGTCGGAGCCTTGGTGAGCGATCCGGCGTCGTACGGAGGCTGCGGGTCGTACTCGATGCCGAGTTGCACGGCTTGGGCCGCAAAATCGCCCGCGATGTTCCCGACGAGCGCGAGTCCCATGTCGATTCCGGCGGACACGCCGGCTGCCGTGATGACCTTGCCTTGCTCGACGACACGCCGGCTGACCGGGATCGCGCCGTAGTCGGCCAGTCGGGCAAGCGACGCCCAGTGTGTCGTTGCTTCTTTGCCGTCGAGCAGGCCCGCGGCTGCCAGCAACATCGCGCCGGTGCACACCGACGTCGTCCAGGTTGTCGTCGCGTCGATGCCACGTATCCACTCGAGCAGCCGCGCATCGCTTTCCAGATCGCGGGTCGCGAACCCACCCGGCACGACCAACACGTCGGCGCTCGCGACGTCGTCGAGCGCGTAGTCGGCGGCGAGGCCGAGAAAGCGGTTGTCGGTCCGGATGTCGCCACGCGCCGCGGCGACGAACTTCACCTCGGCGTCCGGCAAGCGTTGTAGCACCTCATACGGCCCGACGATGTCGAGCGCGGTGATGCCGTCGAAAATGAGGCAGACGATCTCCACGAGAGAATCTCCTTCTCGATACTGAGCGGATGCGATCTTGATAGTGAGCGGATGCGATCAGGCGGGTTCGAACACACGGAAGCGGTCGCGGTATTCGGTCGGGCTCGCCCCGACGCGGCGTGCGAACGCGCGCCGCAGGGTCTCGGTCGTGCCGAAGCCCGCGGTCGCCGCCACCTCGTCGACGTTGAGTCCGGTCGTCTCGAGCAGTCGGCGGGCAACCTCGATCCGAACCTGCTCGACGTACACCGCGGGCGTGCAGCCGACGTCGGCCCGGAAGACGCGCGCGAAGTGGCGCGGGCTCATCGCCACCCGCGCCGCGAGCCGGTCGACGCTGTGGTCCTCGGCCGGATGCTCTCCGATCCAGCTCTGGAGTTCGCGCAGGGGATCCCGCGCGGCTCGCTGCGCATGGAGCTGCGCGCTGAACTGCGCCTGCCCGCCCGGTCTCTGTACGTACATGACGAGCTGGCGCGCGACCGCGCGCGCCACGTCCTGCCCCATGTCGTCTGCGACGAGCGCGAGAGCGAGATCCATCCCGGCCGTGACGCCGGCGGACGTCCAGACGTTGCCGTCCTGCACGAAGATGCGGTCGCCTTCGACGCGGATTTCCGGATATGACGACTCGAACCGGGAGCACGCGGCCCAGTGCGTTGTCGCCCGCTTGCCGTCGAGCAGTCCCGCGGCGGCGAGTAGGAACGCGCCGGTGCACACGGACGTGACTCGGCGGCTCCGGCGCGCCAGGTTCGCCACCGCGCGCACGAGGCCCACGTCGCACGAGGCCTCGAATGCGCCCGTGCCACCGACGACGACGAGCGTGTCGATAGTCCCCCGCAGCGTGGCGAGCGAACGGTCGGCAATCACGGTCGGGCCCCGGGAGGTCATGACCGGCCCCGACTCCGGTGCGGCCACGGTGAGGTCGTAACCGCCGGCCGCCGCGAACACCTCGTACGGCCCGACCAGGTCCAGCGCGGTGATTCGCGGGTATGCGACGAAGACGACGCGGCGGTTCATGCCCGCCATTCTGCGGTGCCGAGCTCTTGGCAGCAATGACATTCCTCAGACGATTCATGCCAGACTGCGGAATGCGCGGCAGGGTGGCGGCCTCTGGTCGTCGGACCCGGCTGCTACAAGGGACCGATGACCGAACGGACCTACCGGCTCATCTCCGGCGACAGCCACGTGAACGAACCCGGCGACCTCTGGAGCACCCGGGTGCCCCTCGAGTTCCGCGACCGTGCGCCCAGGATCGAGCGCTTCGAACAAGGCGACGCGTGGGTGATCGAAGGTGTGCGCGACCCGATCAACTTCGGCATGAACGCGTGCGCGGGTCTGGAGCCGAGCGAGATGCACGCGTGGTCTCGCTTCGAGGACGTGCGCGCGGGGGGCTACGACCCGGCCGCCCGGATCGAGGAGATGGATCGCGATGCCGTCGACGCCGAGGTCCTCTATCCCACCCCTCGCCTCGCGCAGGCAATCGTCGCAACCCGCGAGCCGGCGTTTCATCTCGCGCTCGTGCGCGCGTACAACGACTGGCTCACCGAGTACGTCGCGTTCGCGCCCGATCGGTTCGCCGGCCTAATGCTCCTCCCGAACCGCGGCGCCGGTGGGGCGGTCGCCGAGATCGATCGCGTGCTCGGTCTTCCCGGCATCCGCGGTGTGCTGATGGGCTGTTACCCGAACGGAACGCTCGAAATCACCGACGAGGACGACGCCGTCTGGGCGCGACTCGTCGACACGGGGGCCGCGCTGAGCATCCACGTGAGCCTGTCGCAGCACATGCCCGCCGCACACCGCGCCGCGCTGCCCGGTTACGGACGCTTCTTCGACGCGCCCAACCGGATCGTCCAGCTGATCTTCGCCGGAGTGTTCGACCGGTTCCCGGCGCTCCCGGTCGTCGTCGCCGAGGTCGACTGCGGTTGGGTGCCCTATTTCAAGGAGCAGATCGACAACAACTTCCGGCGGCTCGCGGCGATCAGCGATTTCCACATCGTCGGGCTTCCGAGCGAATACGTCTCGCGGCACGTGCACTTCACGTACCTCACGGATCCGTTCGGCATCGAGCATCGAAGTTCGGTCGGTGTGGAACGCATCCTCTGGTCGAGTGACTACCCCCACATCTCGAGCGACTGGCCGCACTCATGGGACGCGATCGAAAAGACGTTCGCCGGGGTCGACGCGCACGAGCGCGAGGCGATTCTCCACGGCAACGCCGAGCGTCTGTACGGCTTCGGAAGCTGACTATGCGAGCTCGAGTCGTCGGAGTTCGGACGCGAGCTCCTCGTAATCTGCATCCGTAAGCGGCAGGTACGGCGCGCGCAGGTCGCCGCCGTCGCGGCCGATGATCGCAAGCGCCGCCTTCAACGACCGCGGGTTGCCGCCCTTCGCCAGTGCTGCATTCAACCGGAGGAGGCCATCGACATCCGGTGCGGCGCCCGCCTGCAATTCCTGCCAGACCACGCTCACCAGATTTGGCGCGACATTCGGCTCGAAGCACAGCACGCCGCGCGCGCCGAGCGCGTGCATCTCGACGATGTCACGCACCATGCCGACCCGCACGTCGATCGTGGCCCCGCATCGCTCGACCAACTCCGAGACGTAGGCCCGCAACGGTGCGGGACGCGGATCGGACACGTTGACGGCGCGGACGTGCGCGTAGTCCGCGATCAACCGCCGGACGATACCCATCGGGAGTTCGTAGCCCGCTAGTGCGACGTTGTTCGAGATGTGCACCTCGCACTCGACCGCCTCGACGACTGAGCGGAAATACGCCTCGAGCTCGTCGTCGCGCAGCCGTACGGGGCCGGGTCGGGGCGCGACGAGTTGCACTGCGTCGACGGCGGCGCGCGCGGCCGCGACAGCCAGGTCGCGCGTCGCGCCCGTCGATGCCGCCAGGCCGATACCGGCGGCCACGACCGGCACCCGGCCGCCCAGCTCGTCGACTGCGATCCGGTACAGGGCGACCTTCTCGTCGAACGACAGCAGATCGCCTTCACCGCTACCCTGGCTCGCGACGTAGACGCCCACTCCGGCCGCCGCGACGAACCTGAGATGCGCGCGCATGAGCGACTCGTCGATGCCGCCGGTTCGATCGAACGGCGTGATGCTCATCACGTGCACACCGGGCGTTCCGACCATCACGTCCTCCTCTGACCCACGTTGGCAGGTATCCACCGCACCGAGCCAGCTACCATCGCCCGCCGCTCATGGATCTGTCGTTCACCCCCGGAGAAGAGGCGTTTCGCGCGGAGTGCCGGGCTTGGCTCGACGCGAACGTGCCGCGCCCGCCCCTACCGTCGGGCGATACACGTGCGGGGTTCGCCGCGCACCTCGAGTGGGAGCGCAAGCTGTACGACGCGCGCTACGCGGTCGTTTCCTGGCCCCGGGAAGTCGGCGGCCGCGACGCGAGCCTGTGGGAGTGGCTCATCTTCGAGGAGGAGTACTACCGCGCCGGCGCGCCTCAACGCGTGACGCAGAACGGAATCTTCCTGCTCGCACCGACGATCTTCGAGTTCGGAACGCCCGAACAGCAGTCGCGCATCCTCCCGATGATGGCGAGCGGCGAGCAGACGTGGTGCCAAGGCTGGTCCGAACCCAACGCCGGCAGCGATCTCGCGGGCATCGCGAGCAAGGCCGTGCGCGATGACACCGCAGGCGGCTGGCGGCTCTCAGGCCAAAAGACATGGACGACGCGTGGCGCGTTCTGCACGCACCTCTTCGGGCTCTTCCGCAGCGACCCGGCCGCCGAACGCCACCAGGGGTTGACCTACTTCCTCGTCGACCTCGCGACGCCCGGCGTGACGGTACGCGGAGTCGAGCGGCTCGACGGCGACGAAGGTTTCGCCGAGGTGTTCTTCGACGACGTGTTCGTTCCCGACGCCGATGTCCTCGGCGAGCCGAACCAGGGTTGGGCGGTCGCGATGGCGACGACGGGATCGGAGCGGGGCCTCACCCTCCGATCGCCCGGGCGGTTCCTGGCGACCGCCCAGCGATTGATCGACCTGTATCACGAGCGGGGCGACGATCCGCTCCTCCGCGATCGCGTTGTCGCGGCGTACGTTGACGCCGAGGCGTACCGCTGGCAGACGTTCTGGACGGTGACGCGCTTGGCCGAAGGCGTGAGTGCTGGTGCCGAGTCGTCGATGGTCAAGGTCTTCTGGTCGGAGCTCGACGTGCGCATGCACGAGCTCGCCCTCGAGCTGCTGAGCGAGCATGCCGAGTTGCTCGACGGCGACGGCGCGTGGATGAAGGGCTACGAATTCGCGCTGGCCGGGCCCATCTATGCCGGGACCAACGAGATCCAGCGCAACGTCATCGCCGAGCGCGTGCTCGGACTCCCGAGGCGCTGACATGCGATTCGCGTTCAGCGACGAGCAACTGGCCCTCCGCGACGCCGTGCGAGAGCTCCTCGAGCACGCATGCACACCCGCTCAACTGCGAGCCGCATGGACCAACGAGTCAGGCCGCATACCCGGCCTCTGGCAGCAGCTCGTGGAGATGGGCGTGATCGGGATGCTCGCGCCCGAGGCGGACGGGGGGCTCGGGCTGAGGATGGTCGATCTCGTGCTCGTCCTCGAGGAATCCGGGCGCAGCGGCGTCCCCGAGCCGGTCGTCGAGACGGCCGCGCTCGGGGTGCCGCTGTTCGGCCGCACCGATGTCACCGTCGCGGCCGGGCACGAGCTGGTGCCATGGGCTGACTCGGCCGACGTGATCGTGACACGCGACGGATCATTCCGACGCGAGGACGCCGAGCTGATCCCCCACCCGTCGGTCGACGGCTCGCGCCGGATGTTCGAGGTACGGGGAACGCCCGCGCCGGTCGCCGCCGGCACGCTCGACGCGGCCTTCGCTCGCGCCGCGGTGGGCGTCGCCGCGCAACAATGCGGGCTCTCCCAGCGGATGCTCGACCTGACGGCAGAGTACGCAAAGGAACGGCGGCAGTTCGGAGTCCCGATCGGGTCGTTCCAGGCCGTGAAGCATCAGCTCGCGAACGCGCGCGTCGCGCTCGAGTTCGCCCGACCGCTCGTCTATCGCGCCGCGGCAACCGGTGACCCGGTGCACGCGAGCATGGCGAAGTGCAAAGCCGACGACGCGGCATTGCTCACGGCGCGCGCGGCGCTGCAATGCCACGGCGCCATCGGCTACACGACCGAATACGACCTGCACCTCTACATGAAACGAGCCTGGGCCCTCGCCCGTTCGATGGGAGACGGCCGGCTCCACCGGGATCTGGTCGGCGAAGCGATCCTTTAGCATGACGGGCATGCCCGAGGCTTACATCGTCGACGCCGTACGCACGCCGGTCGGCAAACGCAACGGCGGTTTGTCGAAGATCCACCCCGCCGATCTCGGCGCGCACTCGATCACGTCGCTGTTCGGCCGGATCGACGTCGATCCCGCCGCCGTCGACGACGTCGTATTCGGTTGTGTCGACACGATCGGCCCGCAAGCGGGCGACATCGCCCGAACCTGCTGGCTGGTCGCCGGCATGCCCGACGACGTCCCCGGCACTACCGTCGACCGCCAGTGCGGCTCGTCCCAGCAGGCCGTGCACTTCGCCGCGCAGGCGGTCATGTCGGGAACCGCAGATCTGGTCGTCGCCGGCGGCGTGCAGAACATGAGCGCGATCCCGATCAGCGCGGCGATGCTCGCAGGCGAGCAATACGGCTTCGAGAATCCCTTCGCCGGCTCACCGGGTTGGGAGACGCGCTACGGCACGCAAGAAGTGTCGCAGTTCCGCAGCGCGGAGATGATCGCCGAGAAGTGGGACATCACGCGCGACGACATGGAGAGCTACGCGGTCGAGTCACACCAACGCGCGCTGCGCGCAACGGCTGAGGGGCGCTTCGACCGCGAGATCGTGCCGGTCGACGGCACCGAGCACGACGAAGGCCCGCGTGAGCCGAACCTCGAGAAGATCCGCTCCTTGCCTACACTCGTCGACGGCGGCCGGCTTACTGCGGCCATGGCGTCGCAGTTGTCGGACGCGTCCGCCGCGCTCCTGATCGCGAACGAGCGCGCGGTGCGAACGCACGCGCTGAAGCCCCGCGCGCGAATCCATCACCTGTCGGTCCGCGGCGCCGACCCGGTGTGGATGCTCACCGCACCGATCCCCGCCACCGCCCACGCCCTGACCAAGGCGGGGATGACCCTCGACGAAATCGACCTCGTCGAGATCAACGAGGCGTTCGCGTCGGTCGTCATCGCGTGGCAGAAGGAAACAAACGCCGACCTCGCCAAGGTCAACGTGAACGGCGGAGCCATCGCCCTCGGACACCCGCTCGGCGCCACCGGCGCCCGCCTGATGACCACCTTGCTGCACGAGCTCGAACGAACCGGCGGGCGCTACGGCCTGCAAACGATGTGCGAAGGCGGCGGCCAGGCCAACGTCACGATCATCGAGCGGCTGTAGCCGAACGGCTCCGCAGGCGGCGGGCACCGAGCACGACGAAGACGAGCCCGCCGATCAGTAGCTTCAACGCGACGATCGCGAGCGTGACATCGCGCCCGACCGTGTTCGAGTCGACGATGACGTCGCTCGGGTGCTCGGGGTCGTAACGCACCTTGACCGTCGGCCCGAGGCCGTTACCCTCGCCGTGCAGCTCGGGCTCCCGGGTCCGGATCACCTGACCCTTCGCCGTAACGAACATGATGTCGCCGGTGCCGACGCGCGTTGCGATCACCGGGTCGAAGCGGGCGCGCTCGCGGGCATCGCTCTCGTGCAGATTCCAGGTCAGGAGACCGGTGCCGAGCCCGACCAGCGCGACGAGACCGCCGGCGATCACCGCGGTCCACGCCCGCCGCCTCGTCCACCTCCTCGGCGACACCGCGGTAACCCCGCCGGCGCCCCCGTTTTCACGCACCGCGACGGCGCGAGCCGTCGAACGTTGCACCTGGTCGTGCTCGCGCCGGGTGCGGTGATTCGAGAGAACGCTGTATGCGGCTACCAGCTCCTGAAAGCGAGCCGCCGCGTCGGGATCGGGGCTCGCGTCCGGATGGAGCTCCTTGGCGCGCTGGCGGTACGCGCGGGCGATCTCGTCGCCGCTCGCCGACGCGTCGACGCCGAGCACTGCGTAGAGGTCGGTGCCTCGTCGAACGTCCGTGGGCACGCGCTCACGCTACCGCCGCCGTCCGCCGAATAGGGCTAGTCGTCCTTCAGCGCGACCGCGTTGGGGGTGACGTTCATCTTGGGGACGTATTCGCCGCCTTCCACCGCGCGGCTCTCGCCCCGGAACTTCTCCCGCAACGCCGTGACGCAGCTCGGGCACGGTCCGGCGAATCGGAGCATCGACTCCGCGCCACAGCGAAGGCACGGGGTGGCAACCGGAGGAAACGCGTCGGGATCGAAGTGGACGAGGCCGAGGGACATCCGGGCATCATCGCGCGACGTGTCCGCCCCGGCGGTGATGGCTCACTCGCGAGCTCGAGCGGTGTTGGGCGGCGACATGAAGGCGATCGGGATCGTGAGGCCGCACGCTTCGTGGCGCAGCGTCGCAATCTGCCGCCCGGGCTGCGTCGCGTCCTTGACCGTGCCCAAGCGGTCTCCCAGCAGGCGCGCGCACGCATCGAGGTCCGCGACCGTGGGGGAAAGCCCCCACAACCGCTCGCCTCCGTCGATCGGGCCGACGAGCTCGATGATCACTTCGCCGGCGCGGAAGAAGGTCTGCGTCGTTCCGTTCCCGAGGTCGCGGACGCGGCGCGCCTCGAGCCCGACGTCGGCATACGACGAGGTCGTGCGATCGGGGTCGTCGGTGAACACGACCAGGTGATCGAGCACGAAGGAGCCGTTCGGGTGCGCGACCGGCGGGTGTGGCCCCCCATCGTCCGGTACCCCGAGTGCCCAGCCCCGGATGCCGGCCTCGCCGACACCTGTCCGCATCCGCACGTGGCCCAGCAGGAACACGCCGTCCGCGTCGACGGCGAATCCGGCGCTCCGCCATGCGTCCGCGTCGCCGGCGACGTCGAGGCCGATCAGCGCGGGCCCGCTCACGCGATCAGTTCCGCGAGTTTGTCGAGCCGGGGCAACACACGATCACGGTCGCCGCCGGCCAGGCGCAACACGACCTCGTCGATCCCGAGCGACTCGTAGTACTCGAGCTTGCCCGGATCGGGGACCGTGCCGAACGGGACGATCCGGAGCGTCATCGGGTCGCGGCCGCGCGCCTCGCACGCGCGGCGCAGATCGTCGAGCGCGGCGCGCACGCCTGCTCCGCCGATCGGGATCCAACCGTCGGCGTACTCCGCAACGTGATCGAACAACTTCGGGCCGGGTGCCCCGCCGATCAGGATCGGAGGCGCACCACCGGCCGGCTTGGGCCACGACCATGACGGCGCGATGTGCGTGAACTCGCCGTCGAACGACGCGACGTCGTCGCGCCACAACTCCTTCATCGCGAGCACATGGTCGCGCGCCACGTCGCGGCGACGTTTCATGTCGACGTCGTGGTGCTCGATCTCATCGGCGTTCCACCCGAACCCGATGCCGAGCACGAACCGCGAACCGCTTTCCCGGTCGAGGGTTGCCACGGCTTTTGCCGTCACGATCGGATCGCGCTGCGCGACGAGGCAGATGCCGGTTCCGACCACGAGCCGTTCCGTGACGGCCGCGGCCATTGCGAGCGCTACGAAGGGGTCGAGCGTCCGTTTGTACTCCTCGGCGAGCTCCGCGGTCCCGGTCGGCGGCGGGGTCCGCCTGCTCACGGGGATGTGGGTGTGCTCGGGGACGTACAGCGAGTACAGCCCTCGGACCTCCAGCTCGCGCGCGAGCTCGACCGGCCCGATGGTCTGATCCGTCATGAACATCGTCACACCGAACTTCACGAGGTGCTCCCGCTCCACGGCCGGGCCTGCCGGCGGCTGGGCTGTGATTTCCGGCTCAACGTAGTTCCCGGCGGGATCCCGCTCGTCGCAAATCGGTCTTTCGGCGCGAGCCGGGTATCAGTTTCGTTCGTGAACGATCCGACAGATCTAGGCAGTGGAACGCTCCAGCTTCCGGGCTTTCGGCGAGACGATGGTGATGACCGTGCTCGCGCTCACCGGGCTCCTCAGCCTGCGCGCGATCGGCATCCTCGCGCCCGTGCGCGTCGAGGTGCTCGTCGGCGTAACCCTGGTCGGGGTGGTGCTGTCGTCCATCGTCCTGTACTGGAAACGTGCGCGCCTGCTGCCGGTCGGGTTGCGCGTCGGTTTGCAGATGATTTCGACGACGCTGGTGATCTACGTGACCGGGTGGGGCCCGGTGCTCTCGGTCGGATTCGTCTTCTGCGCGGCCCAGTGTGTCGCCATCGAAGGGTCGCCGGCGGTGTTTCCCGCGACCATGTGGAGCCTCGTGTGCCTCGCGTCGGCGGAGGTCGCGGTGGGCCTCGGTTGGGCACCGACGGTCTTGACCGAAGGCCAGAGCCACGGGATCGCGCTGTTGATGGCGGTCGGGCTGTTGTTCGTCATGCGGATCGTCTGGGTGAGCGCTCGCGATCGCGAGCTCGCCGCAACCGCGTTGGCCCACAGCGAGGATCGCCTTCGCCGGCTCCTGACCAACGCGGCCGATGCCGTCGTGGTCCTCGACGACACCGGCACGATCGTGTTCGCGACCGAAGCCATCGTGACGCTCACGGGCTACGCCGTCGAGGAGCTCGTCGGGCGGGCCGACGCAAAGCTGATCGTGCATCCCGAAGATCTGCAACGGATCCGCGGCGGGACTCCCGGAAAGCTGCTCTATGAGCACGGGAAAGCGCTGCGCGCCGACCTCCGGGTGGAACACCGTGACGGCTCGACCCGCTGGTGCCAGATCTCTGCTTCGAACCAGCTCGACGACCCTGTGATCGCCGGCATCGTCGTGAACGTCCACGACATCACCGAGCGGCGCGCGGCCGAGGCAAGCGTTGCCGCCGCCGAGGCCCGGTTCCGCACGCTCGTCCAACACGCCGCCGACGGGATCATCATCCTCGACGTCGACGCGCGCTGCCAGTACGTGAGCCCGTCGTACGAACGCCTGACCGGGCACCCGGCCGAGACGCTGCTCGGAACCTACGTCCGCCACCACGTTCATCCCGACGACGTCGGCAGTATTGGCTCCGCATGGACTGACATGCTGCAGCGTCCGCAGGAGACCACCCACGCGCTCGTACGAGTCCGCCACGCCGACGGCCGCTGGCACTGGCAGGAGAGCTCGATCACCAACCATCTCGAAGACCCGACGATCAACGGGATCATCTTCAACGTCCGCGACGTCACCGAGCGCAAGGCGGTCGACGATCTCCTCGCGGAGGAGTCGCGGATCCTCGAGATGATCGCGTGGGGCGAGCGCCTGGAAACGGTGCTGGACAAGGTTGCCGCGCTCACCGCCCTCTACAGCGAGGCGCGCTTCTGCATCATCCGGCTCCTCGAGGGCGACGAGCTGCGTGCGGTCGCCGCGCCCAACGTCCCGCCCGCCGAGTACGAACGCATCGCGACGATCCCGCTCGACGCAACCCTGTCGTCCGGCCGCGCGGCCCGTACACGCGACGAGGTCTTCCTCGACTACGGCGCAAGCGGGCCCGACGCGCCGCCGATTCCCGACATCGCGGTCGATCTCGGCATGCTCGCCAGCTGGTCGGTTCCCATCGAGCTTCCAAATCGCGACGCGGTGGCGGGCACTCTCACGCTGCTGTTCGACACCAACAAGGTCGACCGCGAACGGAGCCGGCCGCTGCTCGAACGCGTGGTGTCGCTCGCGGCCGTCGCGATCGAACAGGCCCGCGCCCGCGAGGACCTCGAACACCGCGCTTATCACGACGCGCTGACCGGACTTCCGAATCGCGCACTGCTCAACGACCGTCTCACCCACGCATTGAAACGCTCGAGGCGCGACAACTCCGCGATCGCGGTGTTGTTCCTCGACCTCGACCGTTTCAAGCTCGTCAACGACAGTCTCGGGCACGAAGCGGGTGACCGGCTGCTGACGCAGGTAGCTCAGCGGATGCTGCAGGGCCTGCGCGCCTCCGACACGGTCGCGCGCCTCGGCGGTGACGAGTTCGTCGTCGTGGTCGAAGACGTCAAGGACGACCTCGAGGTCCACGCCGCCGTGCAACGAGTCGCGGGCCTGCTCGAGGAACCGTTCGAGGTCGACTCGGAGACGCTGTTCGTCAGCGCGAGCATCGGCGTATCGGTCGCTCGCGAGGAGGCCGAAGCCGCCGACCTGCTGCGCGAGGCGGACGACGCGATGTATCGCGCCAAACAGCGGGGCCGCCGTAGCGTCGAGCTGCACCAAACCGACCGAGCGACGCCGAACGCGACCAATCGCCTCGCGCGCGTCACCGGGCTCCACCGCGCGCTGGAGCGCGACGAGCTCGTCGTGTACTACCAGCCGATCGTGGACATCCAGTCGCGACACCCGATCGCGCTCGAAGCGCTCGTCCGCTGGAACCATCCCGAGCTCGGGATCGTTCCACCGGGCGACTTCATCCCGCTGGCCGAGGACACTGGTCTGATCGTCCCGCTCGGCTGGCGCGTCCTGGAACACGCGCTGTGCCGCCTGCTCTACCGTCCCGACCTCGCCGTCGCAGTGAACGTGTCGGCGCGGCAACTCTCCGAGCCTGATTTCGTTGTCCGCCTGACCGAGCTGGTCGCTTCGATCCCACGGGGTGCGCTCACGCTCGAGATCACCGAGAGCCTCCTGATCGACGACCCCGAGCGCATCGCCGAGACGTTGCGTGCGCTCGACGAGGCCGGAGTGCGCATCGCGCTGGACGACTTCGGTACCGGCTACTCCAGTCTCTCGAACCTGAGCGCGCTGCCGATTCACCAGCTCAAGATCGACCGCAGCTTCGTGTCCGGGCTCGGTGAGCGACCGGAGTCGGAAGCGCTCGTGAGCGGCATCATCAACCTCGGCCACGGGCTCGAGCTCGAGGTCGTCGCCGAAGGCGTCGAGACGGAACTGCAGGCGAACCGGCTCGAGCGGCTCGACTGCGACTTCGCCCAGGGATTCCTGTTCGGCCGGCCCGAGCCATGGGCCGAGCCCGAGGGAAGCGAGGCCGCGCCGCCGGCGGCGACGGTCGGGGCCGCACCGGACGCCGCGCCGACACCGAACCTCGCGTCGCTTCCCCCCGCGTAACGCGCGCACTCCGGCATCGATTCCGGCGCCGGCGCGCCGGTAGGGTGCGCCACCGTGAACGGAATCTGTGACGGGCGCATCGTCATCGTTACCGGCGCGGCTCGCGGCATCGGCCGCGAGCATGCGATCGCATTCGCGCGCGAGGGGGCCCTCGTCGTCGTGAACGATCTCGGTGTCGCGCCCGACGGCTCGGGCGGCAGCGCGGAACCCGCGCAGGAAGTCGCGGACGAAATCCGGGCGAGCGGCGGTCAGGCGGTTGCCAACGCCGACGATATCGCCGACTGGAGCGGTGCCCAGCGACTCGTCCAGGCGGCGATCGACTCGTTCGGCGGGCTCGACGTCGTCGTCAACAACGCCGGCTTCGTGCGCGACCGGATGCTGTTCACGACGACTGAGGAGGAGTGGGACGCCGTCATCCGCGTGCACCTCAAGGGTCATTTCGCGGTGACGCGCCACGCATGCGAATACTGGCGGGCACGTAGCAAGGCCGGGTCGACCGTCGCCGCTCGGATCGTCAACACGTCCTCGGGCGCCGGGCTCATGGGCAGCGTCGGGCAGAGCGCCTACTCGGCGGCCAAGGGCGGAATCGCCGCGCTCACGCTCGTCGAAGCGGCCGAGATGGGGCGTTACGGCGTCACGGCCAATGCGATCGCACCGTCGGCACGTACCCGGATGACCGCGGAGGTGTTCGGCGACCGGATGCAGGCGCCCGAGCGCGGCTTCGACGTCAACGATCCGGCGAACATCTCCCCACTCGTCGTGTGGCTCGGTAGCTCCGAATCCGGCGACGTCACCGGACGGGTGTTCGAGGTCGAGGGCGGCCTCATCTCGATTGCCGACGGCTGGCAACACGGACCCGCGCACGACAAGGGGGCCCGCTTCGACCCGGCCGAGGTCGGCACCGTCGTCCGCAAGCTGTTGGCGGAAGCCCCCGCGCCGGCGCCGGTGTACGGCGCGCAGTGACGCGAGCGCACCCGGCGCCTGCCGATGTGACGGCGCGCTGGCGCGCGAAGCACGTGTGGACCGACGAGACCCTGCTCGACCGATTGGCGTCGGTCGGCGCCGGCACGGTCGCGATCGTCGACGGTGATGTCCGCCTCACCGTGGGCAATATCCGAGAGCGCTCGCGCGAGGTCGCGGCCGCGTTGCGCTCGCGCGGGATCGGGCCCGGATCAACGGTTGCCTGGCTGCTTCCGAACTGGTGGGAATCGGTCGTGCTCTGTTGGGCAATCTGGCGCTGCGGCGCGGTCGCGAGCCCGATCACACCCACGCTCGGCGAGCGCGAGGTGGGGTTCATCCTCGCTCGTACTCGCGCGTCGATCGTCGTGGTTCCCCGCGCGTTTCGCGGCACCGACTACCCCGCGCTCGTGCGCGCGACGGGATACCGGGGTGACGTGATCGCAATGCGCGATGGATCATTACCCTCAGCCCTATCGGGCGACGGCGCGGCCGGCGACGACGCGGTGGGCATCACGGTTGATGGCCCCGCCGTCGTGCTGTGGACTTCGGGAACCACGGCCGAACCGAAGGGCGTCGTGCACACGCACCAGTCTCTGCGCGTCGAGGCCGACTCGATCGTTGCCGCGCATGCGATGCAGCCGGGCGAATCCCTGTTGTTGCCCATGCCGGTCACCCATGTCGCCGGCCTGACGTACGGGATCCTGCTTCCCGTCACGAACGCGATCACGACCGTGCTCATGGACACGTGGGATCCGGGTCGCGCGCTCGAGCTTCTCGAGGCCGAATCCATATCCGTGATGATCTCGACGCCCGTGTTCATGCGCACGATGATCGACAACGCCGCATTCGCGCGGACGGATCGCAGCTCGGTGCGGCTGTTCTCGCTGGGCGGAGCCGGCGTCGCACCCGCGATGGTGCGCGAGGGCGCCGATGCGTTCGGGTGCTGGTGCAAGCGAACGTACGGCTCGACGGAATATCCCACGCTGACCACCGGGCGGGCGGGCGACACGATTGAGCGGGACGCGACGACCGACGGGCCGCTCATCGGCGCGGCCGAGCTGCGCATCGCCGATCCGCAGACACTCGAGGACCTGCCGCCTGGCACTGCAGGTGAGCTCCTCGTGCGAGGTCCGGAGATGTTCACCGGCTACCTCGACGAGATTATGGACGCCGACGCGTTCGTGGACGGCGGCTGGTTCCGCACGGGCGACCTCGCGATCTACGACGGCGAGTACCTGACGATCGTCGACCGGCTCAAGGACGTGATCATCCGCGGTGGTGAGAACATCTCCGCGCACGAGGTCGAAGCCCTGCTCGTCACCCATGCGGCAGTCACCGAAGCGGCGTGCGTCGCGGTCCCCGACCCCATCATGGGCGAGAAGGTCTGCGCCTATGTGATCCCGACGGCCGCGTGCGCGCCAACGCTCGACGAGCTGCGCACTCACCTCCTCGCATGCGGCCTGGCGCGCTTCAAGCTGCCGGAGCGACTCGAGCTGCGCGACACGCTGCCGCGCACGGCGAGCGGAAAGGTGCAGAAGGCGCGTTTGCGGGAAGCGATGCGCAGTGGATGACTTCCGCGCCTTCGTTCGCGCCGAGCTGAGTGCCCGCCTCGCGCCCCGGCGTGCCGACGCGCACCGCTCGGTGATGGGCGCCGGCTCCGACGACCTCGGAGCGGGGCGCGCGTACCTGCACGCACTCGCCGGATCGGGCCTGGCCGTGCCCTCGTGGCCGAAGGAGTACGGAGGCCTCGACGCCTCGCCCGATCAGGTCGGCATCGTCCGCGCCGAGCTCGCCGCCTTCGATGTGCCCGACCTCTACCCGTACCTCGTCGGGCTCGACCTCGTCGGACCCACCCTCGTCGCTCACGCCCGTCCCGACCAGTGCGCGCGCTGGCTGCCGAAGATCGCGACGGGCGAGGAGATCTGGTGCCAGCTCTTCTCGGAGCCGGGCGCGGGATCGGATCTCGCCGGACTCGGCACACGCGCGACGCGCGACGGCGACGAGTGGTCCGTGAACGGCCAGAAGGTCTGGACAAGCCGTGGCGCGTACTCGCAGTTCGGCCTGTTGCTCGCACGCGATGATCCTTCAGTGCCCAAACACCGCGGCATCACCGCATTCGCGTTGGACATGCGCGTCGCGGGAGTCGACGTGAGGCCGTTGCGCCAGATGAACGGAGACGCGCATTTCACGGAGGTGTTCCTCGATGACGCCCGCGTCCCCGATACCGACCGCATCGCGGGTGTGGGCGAGGGCTGGCGGGTCGCGCTCACGTGCCTGTCATACGAGCGGGGCGCGGTCGGCGGGGGTGGCGCGGGCGGTCTCCTCGACGTCGGGCGGCTCGTCGCGCTCGCGCGCGAGCGCGGGTGCTCCTCCGACCCGCTGATCCGTGACGCGCTCGCGCGTCTGATCGTCGACGCCCGCGTCGCGGCGCTCACGACCCGGCGCGCCCGCGACACCACCAAGGCCGGCAAACCGGGCCCGGAAGGTTCCGGCACCAAGGCACGAGGCGCGGCGTTGTTCAAGGCGTATACGGCCCTTGCGATGCGCATCCTCGGCGCCGAGGCAACCGTCGACCCGAACGGCGACTGGGCTACCCTCTTCCTCACTGCGCCATCGATCTCGATCCGGGGCGGGACGGACGAGATCCAGCGCAACATCGTCGGTGAGCGCGTCCTCGGACTCCCGGAGGAGCCCCGCGTCGATCGGACACTGCCCTTCGATCAGCTCCCGGGCTCGACGACCCGGTAGACCGCGCGCACGAGCTCCTCGCTCCGTGGATCGCCCTTGGGATCGAAGCGGAGGTCGTTCATGACGTACGCAAAGGCGACGCCGGCGTCGGGGTCGCCGAACGCGAGCGAGCCGCCCGCGCCCCCGTGCCCGAACGCGTCGGGCGGGTTCGCGGCGCCGAAGGCCCGGCCGAGCTCGAAGCCGAGACCGAAGCAGCTCTCGATCATCAACACCTCGTCCTTGCCGCACGCGCGCTCGAGTGTCGCGGCTGCGACCGTCGCCGCATCGAGGGTGCGCCGGCCGTCGACCGCGCCCAGACACGACGCGTAGAGGCGAGCGAGGCCGCGGGCGTTGCCGATGCCGTTCGACGACGGCAGCTCGGCTTCGTGCAGGGGTCGCGTGTTCCACATGTCGTCGTAGTTGAAGTGACCGCCCGGATTGGAGAACACGCGCGTGAGCAGCAGATCGCCACCGAGAGCTTCGAGCGCGCCGCGCAAATCCGTCCGCGGCGGGACGAGCCGCGCCACGCGCGCCTCCATTGCCTCGTGCAGCCCGATCCAGAAGTCGATTCCGAGCGGCTCGGCGATGTCTTCGCGCAGCAGCACGCCAACCGACCGATGCTGCGGGTCGGCCCGGCGGATGATCTCGCCGACGAGCCAGCCGTACGTGCGCATGTGATAGCCGTGCTTGCGTCCCGGCGGCCAGATCGGAGCCTGACGCGCAAGCGCGTCCACCACGGGTCGGCCCGCGAGCGCCTGCTCGAGCGTGAAGTCACCCTCGACGTACGGGAGGCCCGCCTGGTGCGACAGCACCTGGCCCACGGTGATCGATTCCTTGCCGTTCTGCCCGAACTCGGGCCACAGCGCGCTCACCGCGGTGTCTGGATTCAGGAGGCCGCGCTCGATCAGCAGGCTCGCGCACACCGCGGTGACACCTTTGGTTGCGGAGTAGACGAGCACGAGAGTGTCTTCGTCCCAGTCGGCACCGCGCGCCGCGTCGGCGAGGCCGCCCCAGAGATCGACGACTGGCACGCCGTCGAGATACACGCAGACGGCGGCGCCTACCTCACCTCGTTCGTCGAAGTTCCGGGCGAACTCGTCGAGAACCGGTTCGAACTCAGTCGCGACGTATCCGTCGATCGCCATGCGCGGAGTGTAATTGCGCCGAATGGCGTGCTCGGCGCCCGGCTCGTGCATCGGTCGCGCCGGTCGGGATCGGTCGCGTCTGGCCAGTCGGTATCGCTTACGAGTGCGGGCCGCCGGCCGGCACGGCGATCGCGCCGACGTCGATCGTCGCCGGCACCTTGAAATCCGCCGGCGACGCCGGCGCGTTCTGTGCGTCCGGCATGTTCGGCAGACTCGGCGGACACGGAAGCGCAATCCTTCGCCAGTCCACCGAGCCCGGCTTCGTCGCGGTCAACACCTTCACGAAGCGGCGAGATCAGTCTCGTACATCGCGGAGGCGGCACGACCGCACGGCACGAGTGTTCCAGATGCGCCGGCAGCGAGGTCGAGAACCGGTTGCCAGAAGCAGTTCCCCCCGGGGTCCTTGCCGTTGTCGATCGACGTCACGAGTGCGAGATCCGCGGCACGACTGTCGCTCACGTCGTTGTCCTCGACCCGGTTGACCCGCGCGTCGAAGTTCATTGCCTTGGGGTCGGCGGGATTGATGAGCTACTCGGGGAGCGGGATCACACCGATGCCCACGAGATCGTGGTCGTAGACCAGATTCCTTTCCACGACCTCGTCGTTGCCGCCCGCCAGGAGAGTTCCCCGTGCCGATCGCGAGCTGAGCGATGTCGAGGGCGGCGGTCTTCGCGTTGTTGTTGCCGTACACCGTGTTGCCGACGATCGTGATGCCATGCTGCGGCGGATTCGCTTCCTCCGAGCCGCTGTTCGGAGCGATCCCGACCCGATTGTCGCGCGAGATCGAGTTCACGACGAACAGGTTCCCGCCCGCGTTGGTGCCCGAATATCCGATGCCGTTCCTCTCCGAGATCGAGTTTGGAGCGGAGGTCGACGACGTCGTCGAAGAGCGACGGCTCGGAGCTCTTGTTGCTACTGCTTCCGCACGAGGCGGTAACGAGGGCGCGGGCGATGACAAGGAACGTCGGGAGCCGCATTCCTCACGGCGCGGAACCGAGCCGCGGCGATCGTGCGAGGCATACCTCATCGGACGCTGATCGCCTGTCGCGATCGACCCTGTGCGCGCGAACGAATTCTCGAGCGCCACTTCGACGGAGCTGCGAACATGACCCCATGACCTACACGCACGGCCACCACGAGAGCGTGTTGCGGGCTCACCGCTGGCGAACGGTCGAGAACTCCGCGGCCTACGCCGCTGGCTACTTCCTTCCCGGTACGCGTGTTCTCGACGTCGGTTGCGGGCCGGGCACGATCACCGTCGACATCGCGGCGCGGGTCTCGCCGGGGCGAGTGACGGGTATCGACGCGTCGGTGACTGTCGTCGAGGAGGCGCGGCGGGACGCGCCCGGCACCACGAACGTCGAATTCGCGACCGGCGACGTGTACGCGCTCGACTTTGCCGACCGCTCGTTCGACGTCGTACATGCTCACCAGGTGTTGCAGCATCTTGTCGACCCGGTCAGCGCGTTGCGCGAGATGCGGCGCGTGTGTTCGGCCGACGGCGTGGTCGCCGCGCGCGACAGCGACTACACCGCCTTCACGTGGTACCCGGGCGACTCGCGTCTCGACCGCTGGCTCGAGCTCTACTGCACAATCGCGCGCACGAACGGCGGCGAGCCCGACGCCGGGCGATTCCTCCTGTCGTGGGCCCACGCAGCCGGCTTCTCTGCCGTCGAGCCAAGCGCGTCGGCGTGGTGTTTCGCCACGCCCGACTCGCGGACCTGGTGGGGAAATCTCTGGGCGGATCGCATGACGGCCTCCGCGATCTCGGAACAGGCCGAGCGGGACGGGTTCGCGACCCGAGCCGAGCTCGAAGATATGGCGGTGGCCTGGCGCGCGTGGGCCTCGCAAACCGACGGTTGGTTCGCCGTGCTGCACGGCGAGATCGTCTGCCGCCCGTAGCCCGCGCCGGTCAGGCCGGCATCGCGAGCCCGCCGTCGATCACCAGCGTCTGGCCGGTGACGAACTTGGCATCGTCGCTCGCGAAGAACACACACGCGCCGGCTAGGTCTTCGGGCTCGAGCGTGGATTTCATCGCGGTCTGCGCAGTCATCCCCTCGATGAAGAAATCGGGAACGATCTTCTTCGTCGCCTCGGTCATCGTCACGCCGGGTGCAATGCAGTTGACCGTGATGTTCCAAGCACCGAGTTGCGCGGCCATGAACTTCGTGAGGCCGACGATGCCCCATTTGGTGATGGAGTAGCTGTAGTTGCCGAGCCCGGTGAACTCGTCGCCGAACGACGGGAACGAATAGGCGTACGCGGCTCCGGAAGATTGGTTGATCACACGCCCGTACTGTTGCCCCGCCATCACCGGCGCCGCCGCGCGCGCCATCAGCCATGCGCCGAACTGGTTCACCGAGAACACCTTCTTCAGGTAGTCGAAGCTCGGATCGAAGTTGTCGATGTCGTAGTAGAGCGCGGCGTTGTTCACGAGGATGTGCACGGTCCCGAACGTCTCGACCGTCCTGTCGACACACGCCTGCGCCGAATCGGGTTCGGAGATGTCCGTCGGTACGAAGATCGCATCGCCCCGGCCGGCCAAGGTCGACATTCCCGCGGCGGCGCGCTCCTCGTTGATCTCGGCGACGACGACCTTCGCCCCCTCGTCCAAGAAGCGCTGCGCATACGCCAAGCCGATGCCTTGTCCGGCACCTGTGATGATTGCGACCTTGTCCTGAAGACGTCCCACGCTTCTCCTGTCGTCTGAGCATCGTGTCTACGGGCATGACGCCTGTTCCTCGCCCTTGGCATGGTCTTTCGCGCCCGCGCTACGGTGACACCAACGTCAGTTTTCTGGTCACCAGGGGGAACGCGCAAATGGGAATGCTCGACGGCAAGGTGGCGATCGTCACCGGAGCGGGCAACGGCGTCGGGCGCGGCGAAGCAATCATGCTCGCCGACCACGGCGCCAAGGTCGTCGTAAACGATCTCGGTGGGTCGGTGACCGGCGAAGGCAGCGACAAGCGCGCCGCCGACGAGGTCGTCGAGGTCATCGCCAAGCGCGGCGGCGAGGCCGTCGCGAACTACGACAGCGTCGCCGACTTCGAAGGCGCCAAGAACATCATCGGGACCGCCCTCGACTCCTTCGGCCGCCTCGACATCCTCGTCAACAACGCGGGCATCCTCCGCGACAAGATGATGTTCTCGATGTCGCCGGCCGACTTCGACTCGGTCTTGAAGGTGCACCTCTACGGGGCGTTCAATACGATGCACCACGCGTCGGTGTACTGGCGGAACGAATCGAAGGAGGGACGCCAGCCCCGCGCCGCGATCATCAACACGGTGTCGAGTGCCGGGCTGCAGGGCCAAGCGAGCCAGATCAACTACGGCGCCGCGAAGGCCGGCGTCGCGGCCATGACGATCATCGCGAGTCTCGAGTTGAGCCGCTACGGCGTCCGCGCCAACTGCATCGGCCCCGGTGGCGCCACACGGATGGTCGCCCAGGCGATGAAGATCGACGTCAAGAACCCTGAGGACTACACCGAGTTCGAGGCGATGAACCCGGGCAATTCGGCTCCCGCGGTCGTTTGGCTTGCGTCCGATCAGGCACTGCACGTGACCGGCCAGGTCTTCCGCCTCGTCGGCAACAACCTCGCGCTCTACCGGCCCTGGGAGATGGGCGAGCAGTTCCTCGCCACCGATCGCGAGGGCAACCCGAAACAGTGGGACCCGGCCGACATCGGCCGCATCGTCAACCGCTACGTCTTCCAGAGCGAGAACCCGGGAATCGACGCGCAACGGCGGGCATGAGCATCCCCGACTTCGAGACGATCGGCTACGACGAAGGCGACGACGGGGTCGCAGTCGTCACGCTCAACCGGCCCGACGTGCACAACGCGTTCAACTCGCTGATGCAACGCGAGCTCCACACGCTGTGGCGAGCGCTGCGACGTCACGATCCGGTGCGCTGTGTCGTTTTGACGGGCGCGGGCGAGAAAGCGTTCTGCACCGGGATCGATCGCATGGAGCAGATGGGCGGCGAGACCGACGCCACCACCGACCCCGAAGTCGTCGGCTCGGGCACCACCCCGTTCATGTTCAACGATCCCGGCGACAACATCGGGCCCAAGTCGTGCGATCTCTGGAAACCGGTCATCGCCGCCGTCAACGGGATGGCGTGCGGCGGTGCGTTCTACATGCTTGGTGAGGTCGAGTTCATCGTCGCCGCCGAACATGCGACCTTCTTCGACCCGCACGTCACCTACGGCATGACCGCCGCCTTCGAGCCGATCCACATGGCGGGAATCACGCCCTTCACCGAGATCATGCGCTTGTCGCTGCTCGGCAACTACGAGCGCATGTCGGCGCAGCGAGCGCACCAGATCGGAATGGTGAGCGAAGTCGTACCGGGCCCTCAGCTCGCGGCACGCGCGCGCGAGCTCGCCACAATCATCGCCTCACAACCAAGGCTCGCGATCGAGGGCACGATCCGGGCCGTATGGTCGACGCGCTCGATGCCGCAACGCGACGCGGTGCGGCTCGGTTATGCGTACGTCGCCATGGGCACGAATCAGGAATCGATCGCCGAGGGCCAGCAGCTGTTCGCATCCGGCAAGCGCGTGGAGTGGAAACTGCGCTGATGCCCGGCACGAGAAAGGTCGCAATCGTCGGCGCCGCGCTGTCGGACATCGGCCGCGTCGACACCAAGACCCCGTTCGAGCTGCACTTCCAAGCGGCCTCGCGCGCGATCGCCGACGCCGGCCTCACCAAAGCCGACATCGACGGCTTCGGGTCGAGCGGCATGGGAATGCTCGCACCCATCGAGATCGCCGAGTACATCGGGCTGCGGCCCACTTGGGTCGACGGCACCGGCGTAGGCGGCTCGACCTGGGAGTTCATGGTCGAGCACGCGACGGCCGCGATCCTCGCGGGGCACGCGGAGGTCGTCGTGCTCGCGTACGGATCGACGACCCGCGCCGACCTCAAGGCGCGCCGGCGCACGGCGAACCTCGGCTTCGGCGGCCGCGGACCCATCCAGTTCGACGTCCCCTTCGGCCACACGCTCATCTCGAAGTACGCGATGGCGACGCGCCGTCACATGCACGAGTTCGGCACCACGATCGAACAGCTCGCCGAGATCGCGGTGAGCACGCGGTACAACGCGTCTTTCAATCCCGAGGCCTTCTACCGCGACCCGATCACCATCGACGAGGTCAACAGCAGCCGGATGATGGCCGACCCATTGACGAAACTCCATTGCTGCATCCGCAGCGACGGCGGCGGCGCGGTGGTCCTGACGACCGAGGAACGCGCGCGCGACCTCGCCAAAAAGCCCGTGTGGGTGCTGGGAACCGGCGAGGCGACGAGCCACACCACAATGAGCGAGTGGGACGACTTCACCCGGTCGCCCGCCTATCAGAGCGCCCGGCTGGCATTCGGGCGAGCGGGAGTGACGCCCGCCGACATCGACGTGTGCCAGATCTACGACGCGTTCACCCACATGGTGCTCGCCAGCTTGGAAGCGCTCGGATTCTGCCCGACCGGCGAGGGAGGCCCCTTCGTCGAGGACGGCAAGCTCCGGCTCGGCGGCGCGCTCCCGACCAACACCGACGGCGGCGGCCTGTCGCACTGCCACCCGGGCATGCGCGGCATGTTCCTGCTCGTCGAGGCCACCCGCCAGTTGCGCGGCGAGGCACAGGGGCGCCAGGTGGAGAACGCGCAGCTCGCGTGTGTGAACGGAACCGGCGGCTGGTTCTCGTCCGCGAGCACCGTCATCCTCGGGGCCGCCTGACCCCTACGACGGCGTTTGCGATGCCGACGGCGGTGGTGGCGGCGAACTCGAGCTGGCCGCGAGCACCTCGGCAACCTCCTCGGGCCCGATCTCGCCGATGATCGAGACCACGAGTACCGCGCCGAGCACGAACAGCAGCGCGCCGTTCAGACCGTAGAGCTCGAGCCCGGCGAACGCCGAGAGCACGATCGCGAACGAGCCGACGTGAACCGTCTGGCGCTCCAACCAGCGATCCACCAACCAGTCGCAGACGAGGATCACGAGGAAACACGCCGCGACCACATACGCCCGCTCCGGGCTGTGCGCGCCGGCGAGGACAATGATCGGCAGGGCGCCGATCACCACGCCGGCGACGGGCAGAAGGCTCCAGAGCCCCACCCACACCGCGAGCGCAGCTGCGCCGGGCACGCCGGCCGCGCGTGCGATCGCGAACGCGAGCGTTGCCTCGACGAGCGCCTCCCACAGCTTCACCCGCGCGAAGAAGAGCGCGCGCCGTGACCCGTCCCGCAGGACGAACTCAGCGCGGCGCCGGGCCTCGTCGTCGCCGATGAGTCCGAGCCCGCCTTCGATCAGACGGCTCCCGTACAGCACGAAGAAGACCGTCAGGATCAGGCCGGCCAGGAACGCAACACTCTGCGACGCCGCCGACTTGATCGCCTCGGGCGCGGCGCCGCCCGCGAGCCGTTCCGGAATCGCGTTCACGAGGTTCGTCACCCGCTCTTGGAGCTTGATCTCCCGGAAGAAATCGGAGTTCTGCTCGAGCTCACCGGCGCGCTGTGGCGCCGCTTGCTGCAAGCTGTTCATGGCGTCGGAGACGTCGTGCACGATCTTGTAGCCCGCGAACCCGATCGCGCCCAGCAGGACCACGGCGGTAACCGCGACCGCGAGCGCGCGCGGAACGAAGCGGAAGTGGGCCAGCCACGCGACGCCCGGGTACACGAGCGCGGCGATGGCCATCGCCGACAGTGCCCACGCGATCACGCGCTCGGCGTCTCGCGCGATCTCCAGGATCAAGAAGGTGATGCCGAGCGCGAACACGATGGCAAGCGCCGACCGAACCGACAGCCGCATGCGGAGCGTGCGCGCCAAATCGACCATCGGCTCGTACGATATCGACGTGGCGGGACCTCCTCTCGGATCCTCGACGCCGGTCGCGACCGACGAACTGGCCGACCTCGATCCGCGGTCGGCGGTTCCCGTTGCCGTCGCGGTCGCGATCTTCGCGATCGCCGTTTGGTTCGTTCGCTCCGTACCCCGCACGTTGTCCGCACTCGCCATCGCCACCCTGCTCGCACTCGCGCTCAACCCGCTCGTCGAGGCGCTCAAGCGGCGAACCGGTTGGCATCGGCGCACGGCCGTCGGCGTCGTACTGGTCACGACCGCAGTGATCGTGTCGGTCGCCGCGGCGCTGATCACGGTGCCGACGATTCACGAGGTGCAGAATTTCAACAAACAGATCCCGAAGACCGTGCAGGACCTCGGCCGGCTCCCGATCGTCGGCCCGCGGCTGCGCCAAGCCAAGGCCTCCGAGAAGGTCCAGCAGTGGCTGAACGATGCGCCGCAACACCTCAGCGCGAACTCCAAGCCCATCGAGAACGCGGCCGGCGCGATCGCCGACGGCGTCGCGGCCGCCCTGTTCACGGTGCTCCTCGCGATCACGATCCTGCTCGACGGCGAGCTCATCGTCTTCGGTGTCCGCCGGCTCGTACCGGCGCGCCGGCGCGCCGATGCCGACCGTATCGGGCGACTCGTCTATCAGGTCGTCGGCCGCTACATCGCGGGCACCGTGCTCGTCGCCGCGCTGGCGGGGATCGTCATGCTCGCGGGCGCGCTCGCGCTCGACGTCCCGCTCGCTCCGCTGATCGCGGTGTGGGTCGCGATCACGAACCCGATCCCCCAGGTGGGCGGGTTTCTCGGCGGCGCCGTCTTCGTGTTGCTCGCCCTCACGCAAGGCGCGTTGGTCGGAGTCATCGCGCTCGCGATCTTTCTCGTATACCAGCAGCTCGAGAACCACGTGCTGCAACCACTGATCATCGGCCGCGCGGTCCGTTTGTCGCCTCCGGCCACGATGGTCGCCGCGCTCGTCGGAGTCGCCGCGGGCGGTCTCGTCGGCGGCCTGTTCGCGATCCCGCTGCTCGGCGCGACGAAGGCGATCTACCTCTCGACCCGGAACGGCGGCGCGGGTACGACGGGCGACGGGGCCGCCACTGCGACCTAAGCCACGAACTCAGCTGCGAGCGGCGCGCCGAAGAACCCCCGGTGCACGACCCGGGTGACCGTGTCGAACAGCGTGTCGGCGTCGAACTCGAGGTGGCGCGAAACGAGGAAGTACGCGAAGCGCTCCAGCAGGGCCATCAGGGCCGCGACCGATGCCGGGTCGCCCGCACCGCCCGCCTCACGGATGCGCCGCCCGAGCGCCGCCGCGATGTCGGTGAACGCCACCACCCCGAGCCGGCTCGTCTCGCGATCCTCGACGTTTCCTTCCATCCACGCGCGCAGCACCGGACCGAAGCGTGCGTAGGTCGAGAAGAAGGTCTCGAGAAAGGCGCGCAGCTCCGTCGCGCCCTGCTCGTCACGGGTCACCTCACCCAGGCCGCCGGCAAGCGCCCCCATCTCGTGGGCGCATTGGATCGCGAGCGCGCGGAGCAACTCCTCTTTGTTCGCGAAGTACAGATAGAAGGTTCCGTGCGACGTCCGGGCGGCGCGCACGACGTCGTCGACGCGTGCCGCGTGAAAGCCGCGCTCGGCGAACACCCGCATCCCGGCGTCGAGCAACTTGCGCATCGTCTTGCGACCTTGTGCCCGAAGCTCCCGCGCGGCAGCCGGCGTACCCGGCAGCGCGGCGACCTCGCGCTTGCCGGTGGCCCGGCGCGACGACTTGTACGCTTCGGCCATGTCCCTCCCGGGCCTGCCCTGGACGATTGCAGAAGCAGCTCGCCGCTTCGCGGATCGTACCGCTTACGTCACACCTCGCGGCTGGGCACTGTCGTTCGAGGATGTCGACCGGCTCTCCGACGAGGTCGCGGTGGGCCTGAGCGGGCGCGGCTTGCGCGCCGGCGACGTCGTGGCGCTTGTACTGCCCCCGGGGCCGGAATATCTGCTCACCTACGCGGCCGCGGCAAAGTTGGGCGCGATCACGGCCGGCGTCAACGACCGACTCTCCATTCGCGAACGCGACGAGATCGTCGCGCTCGCCGCACCGCGCCTCGTCATCACTGCCGACGACGCGCCTGCCGCCGAGACATCTGCGGCAACTCTTGCCGACATTCGGATCGCAGGTGAGTCTCCGCCCGTGCTGGTCGACGACCCCGACCGTCCCGTCGCGATCATTTTCACGTCCGGCACCACGGGTCTCCCGAAGGGTGCGTTGTACTGCCAGCGGCAGCTCGCGTTCATCACCCAAACCGACGTCGGCGACAGCTGGGATGGTGGCGGCCGGTCGTTCACGGGCACCTCCTTCGCGCACCTCGGATTCATGACCAAGCTCGCGGGCAACCTGCGGCGGGGCGGTACCAACTTCATCATGGAGCGGTGGCACGCGCGGCCCGCGCTCGAGCTGCTCGCACGCGAACGCATGACGACGGTCGCGGGCGTGCCGACGCAGCTCGCGCTCATGCTGCGCGACCCGCAGTTCGACGCGTTCGACCTGTCGTCGGTGCAGTTCATCATTGCCGGCGGCGGGCCGATCACCGCGGGCCTCGCCGAGGAGGCCCGCGACAGGTTCGGGGCGCGGCTCGCGACGCGCTACTCGTGTACGGAGGCGGGGATCGGCCTCGGTACCGCGTTCGACGATCCCGACGAGGACGCGATCATCAGCGTCGGCCGGCCGCACAAGAGCGTCGAGCTTTCACTCCGCGACGCCGACGGTGCACCGGTACCCGATCACGAGATCGGCGAAGTGTGCCTGCGTTCCCCCGCCGTCATGTCGGGTTACTGGCGAGACCCGGAACAGACCCGCGCCGCGTTCACCGCCGACGGTTTCGTTCGCACCGGCGATCTCGGCTGGGTCGACGACGCCGGCCGGCTCCGGCTCGTCGGCCGGAGCAAGGAGATGTACGTGCGCGGCGGGTACAACGTGTATCCGGTCGAGATCGAAAGCGTGCTGTCGACCCACCCGGAGATCGCGGCGATCGCGGTCGTCCCGCGCGCCGACGACGTCATGGGCGAGATCGGAGTCGCCGCGGTCGTCCCCCGTGACCGCGATCGACCCCCGACCCTCGCCGATCTGCGTGAATTCGCGGCGCCGCACATCGCCGCGTACAAGCTTCCGGAGGCCCTCCAGGTCGTGGATGCGCTGCCGTTGACCGTCGGCGAGAAGGTGGATCGCCGCGCGTTGGTGGATCGGATCAACGGGCTCCTAACCTGACCCGACCCGAAGGGGCCGGAGGCCATGGAGCTCGAGTTCACCACCCAACAGGAAGAGCTGCGCGACTCCATCCGCGCGGTGCTCTCGAACGAGAGTCCGGTCTCGCTGGCACGGCGCGTCGTCGACGGCGGCGCGCGTCCGGACGCGCTCCTGTCCACGGTCACCGAGCTCGGTTGGCCCGGGTTGACGGTGCCGGAGGCCGATGGAGGCATCGGTCTCGGCATGATCGAAGCCGGCATCCTGGCCGAAGAGATCGGGCGCGTCATCGCGCCGGGCCACCTCCTCGCGACAGTGACCCAGTTCGTTCCGGCCGTCCGCGAGGTCGGCACCGCCGAGCAGCGGGCACGTTTCCTCGGCCCGGTCGCGAGCGGGAGCTGCGCAGGATCGTTGGCGATCGCCGAGCGAACGGGCTCCTTCGATCCGGCCGCGGTCACGGCCACCGCGACGTTCGACGGCGATTACGCCGTCCTGTCGGGCGAGAAGCGCTTCGTCGTCGAAGGCGACGCGGTCGACGAGCTCGTCGTGGTCGCCCGCGAGCCGGGCACCGGCGGCGACGACGGCGTGCACGCGCTCGTGGTTCCGGTCGCACGCGTGCGGACGCGTCGCGTGAACGCGCTCGACGGCAGCCGCCGCCTCGTGCACGTCGATCTCGACGGCGTCCGCATCGAACGCGACCGCGTGCTCGGCGATGACACGTCGTCGAGCGCGCCTGCGCTGCGACGGGCCGTCGAGGAGGCAACTGTTGCGACCGCGCTCGAGACGGTCGGCACCGCGCAGACGATCTTCGACGTCACTCTCGACTACGCGAAACACCGGGAGCAGTTCGGCGTCCCGATCGGCTCCTTCCAGGCGATCAAGCACAAGTTCGCCGACATGATCGTAATGCTCGAACGCGCCCGCGCGACCGGCTACTTCGCCGCGCTGACGATCGCCGAGGACGACCCGCGTCGCACGACGGCGACGTCGGTGGCCAAGGTCGCGGCGGGTGATTGCCAACGGCTGCTCGGCAAGGAGGGCATCCAGCTGCACGGTGGGATCGGCTACACATGGGAGCACGACATGCACCTCTACGTGAAGCGCGCCAAGTCGCTGGAGCCGCTGTTCGGTTCGTCGGCCGCGCACCGAGCCCACATCGCCGATCTCCTCGGCGTGTAACTCGCTGCCACCGCTCAGGTGTGCAGCAGGATCTCCGCGAGGATGTAGAAGATCACGATGAGCGCGAAGCCGGTGTACATCGCGTTCTTGTGGGTCTCGTAGATCACATTCAAACCGCTGTTGCCTCGACCGCTGATCATTCCGAGCGCGTTCAGCTCCAGCACGGCCAACACGACCACGCCGATGAGGAGGTAGGCGACACACTTGCCCGAGCTCAGCCCGACACCGAAGTTCGGACCGATTGCGTAGAAGTGCGCGGCACCGACCATGAAGACGAGAAGCGGCAGCGAGAAGATCGTGTTCTGACGCGACGCCATCGCGCTGGCGCGCGCGGCCGCCGCGGCGTCGGGATTCGCTTCGCCTCCCGCCTTCAGCGTGCGCGCGTTGGCGATCACGATCTGCTGCTTCGGCCAGATCACCAACCAGACGTTCAAGAACATCACGAGTCCGAACAGGATCCCGATCGCGAGTGTCGGGCCCGCGGTGCTGTGGACCCAGAAGTCCTTGCCGTAGGTGCCCTTCGGCGCGACGGCGATGATCAGCAGCCCGAAGAGAACGGTGGCCGCCGCGGCCCAGCGGAACCACCAGAGCGCCCGCCACGTGAGCTTGTCGAATGCGTCGTTGCGAGAGCTCGCTTCCATCTCGGCGTACGCCGGGGTCTGCACGAAATTGAAGAACCAGAGCAGCCCCATCCACATGATCGCCACGATGACGTGGGATATGCGGAAGGCCTCGGACAAGCCAACCCGGTGGAAGATCTCCATCGCACGCTCCCCGTTGCTGTTCTGAAAGGGCGGCCGAAGGTACCAAACCTTCTGTGGTCCCGTCAGGGACCCTCGGATAGATCGATGACGCCGGCATCCGCCGACGAAGCGCGACGCGGGGATCGGCGCTGGCTACGAATCAGACGTGAGCTGGGCCGGCCGCTCGAGAGTGCGCGACGCGCGGCAGCCCGATGCACTCGCCGACGAATCCGTTGTGCGGAGGGCGGACGGGAGTTGTAGTCGGGCGCACCCGTCACGCGTTCATTCCCCCGGGTGGGTGCGCCACCAGGTGAACAGCGCGGCCAGATCGTCATCGCTCGCAACCGCATGCGACACGCGGTCGCCCCGCGTCCACCACATCGCCGCGTGCCCGAGCTCGAGCGTGCACCGGTAGCGGCCGACCGCGACCCGGGGCGCCGACGGGAGCGACCAGGCCCGCTCCTCCGGCTCTCCCTGCGCGCAGGTTGCCGGACCCGAGCCCGGCGCAGGCTCGACGCCTGTGGCCGCGTAATAGGCGGCAGCGCCGGTGCCGGGCGAGTAGAGCCGAATGTCGAGAGAAACGTCGTCGATCTCGCAGTGCACGACCGGGCGCACCTTCGACAGGCCCCGGCAACCGGACACCGGGGGCACCGTCGCGGGCGCTTGCGGCGCGCCGACCGGCACCGCCGGAGGACTCGCCCCGCTCGACGCGTTCGAGGCGGCCGAGCTGTGGCCGACGACGAGCCACGCCGCGGCGAGCGCGGCGAGGAGCGCCCCCGCCGCGACCGGCCGGGCGCGGGCGCCCCGACCCGGTCGGGCGGTGGGGCGCCATCGGCGTGCGGCAACGATTCGCCGGGGACGGGCGATACGAGGACGGGACGCGCGTGGATGCGAGACGCCGGGGCGCGAAGGATTGGAGCGCGGGGGGAGTTCCATCGGGGCGCAAGCTAGTCGCTCTACGGCAATACTTCCATGTTTGTCGCAGTCTTACATGGTCTGCTATACATCGCTGCGTGAACCGACCCCGGATCTCTCTCGTCCTCGTCACGTTGGCGGCGCTCGGTTCTCTGGTCGCGCTCGTCGGCACACGCCCGGCGCTGAACTCCGCGGTGCTCGGCCGCGGCGACGACCTGGCGCTCGTCGTCGCGTGGTCGGTGGCCGTCGCGGCGAGCGCCTGGCTCTTTCTCTCGACCGCGGCCTGCGTGGTCGCGCTCGGCGTCGGGCGACCGCATTTCGCGCGCCGGCTCGCGCCGGCTCTGCCGTTCGGCATCCGGCGGCTCGTCGAGGTCGCCGTCGTCGCCGCGACATTCTCGCTCGGCGCCGTCCCCGCCTTTGCGCTCGGTCCGGCCGGCGGTCCGGCTCGCGGTCCGGCCATCGATCAGCCGGTCGTCCGCGCCTCTGCAACCGCCGGCCGCGCCGCTCCGGCGTCACCCGTCACGCCCGTCCCGCGGGCCCGCCCCCGAAGACCCGCGACGACCACTGCCCCGGCGCCTCCCCCCATCCGCGCGACGAGGAGCGCGCCGGCGTCTTCGATTCCGCGCACCGCCACTCCCGGTACCGCGACGCCGTTCGCGCCGGCGCGCAGTTCGTCGCCGGCAGAGTCGGCCCCGGTCGGTGATGGATCAGCCGGCCGGTCGGCCGGCCCGGGCGAGGCGGGCAGGCACGTCGTAGTGCACCCGGGCGACAACCTCTGGCTCATCGCCCGCGCCGCGCTCACGCCCGCTACGGGTCGCCCGCCCGACGAGCGCGCGGTCGCGAGGTACTGGCTGGCGGTGATCGACGCGAATCGGGCGACGCTGCGATCGGGCAATCCGAACCTGATCTTTCCGGGCGAGATCGTGACGCTGCCGGCCCGTCCGACCGTGCCGTAGCCTCCGGCCGATGAGTACGCCGCCCACCCAAACGACCGGCGCGCCCGCGGCCCCGGAGGGCCCTCTTCTGGTGGACCAACTGCGTTTCATGGCGCGCGCCGGCGGAGAGCGAATCGCGTACGCCAACCTCGACACGGCAACGAGCATCACGTTCCGCGAGTGGGACGAACGCTCCAACCAGGTGGCACGCTGGCTCACCGACCATCACGTGGCCCGGCAGGACCGCGTTGCCCTCTACATGGACAGCGACCACTGCCTGGAATGGATCGTCGCGTACGCCGGCATTCACAAGGCAGGTGCGATCGCCGTGCCCGTCAACACTCGCCTCTCGCTCGACGAGGTCCTGACGATCCTGCGTCACGCCGAGCCCGCGGCGGTGATCACGAACCCGCGCCTCGTCGAAAACACGCGCGCGGTCGAGGCCGAGCTGCCGCTGCGCGCCGTGCTCGTGACCACGAGCTGGGACGATCTCGACAGCTACGACGCGAGTTACGTGCAGGTCCCCCTCGACGCCGACGACATCGCCGACATCATGTACACGTCGGGAACCACCGGCCTGCCGAAGGGCGTGCTCGTTCGCCACCGGAACGTCGCGATGATCCCGAACACCGTGCCCACCTGGACGAACCTCGGGTGGTTGCACGGCGCTCCACTGTTCACGTTCGCGGGAATGAGCTTCATCTTCAACCCCATGAAGATGGGGCTGAGCGGGTTGTACATGCCGAAGTTCGACGTCGACCACTGGTTCGACGTCGTCGAGCGCGACCGGCCGATGATGATCTTCCTCGTGCCGGCAATGGCCGAGCTCATCACCGCAAGCTCGCGTTTCGCGGCGGCCGATCTGAGCGCTCCACTTGCGGTGTCGATCGGCAGCGCACCGCTCGCACCCGCGACCTTGAAGACGTTGCAGGAGCGCATGCCGCAAGCGTCGGTGATCAACTCGTACGGCCTCACGGAAGCGGGGCCCGCGTTCATCACCATGCCGAAGGAAGAGGCCGACAAGCGCGTCGGCTCGGTCGGCAAGCCGAATCCGCCGATGGAGGTGCGGGTCGTCGATCCCGACACCGACGGCGACTGCGCTCCGAACGAGGTCGGCGAGCTGCTCGTGCGTCTCCCGGGCAAGCGGCGCGAGTACTACAAAGACGACGGCGCCAACGCGTCAACGTGGACACCGGACGGCTGGCTGCGCACCGGCGATCTCGCCTACCTCGACTCCGACGGCTTCGTGTACATCTCCGGGCGGATCAAGGACATGATCATCCGCGGTGGCAACAACGTGTACGCGACCGACGTCGAGGCCGTGATCCTGGAACACCCGGATGTGCAGGAGGCGGCGGTGGTGGGAGTGCCGCATCAGGTCCTCGGCGAGGACATTGGTGCCTTCGTCGTGCGCAAGCCGCCATCGACCCTGTCGGGCGACGCGCTCGCCGCGTTCTGCCGCGAGCGTCTCGCCGACTACAAACAGCCCCGCCGCGTGTGGTTCGTCGACGAACTCCCCCGCAACGCGACGGGCAAGGTCATGAAGCACAGACTGCGCGATATCGCGGCACGCGAATAGCCGCGCGCAGTGCATTTTGCGGCCGCACCGAACGTCTCGACCTCGTCCGATGCGCAAGGCGCGCTCATGAGTACACTGCCGCGTTCAGCTGCCCAGGGCAGCGTCTCACCCACATGACGATCCAAGAACGGCACACCGTGCTCCGCGATCGCGACGACACGCCGACAGACATCCAGGTCGAGCGCGCATCGAGTGCGAGGGGATCCGGTCGACGCGCTGTGTCGTATTTCGCCGTCGGCGCGCTTGTCCTGGGGTCGACCGCCGCCTATCTCGTCATCGCGCTGATCCGTCGGCACGACATGCTCGGAATGCTCGACCTGAGCATCTACCGGTCGGGCGGAAGCGTGGCCTGGCATCACGGCCCACTGTACGAGCAACACTTCGCGGCCGGGTTGTCGTTCACCTACCCGCCGATCGCGGCGATCGCGTTCGAACCGGCGGCAGCCGTGCCCACCTGGGCCGCGAATTCGTTGATGCTCGGCGCGTCAATCGCGTCCCTCGCCGCCGTGAACTGGCTCATCCTCGCGAGCGTGCACGACACGCGGCGGCGGATGCTGCTCGCCGGTTTCGCCACCGCCGTCGGGCTCTGGCTCGAACCTGTCCAGCAGACGCTGAGGTTCGGGCAGATCAACATCCTCCTCATGCTGATCATCGTCGCGGATCTCATGCAGCCCGACGAGCGCCGCCGGAAGGGGCTCGGCGTCGGACTCGCGGCCGCGATCAAGCTCACGCCGGCTATCTACGTGCCGTACCTGCTCCTGACCCGCCGGCGCCGCGCCGCCGCGAACGCGTGCGGCGCGTTCGCGGCCTGCTGCCTCGTCGGCTTCCTGTTGCTGCCGTCGCAGTCGGTTCGTTACTGGTTCCACGGCCTGTTCTACAACTCCGATCGGATCGGCAACGTCGGATACCTCGCGAATCAATCGATTCACGGCGTCCTCGTCAGAATCCTCGGCGAAAGCGGACGCGAGCAGTTGATCTGGCTCGCCGTCGCGATTGCCGTAGCCGCACTCGGACTGTGGATCGCGGCCGTCGCGTACTCGGCGGTCGGCGAGGCCGCCGGCATTCTGTCGGTTGCGCTCACCGGCCTCCTCGTGTCGCCCGTGTCCTGGTCTCATCACTGGGTTTGGGTCGTTCCCGCTATTGCGTTGGTCGGCGCAACACTCAGCCGCCGACATCTCGATGCTTGGCTCTTCACGCTCGTCGGCACACTGGTGTTCTTCGCGTGGCCCGTGAGCCGGCAAGCGGGCCTCGCCACCGTCCCGCAGGGCGTCATCTGGACATTGCCGTATCGCCTCGACAACCACGAGCACCTCTGGCGTCGCTGGCAGCTCCTCGCCGGCAATGCCGAAGTCGCCTTCGGCGTCCTCACCCTGCTCGCCTTCGGATTCTTCCTCATCCGGATGCGGCACCAAGAACAGACGGCTTCCAACTCAACCGCGCGCGGTCTCGAACTCCAGCTACAGGCGCCCACCCCTTGAGCTCCACCGCGATCACAGTCGTGCATCAGCATCCTCGGTGTTGTCGCCAGGAGGACTACGTTCAACCAGCGATCGAACGCCCCTCACTACCGGCCGAGGGCTGAACTCGCGTACCGCAGCCGTTAGGCGTCAGGCGCTGACCGGGGCATCGCGAGGCATGCCACAAGCGCGTGGGCGCGCGACGATGATTGCGCCATGGCCACGACCCGCCGAGCCGACATGTTCGTCGATCTCGATGACGACCCGCGCGAGAACAGACCGACCTTGGGCGACGAGCGAACCACGTTGATCGAGTGCCTGCGTAGTGTGCGCCTCACGTTGGAGATGAAGTGCTCGGGGCTCGATGCCGATGCGCTCGCGCGGCGTTCCGTCGAGCCGTCGACGATGTCGCTCCTTGGGCTGGTGCGACACCTGGCCGAGATGGAACGCGGTTCGTTCCGGGTGGTGATGGCGGGACAGGACGCACCCCGGCTGTTCTGCTCCGAAACCGACCGGGACGGCGACTTCGACGGCGCGGTTCCCGACCCGCAGGTAGTTGCAGAGGCGTGGGACGCATGGCGGGCCGAGGTGGACTTCGCCGAGCGGTTCGTGGCCGAGGCACCCAGTCTCGACATCGCCGCCGACGAACGGTCGGGCATCGGCTCCGGCGAAGGCCCGATCTCGCTCCGCGAGGTGCTCGTCGAGCTGATCCACGAGTACGCCCGCCACCTCGGTCATGCCGACCTGTTGCGTGAGCGTATCGACGGACGCATCGGCCAGTAACTCATGCGCCATGAGTCACGAGCTGCGCGACATCGCGGCGCGCGACATCGCGCTGCGCGAATGGCCCCTGGTAGCGTCGACAGATGGGCCGCGCCAAGCTCATCGCAAAGGACCTGACTCCGCCGATCATCCGTCGTTACGCGCTCCGCATCCGGGAGAAGCGGTTCTCCCCCGGCGCGGTCCGCACCGGCGAGGCGCCGGCCGAGTGGTACGACGAGAAGTTCGAAGGCTCGAATCACTGGCGCGACCACTACTCGCGCAGCCCCTGGTACTACATCTGGACTGTGCTCGTCGACCGAGTGCAGGCGATCGATGCGGCATCGGTCCTCGACATCGGCTGCGGGCCGGGGCAGATTGCCGCGTTCCTCCGCGATCGCGGAATCACCGACTACGTCGGACTCGACTTCAGCTCGAAGCGGATCGAATGGGCGAGGTCGGCGGTACCCGAAGTTCGATTCGAGCTGGCCGACGTGTACACCACCGACCTGCTCGAGTCGGTTCCCTACAACACCGTGGTCTGCACGGAGTTCCTCGAACATGTCGACCGCGACGTCGAGGTGATTCGTCGATTGCGCTCCGGGACTCGCTTCATCGGCACCGTCCCGAACTTCGGCGGGGGCTCGCACGTTCGGTACTTCAACAACGCCGACGAGGTGGTGGCCCGGTATGGACCCTGCTTCGCGAGATCGCGCGTCGATACCTTCTTCATGCCGTCGCCTGGAAAGCAGCAGTTCCTGATCGACGGCACCGTCGCCTAGCGACACGGGTGCCCCCCGCCGGGTGTTCCCGCCGGGGGCAGGGCTTGAGGGGTCTGCGCCGTCCTGAGGGCGGACCGGGCGTCCCGATGACGCCACCCTTGCCCCATGCCGCCGAGTTTGGGAGAATTCCCAGGTGGCGGATACACGCAAGCGGCGCGGGCAGCCCTGGTGGGCAGTTTCGGTGGTTGCGGCGTCCGTGGTGTTGGCCCTGCTCATCCTGAATCGCCCGACCAGAACACCGACGGTCTCGGTCTCGAAGTCACCGCCCGTCACCAGCCCCGCAACCCACGCCCGAGCAGCGGTCGTGCGGCCGGCCGTCCACAAGGTGCAGCCGGCGCGCGTCGCAGTGAAGCCGGCGCCGGTCACGATCCCGCCGGTGACGATCCCGCCGGTGACGCCGACGACCGCGAAGGCGGCACTGCTGATCCAGCTCCCGCGCACGGGATGAGCACTCGCGCCGGAGCCGGCGTGGCTCGCCGCGGCGGCTGGCCGGTCTCGCTCGCCCACTTGTAACCTCCCGCGTCCGGAATGCTGACACCGGTGTCAGCTCGACCTGGAGGCGATCGCAGTGGCACTGACCGAGCTCAAGGGACGTCCGCTCGGAACCCAGAAGGTGGTCATCGAACACGGCCCGGTCCGCGTCTTCGCGCAGGCGCTGATGGACGACGATCCGGTGTACGCGACCGACGCGGCGCCTGTCCCGCCGACGTTCCCGTTCGTCATGCCGTACTGGGGCTCGATGGGTGTCGGCGGCGCGGCCGGCCTCCCGATCGAGAACCTGCGCGGCAAGGGCCGCGCGATCCTGCACGGCGAGCAGGAGTTCGTCTACCACGGCGGCGAGTGGCCGCATGCCGGCGACGTGCTCGTCGGCGAGGGCATCATCTCCGACGTCTACGAGAAGGCGAAGAGCGACGGCGGCAAGCTGGAGTTTTACGTGACGGAGACCACCTGGTCGAACGAGCGAACCTCGAAGCCCGTCGTCACGACCAAGTTCACGTTGGCGATCAACTGCAAGCCGGACGCGGCCGAACCGAAGCCGCTGGCTTCGTGACCCCGCAGGAGCTCTCCGACCGGTCCGAGATCCACGACGTGATCGTCCGCTACGGCTGGGCGATCGACACCAAGGACTGGGCGTTGCTCGACACGTGCTTCACCGACGACGCGCATGTCGACTATTCCTCGAACCCGGGCGGGAAGGCAGGGCCGTACCGCGAAGTGCGCGGTTGGCTGGAGAAAGTCATGTCGGCGTTCCCGGTCACACAGCACCTCATGGCGAACATCGACGTCTCGCTCGCCGGCGACGGGGCCACATGCCGGACGATGGTGACGAATCCGCAGGGTGCGGCAACCCGTGAAGGCGGCTTGCATTTCTTCTTCGTCGGCGCGCGCTACGACGACGAGCTCACGCGTACCCCGCAGGGATGGAGGATCGCGCGGCGCATCGAGACAACCTTGTGGTTCCAGGGCTCATTGCCCGACGAGCTCTTGATTCAGCGCTGACCATCACCTCGTCGCGCGCCTGACGTGGCGTCGAGGCGGGATCAATCCCGCGCGAGGAGCATCGAGACGTTGTCGTGGAAGAGTCCCGGCGCGTCGTCCGGAACGACGGGCAGCGCGCTCCGCGCGTAGTCGGCCAGCGGCGTAGCGGTCCCCTCGGAGTGCGGGTAGTCCGAACAACACATGTACAGGTCGCCCGTCTGGCGGATGAGGCGCGCCGGGAGCTCGTACGAGAACGACGAGACGCGCACCTGACGACGGAAATAGTCGCTCGGACGCATCGAGAGCTCTGCGAGCGGTCGGCCGTTCAACCGGGCCGTGAACGCCGACCCGCCGTCGAGCATCATCAAGAACATCGGCACCCACACTGCGCTCAACTCCACGACGCCGATCCGGAGATCGGGATGCCGCTCGAGCGCCCCGTTCAAGATCAGGTCGCTGCACGCCAGCGCCGCCGCGGTCCACAAGAACACGGAGTCGAGCGTGGAGATGAACGACTCGGGCGGATCGGTGTACCACGCGTCGTCGAACGGGCGGCGCTGATCGGCTACGTGGAACAGCGGGCGGACGCCGTGCTCGACGAAGGCGCGCCACATCCGGTCGTGCTCGGGGTGTGAGAGCGGGCGGCCGTCGACGAGCGCCGGTGCGACCATGGCCAGGCGGACGCCGTCGCGATCGAGCCGCGCCAGCTCGGCGGTCAGCCATTGCTCGTCGCGCAAGGTGACGTGCGCGACCGGGTGCACCTTGCCCCGCCCGTCGGTCGCGACTGCCGCGCACCACCGGTTCCACGCGGTCATGTTCGCGGTGAGCGCACCGACGTCGGTATCGAGGGTGCGCTCCCACAGCAAGCCGAAGTTCGGGAAGACGACCGCTTCGTCGATTCCCATCGCTGCGAGCTGTTCCGCGCGGGCAGCCGCGTCCCAGTAATCGCGCGGGAGCTCGTCGTCGTATCGCCCCTCCCGTGGGAGCCGCGCGCGGATGCGCTCGTGCAACGAGCCGAGCTCGGCCGTTTCGCCGGGGTGCTGTACGTCGGCGGGCTGCAGCTTCCGGCCGCGCCACGTCACCCACGGGTAGCCGAGATCGTCGTCGACGATCTCCAGAGCGTCGTCGCGGCGGGCCGGATCGATGTGATCGCGCCACATCGCGCGGCTCTCGTAGAGATGCTGGTCGGAGTCAACGACGGGCTGCACCGGTTCATTGTTCACCTATCCTCGGGCTGATGTCATCCCGGCCCGAATTCGACCTCGACGCGGACGCCTACCGGCGCCGGATCCGGGTCGTGACAACCTCGGCCGGCGTCGTCCAATCCGACCTGCAGGACGACTTTCACCATTTCGTCGTCACCCTCCGCCACCACGGCGAGCACGTCGAATCGGTCGAGGCGGAGTCGCGGCGCTGGCCGTGGTCGACGTGCCCGGACGCAGCAGTGCCGCTACGAAAGCTCGCGGGAATGCCGCTCGGGCGTCGCTTCACCGCGGCCGGCGCCTGGACTGATCCCAAGGCGAACTGCACCCATCAGTTCGACGCGGCCTGCCATGCGATCACGCACGCGGCCTGGGGCCGCGACGAGCGGATCTACGAGCTCGAGGTCCCGCGGCGCGACCTGCAGACGGCGACGCGCTGCCGCTTGTGGGTCGACGGCCAGCTCTCGCTCGATTGGGATATCGGCCCGAACGGCATCGAAGGCGCCGAGCCGCCCTTCGACGCCGCGCCGTGGCGCGGCGGCTTCATGCGCTGGGCCGACAAGACACTCTCCGCAGACGACGCGGAGCGGGCGATCACGCTCCGGCGCGCGTGCGACATCGGAATGGGTCGCGGCATGGACCTCGACCTCGTGCCCGTCGCCAGCCAGCTTCCCGGCTCGATGACCGGTGTCTGCCACACGATGCAACCGGGAATCGTCGAGGTCGCGCTGCGTCACGTGGGCTCCATCCGCGACTTCGCGCGCCGGCCCCACCGGCTGGGCGCAGCCGACGCCGACGATCCGGAGGTGGATGCGGACGCGGCAGGCGCGGTGGACGGCAAGCACTCCGCGCGTTGACGCTCAACCGACGTAAGCGTCGGCGAAGCGCTGCATCGCCTCGACTGCTTCGGGCGACCGCCGCCAAGGCGAGACGATCATGCGCGTCACCCCGACGTCCTCCCACCGCCGAACGTCGTCGACGGACGCGACCGGACCACCGAGCACGTACTGGAACGGAACCGACTCCCGCCCGCACTCGGCGAGCAACGCGCGCAACGTGCCGATCTGTCGCCCCGCCGACTCGAGCGAGTGCGCCATCCCGATCCAGCCGTCACCGAGCCGGGCCGCGCGCCGCAGCGCCGCCCGCGATTCCCCCCCGACGAGGATCGGCGGCCACGGTGCTTGTATGGGCTTCGGTTCGAAGACGACGTCGTCGAACGCGAAGAACTCGCCGTGATGCGAGATCGTCTCCTCTGTGAAGAGCAGCTTGCAGACCTCGACCGCCTCATCGACGCGCCGGCCGCGCGACGCGAAGTCGAGCTGCGCCGCGTCCCACTCCTCCTCGAGCCACGACGCGCCGATGCCGAACTCGAAGCGACCCTTCGACAACAGGTCGACGGTCTGGACGCCGCGTGCCGTGGTGAACGGATGCCGCAACCCGATGTTGAACACGTGCGTGCCGAGGCGCACGCGTTCCGTTCGCGCTGCGAGGAATCCGAGATAGGCGAACGCGTCGTAGATCGGCGCATCGGGCGGGACGGGCGGGTGTTCCTCGCCGGGATGCGGCGAACGCGACATCGCCCGGGTGAACACGAGATGCTCCGGCAGCCACACCGACTCGTACCCGAGGTCTTCGGCCGCGATCGTCGCGTCGAGATGGAA